>JAABUS010001149.1_pt1 | contig 59991 bp, 53 predicted proteins | sample 5560161 | NCBI WGS metagenome assembly JAABUS01 (sample SAMN10711885, study PRJNA513376) | rock metagenome | isolation source: Antarctica rocks | place: Antarctica: Victoria Land, Trio Nunatak nord | collected 2016-01-04
TAATGCACAATAGTAATATATAATATAAAAATAATCTACTATATTTATTTATTAATTAAATTAAATAGATTAATTATTTCTATTAAATTATTAATTAATTAATACTAAAAATAAAATAAATTACTAACAATAGTAGTCTTGACAATTCGAATCGATTTTAACTCTAGAAATCGATTTGAATTGTCGATTTCAATATTAGAAATCGAATCGACTTTTCGATTTTAACTTTTGAAATCGATTCGATTCGATTCGACGTAATTAATCTAATATTTTTTAAGATAAAATATCTTTTTTACTTAATAAAATACTTTTAATTTTCTATTCTAGAATTTTCTTCATCTTAAATTGTTTCTTTTTTTGCAAATAGAAATAAAAGATATTTTGTAAAAATATAATTAAATCTACTAATTTTAACAATAAAATATAAAATATTAAAAATACTTTAATATTTTTAAGTAAATTGAGTTTGTAATTAATTAATTTTTAGTCTTTTTAACAAAAAACAATTTAATCTTAATATAATATAATTTTTTGTTCAACTTTCTTGTTTTAAGATTTTTTGTAAAAAGATATACTTTTTTTTTTTTTAGCTAAGATACTATTTTTTGTTTTTTGTTTTAATACTTAATTAATTTCTTCTATATTTTTAAGATATTGTTATATATCTTTTTTAATATTGCTATTTTTTCGATAACTAATTGTATTAATAGATATATATATTTTTTTTCGAAAAAATTAAATTTCTTGTTATAATTAACAAAAAATAAAGTTATTTTAATAGGGTTCGAAATTTTTATATTAAATGTTAGTTATATTATAGATAGAAATAATATTTAATTACTATAAATATTGTTAATATAGTATTTTAGATATTATTTAAAACTTTGATTTGTTTATTCTATTGTAACGAGATAGAAACAGGATTCCGATTAGTAGACAACTATAACAACAGAGACTTATCGCAATATATGTATGGATTGCACTATACAATCTAATAGTGTATTTTGTAGCTAAGATTCTAAGATCTAAGTGGGAGAGATCGCATATATACTGCAGATAGATCGCTAATACTAATAACAGATATCCTCAAATCTATAGCCTAATATTATCTAGTTACCTAACTATACTATCTATTTATTTGTAATCGAATAATAGATAGTAGATATTTAAAGTCTTGTATCTAATATTAAAAAAACATCTTTTAATAGTTAGATATAAAAAAATTGTTTTTGTTATTAATTAGTTTTTTAAATATATTGTAATACTATATAAGTCGATCTAATATAATATATTTTAGTTGTTCTATATTAAACTTTTCTTTGTATACAATAATATATAAATACTTAATAAACTTATTAATTATTATTAGTATTAAATTATATTTGTTTTTAATTGCTAAATTTGTTAACTTAAACAACTTAATAATAAAATTTATTGTAACTTTATTTTATAGCAATTTAGATAACTTCTAATATTAAATTTTGCTATAACTTGTATATATATTATATTTGTTTTGCTAATAGTTAAAATATTGTTTAATATATATTTTAATAACTTATTTTATTTGTAAAAACTAATAATACTAATATAAAAGTTAAAGAGTTTTTGTTATTTTCAAATACTTTTGCAATAATTTATTATAATAATTTATTACATATTTGTCGATTTTGTTAATAGATACTTAAAATTTTTCTTTTTTTATAAAAAACTTTTCTATATTATCTTAAAATATTTGTAATATAATATTTAGCTTATATTTGTTTACTAATAGTAATTTGTTTTTATTAATTTTAAGTATATTGTAATTAAATAATTCTTTTGTTTCTATATAATTACTTTTTCTACTAAATATATCTACTCTACTATTATTTTTGTCTAAAATATATTATATTTTAAATTTGTATTATTTAAATTTTTCTAATTATTGTATTTATCTTTTGTTTAGCTATTTAATAGTAGTAAAGTATACAAAATTCTTATAATTTGTAAAAATTGTAAATTTTAATAATTTTTTTATATATACTTTGGATAACTTTAAGAAAACTACTATAGCAAGTAGTTTTTTATTGTAAATATTATAGTTTTGTTTAACTAATAAGAGTTTTTTTTAAAAATATATTACTAAATACTATATATCTTTATATTTTTAACTAAAATATATATTAATAATTATATTTAATATATTAATTTCAATTCTATTTAATAATTGCAAATTGTATATTTTTAGTATTAATTTTTTTAAATATTCTAATTTAAGATTCTAAAATAATTTCTTTTTTATAAATTTTTATATTTATAATATTTTTTTTTAATAAGATTTGTTAATAATATTGTATTTATTAAATAATTTTTTATAAACTTCTTATTGTAATTTATAAAATTTAGAAAAAATTATACTTTTTTAATATTTGTTAATAATTTTTATTTTCTAACTATTTATAGTTTTTTAAAATTTATATATATTTTGTATTGTTTAATAATAAATTCTAGAAAATTAATTTTTTCTTAATAAAATTTGTATTTCTTTAATTTAAAATATAAGTTTTTTATATTAAGATATTTTAAAACTTTAAAGATATAGCTAATATATTTTTTTAAAATTTCTAAATAAATTATAATATTATTTAAATATACTATAACAAATTAATTTAGATATTGTTATAATATATTATTAATTATTTTTTAATATATTGTTAAGATATTTGTAAATTCGAATAATATTATTGTATATTAATATAATTTATATTATATACAAAAAACTATTTTCTACTTTTTCTTTGTTTTTATTTTAATTTAATTATATATTTTTTGTAGATTTAGTTTAATAAAGTATTTGGTTTCGAATAATTAATTTTAAAACTTACTAATATTAAATAGTAAATATTAATTTTTAACTATAATATTATTTAGCTTTTAATAATTAATATATAGATAAAAAAAAAATTTAATACAAAGAGAATTAAGTATTCTATCTATAATTAAAATTTTTTAATAAATTTTTTCTTTTTATTTTTTGTTAGATATTCGCGAAGTACTTCGAGCTTCTTTTTAAATAAAATATAGATAAATTTAAATATAAATTGTTTGTCTAATTTAAGTTTGATTTTATAATTTTACAATTAATATTTAGAAAGAATTTTTGTTGTTTTTTCTTCTTAAAATAGATACTTTTAATTGCTATATATTTATAATATATATTTTAGCAATTTCTTTGTTGTATTAGATAATTTAAGATTTTTAGAAAATTTGTAATTTTCTTTATTTACTTTAATTTTATAATTTAACTAATTTTTGTTAATATTTGTTAAGTCGAACTCTATTAGATTATTTTTTTGCAAAAATATAAGTTTGCTATTTGCAATCAATTTTTAACTTAATCTTTTATCTATTATTAAATACTATTAATATATAAATTAAATATAAATTATATAATTATATTGTGCAAATCTAAGTACTTATATATTTTAGTTAATTTTTAAATTGCATTGCTTTAATTAAGATATTTCTAGAACAATATTATAAATAACTATTTTTACTATATTAAAAATTAGTTTTTTGTAATATTGTTAAATAGCTATTAATAGTAATTTTGTTTTTTTATCTACTTTTCTATTTTTGTTAAATAATAAGTTTCTATCTACAATTACTAAATTGTATATATTAGATTTTTTTTAAATAAAATACTTTTCTCTTTTAATAAGAGTTTTAACTATAAAATTATCTATTATATTAGAATTAATTATTGCAATAAGACAACAATGTAATTACAATTTTTGTATTAAATTAATAAAAGATTAGTATATTAAATCTCTTTACTATTACTTAACAAATATTATTTTATCTACTCTTTTGTTTTCTTATTATTTTTATTTTATCTACTTCTTTATATTCTATATATTATAGAGAACAATATATGCAAAACAATTAATATATTTAGTCGAATTACAAGTAAGCAATAATTTTGTCAAATAAAAAACTATTTAATAGCAATTTTTTTTTAAAATATAATTTAATCTTTAGATATTATTATATTTTCTACTTTTACAAACAAAACTAATTTAGTTTTATTAATAATTTCTTAATTAAAAAATATAAAATCAAATATTAAAACTACTTTTTATATATAGTTTTGTCTAAACAAAAACAATAAAAAGAATATTGCTACTATTATTATTGTATATAAGGTATAGAGATTTTTAATATATAAGTACAAAGAAAAACTTCAAATTACTAAAAGATAGCACTTAACAAACTATATAAATTACAAGAAATTTGTCGATTAAAGTATCGACAAAATATAGATATATTTTAAAAAGTTTAAATAAAAAATTGTTAAAATTTAATTAAATATAAAAAAACTATATTGCAATAACAAATTAATTCAAATATTACTAGTATTTTTGCTCTTAAAATATATTGCAACTCGAGACACTTTTAATATTTAAAATTTTTTTAACGTTAATATAATTTTGCAAAAACTACAAAAAAAAAGATATTGCTTAAGATTAATAAAATTGCTATATAAATCAAACGCAAAGTTAATTGCTTAAAATCTTAATATTAATATTAAAATTTCTTTTTAGAATCGAATTTTAACTTTTATTAATACAATTAAAAAATTAGTTTCTTTAATTAAAAAATTAGTATAAATATATATTGTTGCTATCTTTGTTAAATTTTTAAATATTTTGTCAAAAAGTACTTTTTTTGCGTTAATATTTGCAAATATATTTAGAAAGAAATAGAAAAAACAAAAATTATTAAAAATAATAGATACAAGTTTTACAAAAAGTATTGTATTTATAATATTAAAAACAACAACTTGTTAAACAATTTTTTATTAAGTAGTAGCAATTTTAATATTAAAAAAAATATTAATAAAAAGTTTGCAATATTGTTTAAAAACAATATTAGTAAAAAAATTAACAACAAATAAGTTGTTAATATTGATACTTTTTTATCTATAATTGATTAGCTTCGATATTTTAGAGATTCTTTTATTATTATTTTAAGATATATTGTTAAAATTAAAGAAAAAAAATTGTTTTTAAATTAGTATAGAACAACAACAATATATACAAAAAACAAAAACAAAATATTTTTAATAAATATTTTTTTTGTTTTAGATTTTAAAATTAATCTTTTGTCTAATAGATATATATATTAAAAAAAATTCTATAAAGATTTCGACAAATATAGTATATAAATATAAAATAAAGAAAGAAAACGTATTTTTATTACAAATTAACAAAAAAACATATATATTGTAAGCAAAATAATGTCGAGTTTAAACAAATTTGTTCTTATTGCTACTATATAACAAAAGTCTCTTATAGTATTTTTATCAATTAATAATATATCTAATTAAAAAAATTAAGTACAACTTAGTATTAACAAAATAGTTATTAGTAACTTTAAAATAAAATTATATAGTTTCTAATATTGTCGATTTGCTTATTTGAACGCAACTAAGTTGCAAAAATTGTATAAAATTACTATATTTTTAAAATTTGTTTCTATTGTCGAAAATCTAAAAAATTTCTAAGAAATATACGCACTAATTAAGCTCTACAATAAAAAAATTATTATATTAATAAGCGCAAAACAATTATTTTAGTTTTTGTTTTAATTAATATTTGCAAATTACTATTAGTCTTAAAACTTAAATACAAGTATTTTTTAAAATTGTTAACAATTACTTGTATAAAATATAAATATTAACAATAATTAAATAAGAACAAACTATAGATATTCTTTATTAATAGCAAATACAAACAAAGTTTTAGAATAAAACTAAAATATTGGCAATTTGTAGCAACAATAATATAGAACTTAAGTTAATACTTAATAAATAATATTTATTGTTTAATATTATATTTAACTATATTTTGCTATATAATTCTCTTTAAAATAAAGTTGCTAAACAAGATATACAAACTATTAAAAATTTAATAAAAATTATAATTAAAAAGACTAAGTTTTCTATTAAATTCTAATTAGAAGTTGCACAAACAAATATATATTTACAAAATTATATAACAATCAAATTGTTTATTAACAATAAAATTATTATTTCTATAAAAATATTTATTGACATTAAACTATTTATTACTTATTTATATATATAGAATTATAAATACTATTTTTATATAAATTTTAAATCTCTTTTTGTTAAAGACAAAAAAGATAAATTTATAAATAGAAAACAAATAAAAATATTTCTTAAATATGTTGAAAAAACAATTGTATTTGTTAAAATATAGATATTAAATATAGATAAAATAATTAGATACAATATTGTTAAATATATCGAAAACAAAAAGAGAAAATATATTAATTTTAAAATATATATTAAAATTATTAATATTTTGTCAAAAAAATAATTAGTAAATAGACTTTGCAAAAATACAATTAGAATCGAATTTAATTTAAATATTATTTAAATTAACTTAGATTTTGTTTAAGTTAATTCAAATTTAATTTAAGTTAATTCAGATTTTGTTTATTTAGATTTTGTCTATATTAATTTAAATTTTGTTTAGATTGTTTTAGATTTTATTAAAATTGTTTTAAATTTTGTTTAAACTAATTTAGATCTTTTTTAAATAATATTAAACAATTTTGCTATATCTAAATATTATATATAGATATTTTTGTATATTGCTATTTTAAAGAGAAAACAAATTAATAATAGTACAAAGAATTCAAAGAAATATCGAAATAAAATTGTTTGCATTATAGCAATCTTTATAGTTTAAAATATAATTAACAAAATTATAAATACAAAATGCAATTTTGCAATTACTAACAAAAAAACAATAATACTAACAAGCTTATTATATTTGTATCAAAAATATAAAATAAAGCAATTAACAATTTTATCTAAAAAAAATTATAAAAGAATATTATACAAATAAAGTTATTTACTCTTGCTACTAATAATATATAAAAAGTTGTTACTTTTTCTCGAAACGTTAATATTGTAACAAGCAAATAGATGTTTAAAACAAAGATATATATAAATAAAATAGTAAAAAAATTTAAAACAAAATTAATTGCAAAAGATTTTATACAAACTTTTAAAATTAACTACAAAAATATTTTTGTTCTAATAGTTAAATTCGATATCTTATAAGTATTTCTTATTATTATTATATTAAAAAATCTAAAATGCTATTAAGTAAATATTAACAATATTTTTATTAAATTCTTTTTTAAGAAAAAGTTTTATATAATATTTCTATTTAAAATAGATATATTTTTAGAACAATATTTACGTATTTTTCGAAATCTTTATAATCTAAAACAAATTGCTTATAATTAATACAAATATTATATTAAAAAATTTATTAAACTAGATTTTAAGCAATACAATATTAATCTTTGTCTTTTGTTGTATTTCGAACAATATATTATGTTTTTGTTTTATATTAACAATATTGCTATTATTGCACAATTAATAAATAATATTAATTAATTCAAATACAAGTTTTAAAAGATATTTAAAATTAAAGATCTAAAAGAAATAAAAAAGATTCTTAATATTAGAATTACTTGTAATTAAAAAGTTAAAACTCTATATATAAATTAATTTTACTATATTAACAAGATACTTAATAGACTACAAATATTTATCGACAAAAACAATTTAACAAAATTGTTTATAAATAGATACAATACTCTTCTATCTACTAAATTAAAAAACAAACAAATTAATTAAAAAAATTATTAATACGCAATCGAAAGTATTATATATGTAGCTATTTATACTTGTTTAAATATTGTTTTTGCAATAGAATATCTAAATTAATATCTTATTAATTTAGCAAAATATTATAATTAAATTTTAAAAATATTACTTCGATATTTTTGCTTTATTGTCAACAAGAGATTGATATATAGTAGCAATAGAAATTTGCAATTAATAGTATACTTTAACTCAAACTATATTTTCGATAAACTAAACTAAAAATCAATTTTTAAATATATATTTATAATAGACAAAAAATTAGTTGCATAAATATTATATAAGCAGAAATTAATTGCAATATTTATTATTAAAACTAAGTATATAACTCTATTTATATATATTAGAAAGAGTCTGTAAATTATACAAGTTCTAAGAGATATTAATTATACAAAATATTTTAAAAATCTATTAAATTATATAGTTATTGTCGAGAACAAAATATATAAATTTATATCTTCTATACAATTAATAGAAGACAATCAAACAACTCTAGCATTTACTAAAGATACTTATATCTATAAAAAATTAAAATATATTAATATAATCTATTATTATATTAGAGATCTTTGCAAAAACAATTGTATTTGCACTAATTTTGTTCGAAACGCAAATATAATAGTAGATAAACTAACAAAATTATTGTTCAGAGATAAATTCAAGATTTTTGTTAAGCAATTTGAATTAATAGATCAAAAAATTAATAAAAATTAACAAACTCGTTATTATCGAGTAAAAGTATTGCGCAATACAATATTAATATATCTAAAGTCTGCAGACTAAAGCAATATTAGACAAACAAATCTAAGAACTATTTGTTAAATTCTAATTAATTTGTTTGGCAAACTAAATTAGAGTTAATTTAGATCTAATTTAGATAAACTAGATCTAATCGAAATTAGCTCAGAAATTGCGATATATCTTGCAGTCTCTACTCTTTGTATATAATTATCTTCGAGAGAACTAATAATCTACTACGTTGTTTGTTATATCTTTTAATACAATCTTAATATTATTTTAATACAATAGAAAATAATATTATTAAATAATATTTTTTGCTATAGAAGCAATAATACTATAATATTGTATATCTTTTATTAAAAAGATATATAAAATATTTAGAAAAATATATTCTAATACTATTATTTTAATATAAAAGAATAGAAAGTCTATTAGAATTTTTAGAATTTAATATAATAATATTTTTACTTTTGTTATTATAATAACAAAATTATAAGCTTATTGCAATTTAATAAGAAATAATTATATTTTTATTGTTTTACTATTTATTTTAATATTTAGAAACTTTATCTAATAATTTAACTATTTCTTTTTTTTATTATTTCGAAGTTTTAGAAGATTGCAAAATATATTCTACTCTTTTTAATAAAGAAAAATATTAATAAAAAGTAATAAAATAGCAAAAAAATTGTTTAGATAGTATAGAAGAATATATTACTTAAAAAAAAAATTAATATTTAATATAAAATTTTTGCAAATAGATTAAAAAGAAAAGAAACAATTTATAACTTAAAAAACAAAAAATTTTCTATATAAAAAATAAGATTTTACTAAAAATCTAACAGTTATTAATCAGATATTATTATTGCTATATATTTAAAAATATTAGCAATTTTTTTTTTAAAAAATACTATTTTTTGTTCTTATACAATAAGAATTGCAATAATATTATTAATTAAAATATATTTAAAAATTTCTTAATTGCAAATTATACTATTATTAACAAAAATATTTTTAGAGAAGAAAAGATTGTAAATATATTTTTAGTTATTATTATATTTTAATACAAGATCTAATAATAAATATATATATAAATTAAATAATAAAATAGATAGTATAGTTAAACAATCTATTTGCAACTATTTATTAATATTAATAGTAAATATATTAGAAGTTTTGTTTGCAAAAATATAATTTGTATCTATACAAAAAATATATAAATTAATATATTTGATTTTAATATCTTGTATAATTATATCTAAAAAAATAGAAATAAAATATCTATTAGAATATATTTTTAGATATTTATATTATTTCTCTATTAATAAAAATTTATTTAATAGCAAATTAGATTTGTCTAACAATATTAAATTAGATAAAAAATTCTTTAATACAAAAATTAATAAGTTAGATATATTAGAAAACAAAAAAAATAACAAAATTATTAAATATTATATCTTATTAGAGCAGCAATTAAAATTGTAGATTTTCTAACAAAATATATATATATATTTATATTTGCAGCTATTACTATTATTGTATTTGCTATATCTAATTTACTAACAATAGATATTGTTTATAATAGTAAATAATTTACTAAATATAAATATTAAGATATTTTTTATAGAATTAACAGAAAAATATAATTTTTGCAAAAATACTAACAATAATAAAAACTCGAATTGCTTTTTACAAATATTTGTAAGTTTCTATTTTGTCTCGAAATAAGATAATATTTAATATAGAGAATTGTTTTAATCTATTTAAATAGTACAAATAACAAACTTCTAATTAGACTAACTGTTGAATTGGATTTCGATTCCAACTTTTGAAATCGATTCGATCCGACAATTTCAACATTAGAAATCGACCCAAAATTCGATTCGATTTCTATTATTTTGAAATCAAATCGACTTGATTCGACTCGATTCTCGATTTTAATATTAGAAATCGAATTAAATTGTCAAGAACGTCAAAAATATTAAAAATAGTATAAAATAAGTTTAAATTTAGATTTTTAATTATTTTTTAGATAATGCACAATAGTAATACATAATATAAAAATAATCTACTATATTTCTTTATTAATTAAATCAAATAGATTAATTATTTCTATTAATTTATTAATTAATTAATACTAAAAATAAAATAAATTACTAACAATAGTAGTCTTGACAATTCGAATCGATTTTTTCGAATTAAATTTCGATTTTAACTCTAGAAATCGATTCGAATTGTCGATTTTAACATTAGAAATCGAATCAACTTTTCGATTTCAACTTTTGAAATCAATTCGATCCAATTCGAATCGAATATCCGATTCGAACTTGGTAATCCGATTCGACGCAATTAGTCTACTTCTAATAATACAATTTAATAGAAATAAAGATTTTGTAGCTTATTATATCTATTATATACTAACAATAAAGAGTAATATCTTAATAGAATTTCTATTTTATTGTTAAATACAAAACAAAGTTAAAAGTAATAAAAATAAAAATATTAAAAATATAAAACAAATTTAGAAAACTTCTTGTATTAAAAAAATCAATTATATTTACTACAATAATAGAAAAAAAATTAATAATAAATCTTATAGTATTTATAATATTTATAATATTTAGCTTGTTATAAAAGATATTATTTAGATAACAATACAAAATACTAGAAAATATAATAACAAAACTATTAAATTTAAGCAAAAAATTTATTGTAAATTTTTTTATAATATTCTTAGATTAACAGAAGTTATAGAAGCAAATATATATATATTATTTATTGTTATATTTTGCAGTTAAAGCTTCTAAACAACAAAAAACTCTTTTATTGTTAATATTTGTTTTTATACAATAATCTTTTTTATTATTGTTTTAATTCTAAAACAAAGAACAATAATCTTGTTATTTAAAACAATATTTTGTATATTGTTTTTAAATTGTTTTTCTAAATTTCTAGACAATAATAATAATAATAAACAAGAAAATTGTAAGAAACAAGAAGATTGTTAAAAAAAACAATAATTAACAATAATAAAAGATATTTCTAAATATTTGTTGCAATAAAGTATTAGATTCTATTATTCTAACTTAAAACAAATATTTAATTATATTTTAGAAATAAACTTTCTAGTATAAAATATACAACAAGTATTAGATATTCTTTTAGAAACAACAGTATTAGCAATCTTATTTTTACAAAATACTATATTAACAAAATACAACAATTAAGAGAATAGAGTAAAAGATAGAAAAAATAATTGCAAAACAATAATAGAAAGAAATAACTACAAGACAATAATAAAAAAACAATTGCAAAACAATAATATAGAAAAACAAACTATAAAAACAATAATATACGCAATAATCAAAAAAGTCGAATACAATAAAAAGAGAAGAAAAGAGAGAAATACATGTTACAAGCTTACTAAAGCTATACTAGTGATTTAGATTCTACATCTTTGGACGAATCTACTATTATGTTCGCCATACTCGAAAAACAAGCAATTTGAGCATAATATTTGCTATGCTCGACAAGCGAACAAGATAAGTAATCAATATTTTCTTAGTATATAGAAAACAAAACACGACTTTTTTATAAATTGTATTTAACTTATTATAAATTTTTATTTATTGTTACTTTAATTTATCAAATCTTTTTTAAAATTTATTAAATATAGAAATTGTCTATAGTTGCAAACTCTTGTTATTAAGTAATTGCTTATATTGTTTAAAGACGTCTATAAATCTCTTCAATAGTACAATCTACTTTAATATCTTTAAAAAAAGTATTAACGTAATACTTTAAATACTCTAAAAATGTTTATATTAAATTAACGCGTTTTTATTTCGAACATTAACTTATTAGTATTATGTCAACTATTAATTATAAAAGACAACAAAATCAAAATTAATAAATTCGATATCTACTATAAAGATTGTATCGATCTAAAGAACTAACTTATATAAATAAATATCTATTTTATTTTCTATTTTATTTTAGCAAATCAAAAGACGATTTTTGTATCAACATTTCTTAAAGATAGAATTCAATATTAACTCAAATCAAACTTACAAAAGTATTTAAAAAATAATAGCAAAAATTCTTGTGCAATATTTATAGACTTTAACAATTTTAAAAGAAAGTTTCGAAGAATCTTTAAAACATTTAACAAAAAACAAATTACAAAAAAAGTAGTTTAATATTTAACTTAACAAATCTTTGCAACAAACTACGTAGCTAGATTTTAAAAATATATCAATTTAATCAAGTAGAATAATATTGTATTTATAACAATGTTTCGACGAGATCTTAAAAACAATCTAAAAAACAAAATTATGCGTAATAAAAAAATTCTTAACAATATGTTTAATTTTATCGAAGTAATTATCGATTTCGACAACAAACTATATAAAAGAGCTATAAAAAAAATACAATTAATTTCGAGAAAAAACAAAAAATTTCTTTAAATCAACAATTAAATATTAATAAAGAAAATTTCGTTTTAATCAAAAGTATAATAATTTCGATTATCGTAAATTTATATCTATAAAACTAGATTTTACTCAACAATATAAAGAAAATTTTTTTAGAAAAAAGCAAAATAACAAATTCTAAAAAACATGCTATTTATATAACAAATCGAGTTATTTCGCAAGAGATTATTAATTATAGAACTTAATAAATTGTTAACAAATCAATACTATATTAAGAGAGATACTTAATAGTTAAAACAATATTAAAAAGCAAATCAATATAGAGACAAACACTCTTAAGATTAGATCGAACAACAACTACTATTTAATAAAAAATTCAAATTAATTATAGAAAGTTCTAGATAGAATATTATTAGATAAGACATTTGTATCTACGCAAAAAGTTAATCAAATATTTAATAAAATTATAAGATCAAAAACGTTATACTCTTATTTAGCAATAGACTTAGATAACAAATACGACTAAAAAACCTTTACAAATACTTAGACAATATTATAAATTATCTTGACGCTTTAGCTAGCTTATTAAGAGAGAAAGAGATAAATTAAACTATAAATAAATGCGAGAAAGCGCTAGAAAGCGACATTACTATAAAAAGAGAAATTTTCGATAAAATCGAACAACAACTAAGCAATGTAAATCTATCTCAAAAGAAAATAAAAAAAACAAAGAAATATACGATACTTAATTAAATAAAATATTATAACAACTTATATTAGACTTATCTAGAAGACAAAGAAAAAGTTAATTAATTTTTTAAAAAATTAAAATTATTAATTTAATATAAGAAAAAAGCTTAATATAAACAAACATTCGAAGCGAAAGTTACAACACAAAAATAGAAAAAAATTCAAATTTTTTATTAAAAAGTATATTAGAGAAATATAATATATTAGTCCAACAATAACAACTAAATTTAATAATATATGTACGATATTTTATTATATTAATTAGAGTCAATAGATAACAATTTATTGCAATAATCGATTTTAATACGACAAGTAATTTTATAATTAAAGCTTTTGTTAAAAGAAAAAAATATTTTATTTAAAAGAAGTTTAACGCATACAATCTAGTAATTGTAAATAGAAATTTATTATTCGACAAAAATAAAAAAGTAAATAAAGAAACAAAATTATTATTAATAGCTATTTAGCAATATTACAAGAAACTAATCTTTAATATAGTAAAAATAGCTATTTATAATATTGTTTTAGAAATATTTTAATTAAAGCAACACAATCTAGAAGTTAACTAAAATATACAAATATTTAGATTTGCGCAATATAATTACGTAATTTATATTTAATCTACGTATTAATAGTGTTCAATAATAGATAAAAGATTAAGTCGAAAATTGATCGCAAGTAGCGAACTTATATTTTTGTAAAAAAACAATATAACAAAATTCGACTTAATAAATATTGACAAAAATTAATCGAATTACAAAATTAAAGTAAGTAAAAAAAATTACAAATTTTCTAGAAATTTTAAACTATTTAATACAACAAAGAAATCGCTAAATTACGTATTACAAATATACAATAATTAAGAGTATCTATTTTAAAAAAAGAAAACAACAAAGATTCTTTCTAAATATTAATTGTAAAATTACGAAATTAGATTTAAACTAAACAAACAATTTATATTTAAATTTGTATATACTTTATTCGAAAAGAAGCTCGAAGTACTTCGCAAATATTTAGTAAAAAACAAAAAAAAATTTATTAAAAAATTCCAATTATAGATAGAATATTCGATTGTTTTTGTATCAAAAAAGAATAGAATTCTTTGTCTATATATCGATTATTAAAAGCTAAATAATATTACAATTAAAAATTAATATTTATTATTCAATATTAGCAAACTTTAAAATCGACTATTTAAAGCAAAATATTTTATTAAACTAGATTTACAAGAAGCGTATAATTAAATTAGAATAAAAGCAAAAGAAAAGTAAAAGATAGCTTTTCGTACACAATATAAATTATACAAATATACAATAATATTGTTTGAATTTATAAATGTTTCAACAATATATTAAAAAATAATCAATAATCAAGTAAAAAAAATATTCTATTTCGAAAAATATTTAAAAATCAAAGAAAAATCTTAATTGTTGTCGAAATCTTCTAAGAAAGTTTTATTAAAACAAGATATAAAAACAATATTTTAATTTCAATTAGTCGAAAGTTAAAATTGTTCGAACAATATATTAAACAACAATTCGAAAGTTTTTGTAACAAACTTAACAAAATATGTTTTATCTATCTTTAGATTGCCAATGTTCTTTTACTTAGTTACATTTATTTTTTTCTTCTTATTTTTTAGAAAATTTAGCTATTTTTTTAGTCGATTTAGCTTAGCACGCGTATTACGCATTTCTTTCTTTAAGCGCATTCGCTCTCTATAGATTCGTTTAATTAATACAAAAGAAATTGTCAAATTACAATTACAACTAGATCGCACACACTTTATACACTTTTCAAAACTATTATCTATACAATAGATCTTATTAGATATCGTACAATTACAACAAGAACGCATCGCTAAAGATATCGAACCCAAAACATCGAAAAAAAATTTCTTTCGAAAAAAGAAATTTTTGATATTAATCTTTCTTAAAGATATAGTGAAAAAGCATTGAATTTCGAAACGAAAACTCTAAAGAAAAAAAATAGTATTACGAGTTTATTAAAGCTATATCAATAATTTAGATTCTACGTCTTTGAGCGAATCTACTATTATGTTCGCTATGCTTAAGAAACGAGCAATCTAAGCATAATGCTTGTTATATTCGATAAACGAACAAGATAAGCGATCAATAGTTTCTTAGTATATAGAAAATAGAACACGACTTTCTTATAAATCGTGTTCAACTTATTATAGATTTTTATTTATTGTTACTTAATTTATCGAATTTTTTTCAAAATTTATTAAATATAGAAATTGCCTATAGTTGCAAACCTTTGTTATCAAGTGATTGCTTGCATTGCCTAAAGACGTCTACAAATCTCTTCAATAGCACAACTTATTCTAATATCTTTAAAGAAAGTATTAGCGTAACAATACAATAGACAATTGCTATACTAAATAGTATAGCAGACAATTAAATACTAACTCTTTAATCTTTCTTATTCTTAATACTAGTCTTTCTATTCTGTAGAACTATTTTAGATCTTTTAGTAATACAATAGAAATAAGAGAAACAATAACAAGCAGATAAAATTGTAAGATGCAATATAAGTAAAGAATTTCGAGTAATAGAATTTTGTTGTTATATAAATCTTAAGTCGATTAGTAAATTTGTCAAATAGTCTAGTTGTTTCTCGATCAACTTAGTAATAACAAAGTAAATAGTAAATTTATCTATTAATAAGAATTTTCTGCGTATATTCTAGGACTACATTTAGGGTCAATCTAAACATCAAGATATATATAAACTATTAGTGCAAATCGTGATGCAGACCCCCTAAATCAAACTGCACGATTTGTCAAATGTCTCAAACTAAACTGCACTAAACGGTTTAAACTAGTAGTGCACCAATAGTGTGAAACGGTTTGCAAACGGTTGCGAACCTTGGCACAAGGTTGGCGAGTGCTGGAGAGAACTTGGAATCAACTTCCAGCCAGACGACGCCCTTTATCCACTAGTATCTTCCAGCGATGTTGCCAACTCGCGCTCATGCTATTATGGCTAAGGATCTCGGGCAAAGGCCAGTCTGGGATGATGCTAGCAATGACCCTCTTTAGCTTCCGTAAGGCTTCTGCACGTCCAGGAATTCTTGGACAACTGCTTCGCTGCATCGAAGGAAGCTCACTCAGAAGCCTGCTGCTATTAGCTTCCTACACCAGGGTATCTTAGCCTGCATCCTGACTTCCGATGGCAGCTATTGCATCAGATATCGAGCTTGCTGAGGAAATTAGTCTTTGTCTCTGCACACACGGACTCCCCTATCTTCTCATGCTCATTGATCGCGATGTCCTATAGTGTGAAAGCTCAAATTCAGTTGGTCGTGGTATAGATACCGGCGCTGCTTTATAAAACTCATCTTTGCGAGCTGACAGACGCATTGTCTGCAACAACTGTTTCAATTTTATCCCCATAAACCAAATAACATCAGCGAAAAGAAAGCAACTATACAACATACATACCTGTCAAATTCTTGATACCAATCAATATTCCGCAGACTTATAACCAAATTTCTCTGTGGATTTTATTCCTTTTCATGAAAAATCTCTTGATGTTCCTCTCCTTCAGCGCCCAAGCAACGTCAGAGCCTCTGACTTATTTCGCTCTCTGTTTCCTGATAGTGTCCTGTAGAGGACTAGAATCGCTAGGTATTTCAGCTTTCTTTGCTGACAGAAGAAGCTGACATCAGGGTGCAAGGGTCGCCACCACAGCATCACAAAGTCACGTCCAAAAATCCAGTGTCCTTCGTGGAACCTTCCGATAAACTCTCCTGGTGAGCTTCCTGTTGCCCGGAGAAGAAGGCAAGGTGCTGATGACATTGAGAAATTCGAAGGCCACAAAGCAGTACAACGCGATACTCAAGCCTCAGCTATTATTGGTCGAAGCTCTCCACCCAATATTCTTGTGTACCTTTCTCCTAGGCGTAAGTAATGGAAGCTGCTGACCCCATAATTACCAGATTCAGTTCCCAGTTGTCCCATCTACCATTACCTACTTTGTTATTCGCCATATCAGGTATGCTTCTCTGATATATGGCTGTTGGAGACGAAGGCTCATCATTGTAGCCACACCTTAATCCCCCGTGATGTCCGACAACATCCGAACGGCCTCTCGATTCGCCCAATTGCCTCGCGAATTTCGAGACATGATCTATAGAGAGTTGCTCACCATCACCGCGCATCGCTACGTGTATCCTGAGAACCAATGGTGGCCCATGAGGAACCTCCCACCGAGCCTCCCGCATGTTTTCCGATCTCGTCATCCTTTCCAGCGACGGTGGGACCGGGCTCTGGTACCGTACGAGATACCGATTGCGGTTTTCAGGGTCAATCGGATGTTGCGCGAGGAGGCCTTGGCTATAGAGGCTAAGGCTAATCGTGGGGACGCAATGTATGTGCAGTATATTGTCCTTAGCCGCTGGGTTCAGTAGGCTGGAGGGCAAGGATCGCTCTGGAATTTCCTAGATATGGAGAGGGGAAACAGACAAGCGGAATTTCAGGGAAGAGATACAGATGGTTCTGTTGCTGCACGAGCTTCTCGCAGGACGCTGTATTCCCGAAATCAGGCAGTGGATAGAGCAATAGACGGGAAATCACGGAGGAAGATAGAGGTTGTTCTTCAGCTGCACAGATGCAGCGACCCATCGTATGACGCCCTTGCTTCTTCCTCCATTCCACCAAGTCCCTGTCAGCTCTGACATCACCTGCCCAAGAGACACTTATACCTCTTCAACATCGTCTTTGACCTTTCAGGAATCAAGTTACTTTTTTGATTATTTCACGTCATCGCGCCGACGGTCCAACGGGTAAGTGGCCATCATGAACTGTCTGTTGACGCCTTATTGGACGCTCCTATGATATACTCCTCTATCAATACTGACGTTGCCATTCTAGCCACCGGAAACTTTCGGCGCCACATCAAATCTCCACCTCTTGCATTCCCCAGAACCATTGCTTCTCCTCCTCCTTCGCGGCCTACAACTCTTGTGCGCCTGGTCCGTTCATATCCCCGAAAGACTTGTCTCAGCAATGCGCGACTTAGCCATCAGAAGCCCTTAGCACATCAGATCTGGTAGGCAAAATTTGAGAATGGCGGTACGAAAGGGAAAACTGTGCCTGCAATCTCTCGATGTCACGTGATCTTACTAGTCTAGCCCTGTGAAGGCCAAGCGGTTTTTGCCTCATTAGAATTAGCGCCGATCGCCCTCTGCATCTACTAGATTGTCTGCTTGCTGTATCTTAATTACACAATCATAGAACCGATATGCTCGCATCACCTGCACACGTGACACATCCACGTATCTGACACGAGCTGGCTAAAAGGGCATGGGGGAGGACTTGGAAGTGGAGGCGATCAGGAGAAGGATATCGTTCTGGGGACAAGAAAGAAAGGCCATCCTAGATAAGGAGAATGCCCACACAAGTTTATATATCTATGTAAAAGGGGGTATATACTCAACAGCAAGGTTGGTGAGAACCAAGACTCATAGCTGTAGACAAGTATGTCTGTCTTGAGTTGCACTCCTAGAGAACAATGATCAGGTGTGTGTCTCGAGATGGCCTTTGGGAAGGCAAGGCAAAAGCCTATACAGCCAAAATAGGGTTACCAGCACATCAAATTTCATGCATGGATTGCTGCTCGTACTGCATGCAAAATTGCCTGATGTTGTAATCTGCTTAGCAAAACCTACTTCTATCTAAAGTTAGCTCTTGCTGTGCTACCGTGGAACAGCTAACAAAGCTCGGAACCTGTGTGTGAAGCAAACATCCATCTCTTGTCCTTCGCACCCTGGCTTATTCCTCTCGAGCTGCTCGAGAAACTGTCAGGAGGGCGTCATAATGCCGAGTGGAGCAAAGCCTACGCTCGAGGGGTAGCCGCAGTAGCCGATCAATCCTCTTCGGAGTCCTTCTCCTCCTCCGCCGCCTCCTCAACTGCCTCCGTCCTTGGAAATCCATACGTGTCGTGGATCAGCGTACGCTCTGCCTCAGACAAGAGACCCACAAAACGTATGCTTGGGAAGTCGCTGGACCATTGGAAGTACCGCCAAGTACGTTTCCCAAGCAGATCCCGGCTTAATTCTCGTAGAGCAGCTTGATAGAGATTGTCCTTTAGAACTTTGTAACGGCAACACCCGCTCGGACAGACGAGACCTTCCACATTGATTAACAAGGAGCGCAGTTGTCGCATCCCATCAAGTAGTGCGTGCTTGCGGGACCAAATATAGGAGATCTCGGTAAGATACGTGGAATGGATCTGGCGTGCTTTCGCTGCTTCCACATCCTTTACCCTAAAACAGCTGTCCGGTAAAGAATGGCAATTTAGAGCTAGTTCAGCCCTATCGCCGTCGGGCAGGTCGCGCCCATCGAAGAACGCCGTGACATCACGAAAGAGCAAACGGTGAAGAGAGAAGATCGAGAGTCCATACTCAGTATGAGCGGGAAGGCGCCACTGGTTCTTTCCATAGAGTATTGGGCGAGCTTCATATGCAAGTTGCTTGCTGACAGCCAAGAGGGCAGGAGATGGATGGGACTTGGAAGCGGCTTCGAACTCCCATATACCCGGATATGGCACAATCTCCGAATCTCCGACCAGTACAAGGTTGTAGATCATATCTCTGACCTCACGTGGGCACACCAGAAAATGTGACTTGGTATAAGCCGTATCTGCCATCACGGTGGGGACTTCAATCTTGAAGACAGGAGACAGGAGTTCTTCGATCTGTAGCATACACAGGTAGAATCAGCATTGTTCGCTGACAGCAGATGACGGAGCAGCAGCAGCAGTTACCAGTAGTAGTACTGAATACGTACCTTAGGCACAACCATTTCCTCCTCACAATTCATCCTTCCCAAGTCGCTTGCATTCGTTGGTGCTGCAGGTGAAATGCTGTAGGATTCCACGATGGCCTTGCTGGGACTAGGATGATGACGGTGACCAGACACGACTTGCCTGCCGTTGCAAGAGTCAATTCTCGTGTACTGAGCTGGCTGCGGGAGATATACTCGAGGGCGCTTCAGCTGATGGGTGTTCAAGTAGCGTGTCGAAGATTGCACTTGTGACATGGATCGGATGTGACGAGAGTTGGACAATGCTTGTCAAGACTGGCTGTGACGAGTGTTAGAGTTGCATACTACAGTGATTTAGAAGGTCCACGTACATAGGTCGTTACTTAGCCCCAGCTTTGCGGCAAAGGCATCGCCATGGCTGGGTAATTTAGGAGAAGTTTCGGAGTTTGCTCGATCAGTGTGAGGTCTGATTTATCAGAAGTAGGAAACCACGAGGCGCGTCAGCCGCGCCAAGATCAACATCTGCCTGTAAATTCACCCTTGAGATCCATCAGTGCTTTAGCACAGCCCTGGCGCTGTGATCTCCGATTGTGTATTGCAGATAGAGACTAATGGACGTTAATGTTGCACGCAATGTTCTTCTAAGCGTGGTTTCACGTCCAGATGAGTATTTCCCATCTCAGCACCGGGCGTTGTTCTTCGCTTTGACGGTTTGATGGAATGGCGTTTTGCAGGTAATGGTCGTCAAACCCAGGAGCCGCCCAATGCTAAAGCGTCAAAGCGTTGAATTGAAGGGAATGGAATGGGGCGAACATAGGTCTCACTCTGTGGCTATGCGAGAACACATAGTGAATCGGGTAGTAGAACAGCAGATAGGTCAAGGTGATTTGCATCAAATCACACAGCAAGCATGAGAGCATCGACAAACCAGTTTCATCTATTACGCAGCGCTAAGCTACTTCTGCTAATGCGCAGACACTCGCTGAAAAGTATCACAGGAAAGGGATGATGTCGTACTGTTCAGAACAAGGCGTAGAATACTCCGATGCCAGCTAACAAGAAAGGGTATAGGAATCACAATCGCCACCGTTACCGCTGTTCATTCTACCTGCTTGGCTGGAATCAGACTTGACATCTTTAGTGAGATTTGACTGACGGGCCACTCACACTCACCGCTTCCCCTAGCCAAGGTATTGACCATCAATGTAGGTCTCCCCCTACTAGGGCAGCTTTGCGTAGCTCTGCCAGCGCGGGGTGCTCAAGATGTTCTCCTCCAGGTCAGTGGCTAGTCCGTGGACTTCGATTCTGCCGCCGTTTCGAATCCAATTGCGTGAGCCGTTCACGAATTGGTGGAAGAGGTCCGAATAGATGATTGCCTTTCGGCAGCAAAGCCCCGGACAGTAAAACCATGACAGGTCCAGCTGAATTGTAATCAAGGCGATCATCTGCCGGTGGATGAAATCACGACGGGGCTGCCATTTGGCGATCATAAGGTCTAGGTGGCGTTTGTGAATGTGGCGCCACCTGGCGGCGTCTGGACGAGTGGGAGCGAAGTCGGTGTCTGGTGCCATGTGCTCCGCAATAGCAATCGCTCGTTTCTCCTGATCGATGACCTCCCGGTAGTCGAGATGTACTGTGACATGATGGATCTCTCTGCTATACTTTTGATAGATGGCGTTACGCTGGACGTTGGTTGGCAATCTAAAAGTGTTTTTTCCATAAAATACAGGGAAGCTCTCAGCATAAACCTGTTTGTTCAACTGGAGAAGGGCCACGCACGGCTGATCGTCCGCTCCGAAAGCTGGTACGTCAGAGAGTTCGTACTCCTCTGGATGCATAACAATTTCGTACTCGGTGATCAGGCAGAGGTTGTAGATCTGGTCCCTAATCTCTCGTGGTAGTTTCAGGAAATTGAACAGACTATCCCGACCAATGCTCATACGCTGAAAAGCGACGGCGGCCAATGAGGGATCCGGATGTGTAGTTTCCCCTAGTAATTCTTCGCACAGCGTCAGCGACCAAAGGTCCTCTTGGTCACAGATGTTCGACTTACCTCGATCTAACGCGGTCAAGCCATCGGTCTTTTTGCTCGAAGGATACAAGAATGCATGGTCTATGTTTTCGAGAAAGTCGGGTCCCATCGTTCCGTCGATCCGTCTCCGCACATTTTCTAAGACAGCTTTGATAGTAGTCAGCAACACACAGAGTAGTCGACTGTGAGTGATGTGACTTACCTCGTTCTTCGGCGGTCAAGCGGCATGCAATCTCCGATACAGACTTGATAAGCAGAAAGTCTGATTCAGAATGATCTACAGCCTCCGCTCTGTTCGTGTCATTATAGCTGGCAGCAGCCCCATGACCTCCAGTTTCGTAGCCTTCCATTTTCTTCAAAGACTTTGCGGAAGCACCTAGAAAGCCAGTTGGCAGCCCGGGAGCTAGTTGATTTAACGAAGGACGACTTTCCTGATGAGAATCAGAGTGCTATTCAAAAACCTGTGTGCTTGGCTCCGAAATAGTTCTCGAAGTAGATGTGGTACTAGGAAAAGTGGAGGCGCTAGGAGAGCAAGACTTCTGTGGGCTCGATGATCCTAGAATACCCTAAGGCCTTTTCTTTGTCACAGAATCGCACTAGTCGAGATTGACAGGGGTCCTGCTCTATAACACTCGCTCCCAAGTCAACACATTCGTCGTCCAATCACTCAGAGCCCTGTATTGAAACAGGACCAGGATAAGGACTCGCCGTTTGATCGACCCTTGCTCCTGGAGGAAGAGTACTCCGGGCAGTCCCATGCCTGTTCACAAGACTTTCGAAGCTGACAAGGCCAGTAGGTCTTTTTGAAGCTCTATACAGGCTTGAAATGAGCGGCAGCTGTCCACCTGGAGATGATCCTTCCGGTTGGCAGGCACGGTATGATAGTAGCCCCAACCATGAGGGCGGCCGGGATCAAAAGGGCCCTCATATTGTTTCTTCGGCAAAAGGAAGACCTTCCTCTCCCTGACTTCATCTTATCGAGCGTACTACAGCTTTTGAGGTCGGATAAGAGAGCTGTGACACTCTTTCAAGCACTGCTTCCTTAGGGACCGTAGGCATCGTATCGTATGGTGGCTAATCTGCACATTATCCTCTTGATCGACTAGCTTATGCTTGAGGGCCCTCATCTGTTTAGCTGCTTGATTCTACTCTGGTTCGAAGAACAAACCGATGATCAGCACGGGCGTGAGGAACCCAAGATCCTTCCTATGGCGGAAATCTTCTGGAGAATTCACAGTAAGCTATGTACACCAACCAGGCAGGACATACACAGTTGAATTTGAGAAAGGAGAAAGACTCCAGACTGCAGAAGTATCACGCAGCCGATAGAATAGGACCTGACATACCATCACTGTGTTCTGGAGCCCTGTCATAGGATTTAGGAAGTTAAGCAGATAATATACGGACTTTGAAAAGCATGCTCTGCGTTTCGACGTTCAGATCCGTCGAGAGCATATCTTGAAATCGTCATGATGCTTTCAGGGGTCTTCCTATGCTGTGTCTTACTGGTCTGAAAGATTTACGAGCGATAGGAGGTTCACGTACTCAAGATCCTGAGCAAATGGCGTTCACGAAATTGTCATTATGTGGAAAACCATGCCTGTGCAGCAGGGCCAGCTATGGCTTGCCACTGTAGCTTGCACCAATCCCGACGGACAAGCTATGGTCATAAGCAGAAACTCAGAGCAGAAAGGCGAACTAAGCATTCTCAATCAACTAGCTGTCAAGACTGTGTGATGTTGAAGAATTACCAACTCACTTCAAGATTGCCTAGACTCTCATCGGGAGATAGCAGCTGTTGTCGCAAAGACACGTTAAAAGAAACGCCACACTAGGAACACAGCATCAAGTACTGCTTATAGCTATATTGAACGGTGATGCGACGCACCTTGGGTTTGCATACTGGTCTGGCAAGAAGTGGCAGAATCTGTGCTTATAAAGAAAGCGTCTAGCGGGACAAACACCACGCTCAATCCAAGCTTTGCGTCGTCTGCACCTGACCATGCACCAAACAGTGCTCTCCTTCTTGACTGGGCGATCCACGCAGCATGACACAGAAGACAATAATGCCCTTGACAGCCTGATCTGCGAGAGCTAAAACCGAGAGCTATTGGGTATCATCGTATAGCAGCTTGCTGTGTTGACTGGTAGACGCATTATGTCTGCAGAGTTAAATCATCGTCAGTAGACTCATCACAGAAGAGGTGCGGGAAATAATACATAGTACTCTCTGGATCGTGATTGTTTTACACCCAGTGCCGGTCGATCCGATGGATCACCTTCCACCAACCGCTGGGGATCCGTGTCAGAACAGCTTCAATATCCTGCAAGCAGATCAGCAAAGATTTCCTCCTATCGTCCTTGGACATCTACCCGGTATCGGAGACCCCCTTTGTCGTCAGAGGAAGCATCCTGGGTCTGGCAAGATCTAGATCCTGGAGTCCGAGAAACTCCAGAAAACCATTGAACAATCACCTCGGTCTTGTGCTTCCTCTTGAGCAATGTCTAGATACGAAGGAATATACCATGGATACGTCTGTATTCTAAATAGACCTTTCCAAATGTAAATAGCTGTTCAGGTTCTGCCTATCGCTGTTTGTGCTTGCCATCTAATCGGGATATACATGTGCGACTCTTACCGATAGAGTTGCCTCGCAGTTGACCTGTCAGCAATTCGTAAGTCCAACCTCGATAGCCTTGATCTGTAAGGCCAATAATCTCGAGTAGAAGCGACAAAGGGCAAGATTTCCTTCCAAAAACCAAAAACCCGGATGTCCACTTCTCCGCCACATTACTCTTGTCTCTCCTTCGTCATCGAACCCCCAAACATCGTGGACTCTTTCTGCTAAGTCGTTCCCAAATATCTTCCTTGCTGTCTCTCTTATGTTTTGATATCCTGTCGCAAATACGATCTCATCTGCTTCTAACTCCGAATCATCTGCTAGAACAAGACTGTGGGCTTTTATAGATTTAACTTGATGCCCTTGCTTAATCTTGATCTTTTTATCTGCGATAAGCTGCGAGGCGCCTACATCAATATAGTAACCACCACCTCCACTGAGATATTTCATGAAAAGACCGGCGCCGTCAGGACCACTATCGACGGCAAATCCTGCAGCGGTAAGGCCCTGGAGAAGAGTGCCGTCACGTCGCATCATTTCGCTGGCAGCTTGTATCTGAAGATTTTTAGCAATGGGGTTGGAAATAGACATGTTAACAATGTCTGCGTCTTCAACAGGGGGCTGACAAGGACGAGAGAATTAGCGTTTTTACCTATTTAGATGGAAGCAGGAATTGTTACCCCATCTTCGGCGTAAAGGCCTTTCATGGTCACGTCAATCAGAGTTTCGCTTGTGAGGACAAGGGTACTACTACGTTGTACCATTGTGACATCGTAGCCATGGTCATAATAATCTCTAGCGATGTCGTGGCCGGAGTTGCAACAGCCGATTATGACTGCTTTCTTTCCCTTGGTTTTCTCTCTGGGCTTGGTGAATTGAGATGAGTGAATTAGGGAGCCTTTAAAATCGTCCATTCCAGCAATGCGAGAGGGCAAGTACGGCTCCCCAGCGTGACCTGTTGCCAAGATGACATGCCGAGGGTGTAAAATCCCTATGCTCTCGTTAGTTAGTCGGATGCGTTTTAGCAGGGGTGAACTACGGTTCTCTTTCTTGCCATCCTTTTCGCGCGTGAGGGTCACCGTCCACTGCCGCGTACTTTCAGACCATTCCGATGTTTTCAAAGTAGTATTAGTCCACACGTTGAGTTCCAAGACACCCGTGTAGTATTCGAACGAATCTGCGAGTTTGTCCTTTGGGGTAAACACCTAGACATGTTTAGCACCTCTTTTACTAAGATTCATGCAGAGAAACCCACGGGCCAATTCGGCGGGAAATTTAAGTAAGGCATGTGATCGTACCTGTATTCCATGTTGGTTGAGGAATGTCATTCATGCTTATCGTTATGACCTACCAGACCGAGTCATGCAAAACCAGTTGATGGTATCTGTTTCGCCAAATTTTCTCCTATGCAAGGGTTCCGGCCGATTATCAAAGTCTCTAGACCAAGTTGCTTAAGCCTAGCAGCGACAGTGAGTCCGCTTTGGCCAGCACCTTGAGAGAGAGGAATGATTAGCAATCATAATTTTGGCAATCTTGGTCCTTCAGACCATACCGAGAATCAACACGATAGGTTGGCGGCCACCCTCGAAATTTTGTTGAGTAGCAAGCCGATCTTTCCAATTTCGACCTCTATCCTCTAGGATGCTTCCTGTTCCTTGTGGTCTTCGACTGTGAACATGTTCCTCGTATCCTTCGAGTTCTTTTAGGGTCGTCAATAGAGTCAAAGCTTTCCATCTGCCACCATCATTAGCGTCCGCTACTAGTCTGATCAGACCCTCTCCCCTTCCAGTGCTAGTTTCAACCTTAAGAAAAGCCTGAACTGCCTTCAAGCCCCCAAAATCTGAGAGTTGAGGAGATTTATGTGCTGAAGAACTGTCTAAGCTGACGACGGTCAATCGGCTCCCTTGGATAGAGCTTTGAATGAATCTAGAGATCTGCCCAGGTCCTTGGAGTGTGTGAAAGTCCCAAGGCATACAGAGTAAATCCCGCCAGCGAGATTCCTCAAAGAAAAGCTTTGTTATGGAAGCGTGCTCTCCACTGAGGAGATTTGTGAACGCAGAAACCCATTCCTCTGCGATAGATGTTGGAGAAGTGTTGGATGGGGGTAGCGAAGATAGAGTGGTGTAAGTGTCAGGAAGGCGTACGGTGGGAAGGAGTCGTGAGCCCGGCAAGACGGTATTTGATGGGGGGAATTGGATCACTCCAGTGGCCATTCTATCTGGTCCAGATACTGGGATGAGCAACGGTTGTGGGTTTAGCAGGGTCTCAAGCTAGGGGTAGATAGCGTTGTTGTCGTCGTGATAGTCCTGTGCACTTGTCCAAAGTATTAAAGAGAGGTGATTTCGACTTGGCTGGCGACGTCATACATTGTCTTGAGTCGCCGTGGACGATCACGGATTTCCGCGGTCAACCTTGTTGCGGGACAAATCCCCGAGCCTCCCGGACACGAAGTTGGGGTGTCGAAGGCCATTCGTTGATTCTGTTGAATGCCCACTCGATTGCCGGTATAGCGACCTAAAGTAAAGTAGGCAGTGAATGCATTATCATACTTCAGCCCAATCGTAATGTTGACCGGAGCGCTGATCCCGCCCGTAACACCCACGCACCGACTGCCGCTGTGGTCACGTCATTGCGTGGTTCTCTTATGCCGAGAACACACTAACTAAGTAAGGTAGCCTTGTGTGTCCTCAATCCCAGCTTCTCCATCCTCTGTTGTTTTCAGCTTTTCGGCTTTACGGCTGATCAATTCTCTGCAAACTGTGCCTCTTTCTCGTAACATAGTCTTAAATCTGATTCGTGCGATTCCCCGAGATTCGGTTCATGGTGGGCAGTAGCCGGGCTATGCCGCAATGGTACATTGATTCCCCCCTTCCCCAAACGAACGCATGCACGAAGGTTGTCATCACTGATCCTGCACTATGATTTGAATTGGGGAGTATTCCTTTTGGGGAAGGATGTATTAACGTCATGTAGCATGGTAATCCCGGGATTGGTATCCAATAGTAGTCAACGACCGCGTTGCTGCTCATCAGGATTCTCCACTAAGTCGCTTTGCCTTAAACGCACCACCCAGAATGAAAACCAAGGCGAGGCTGAGAACAAAAAACATGTAGCACCAATGTGAAAAGGTGGTGGATAATGCGACGGGGGTGGACACTTGGAAGGCGTGTCATTGGCGATTGAGAACAACTGAATGCATCTGTGCCACGAACGCACCACCCAAGCAAGATTACCCGGCACGGCTGAGAACGTAAGCACCAGGTACTAAAGTGAAGGTGGTGGACGCTTTGAAAACTTGGTCGATATGAATCGACTTCTACCCTGTCCAGCGCACCATTTCCCAGCCCATCGCCAGCCTTGCCGAAGAATCTTCGGCCTTCCTTGAACCAACACGCAGGATCAAGAACCCTGAACTTCTACAAAGAGTCTATCAATTCATTCGGGGAGTATGTGAGAAACATGAGCAGCTCAGAACCCCCGCCCCATAATGGAGATGAGAACCGTCAAGGAGGAATCCTGGCAACAACATTCATAGTCACGATTATAGCATGTATGGCTGTAGCTTTGAGAATGGGGACTCGAATGTGGATTGTCCGTAGCGTCGGCTGGGACGATTATACGATTTTGTTGGCAGCATTCGGCATCATAATCGGCAGTGGGCTTGTCGTGGTACAAATCCACTACGGTCTCGGAAGACACAAGCATTATCTTACCGAATGGCAATACATCGAGTTCGAGAAATACTCTTACGGGGAGTGGATTCAGACTTTCCAGACTTTGATGTTCAATAAAGTTTCTATTTGTCTTTTCCTTCTCCGGATTCCCGTCGAAAAACAGCACATACGACCCATTCAAGGTACAATAATCGTTCTTGTTATCAGCAACATCATCCTTACCTTGCTGTGGATTTTTCAATGCAATCCAATCGCAAGCTCATGGAATAAAAAAACCCCGGGGAAATGCTTTACCGATGCGCAGTTATCGAGGATTATCATCTCTCAGGCTCTGATCTCAATCATCTCCGACTTCCTGCTGGCTCTCTTCCCCATCGTCCTTCTCTGGAAAGTTCAGATCGGGCCACGTATCAAGGCTGGCTTGTGTGCACTGATGGGTCTTGGCCTAATGTATGCTTCGCCTTCTTCTATCCTTGTTTTAAACCTCTACTAATCTAGCTCGTCCGAACAGCACTGCAGCGTGCTGCAGTGCTCGCACTATCCTTAATTGGCAGAACGTGAACGCAGACTCGACCTGGGAGAGCATCGACAATTGGTACTGGCGCTCTTGGGAAGTGTGCATTGGGATCACTGCGGCTTGTATTCCAGCGCTGCGGCCTGGCTATAAAACCATCACCGCGGGCATTACCTCTTATATCTCTCATCGGTCTCAACACAAAGCCAGCGATGTTGCACTCAGCAATACCGGCGACCCATCCCACGATCAAGCACACAATCCCAAGCACAATGCCCATGCACAGGCTTCGTCCGACTCAGCCTTTGGAGCGGCGGCACAAGCGGCTTCGGCCGAAGCAGATCGCTCGAAAGCGCATGGAGCTGGCGAGGAAGGGTTTGTATTGAACAATCTGCCCGGGGACAAGAAGACCGTGGACCAGGGAATCAAGAAAATTACGAGAATTGATGCTAAATCAACGAGGGCATATGAGAGTCAGAGAAGCCTAGAATTAGGAGACGTAGAGAGGGGTTTTGGTAATAGAGACTTTGTCTAGGGACGACTGGAGTGAGGAAGTTACTAACGAGTCGGAACTGGTCTGGCTTAAGGCACTACGCATGGTTGAATATGGCTTGAGGGGGTCTGGGTTGTTTCGGGACGCATGCTTGAGGCGTAAATCCTGAGAATGGACGGTCTCTTGAGGCCTGTCTATCTTTCTTTTTACTTCCATGTTTCTTCTTCTTCTTCTTGTCTATGGCTCTAATGCGAATTATTACGGAAGGCTTTGATTACATACCTTCAGTGCAACACAGGCTTGGCATTTTCGAACGTCTCGTTCAAGTAGTTTTCAAACCAGCATGAATGGGTATTGAACGATTGCGATAACTAAAGTACTATTGAGCCGTATACCCACCATCGATAGTCATTGGTAGGCCTGTCACATAAGCCGCATCATCACTCGCTAAGAAGACTGCGCATTTAGCCACATCCTCCGCAAGCCCCCAGTCACCCCACGGAGTCATCGAATTGATCAGGTCTCTTGTCTCCTTGTCTTCATAGATTGGGGCTGTCATAGGCGTTTTGAGATCTGGATTCTCGTTAGCTGTGATGCCTAGTTTCAAGATTAAACGGAGAATGGAGGGAACAAGAGAAACCCGAAGAGAGGGAGAAACTCACACCCTGGACACAGCGCATTGCAGTGGATTTTATCCTTCCCGTACTCAACAGCAATTTGCTTCGTGAGAAGGACCACGGCTCCTTTAGAGGCACAGTAGGCACCCGCGCTCGGTTGCAAACCCACCAGACCAAGCATAGACGCCGTGTTGATGATCCATCCTCTATGGCCTGAGGAGGGAAGGTCTTGAGACAGGAACTGCACGATAGCGTATTTGCATCCAAGAAAGACAGAGCGGGAATTTACTTTCCTGGAAGGGAGGGAAGAGATGAGTAATGAGCCGGACACGCTCGGAGGATAGGAGCAAGAATGAACGCGGATGGAATCTGCTTACATGACAAAATCCCACGTTCCTTCATCCATTTCGTGGATTTTCCCCGCGGCCTCCGTACCCCCCGTACCAGCATTGTTGACCATTCTACCGCGTTCCGTCATTTCAGCCTCAAAGAAGCCCTTGCCCAGTACAAAAAACGAGAGAGAGCGGAGCACTCACACGTCCAAACGCCCTCCCACCTCAACCGCTCTTTGAACCAACATCTTCATATCCTCCGCTATCGTGACATCGGCCTGGACGTAGACTGCTTTTCCTTCTCCATAATGCTGGCAAATTAGCTCATGGGTGGGGATAGAGGCTTCAGTGAGGCCCCAACTACCGCGTGGGGAGGGGCGAAGGTCGGAGCAGATTATGGGAGAGGCGCCGTTGGCGGCGAAAGCGAGGGCGATGGCGCGGCCGAGGCCAGAGGAGGAGCCCGTTACGATGGTTACGCGGGAGTCAAGGCGAGTAGAGAGTAAAGGTATGGTCATGATGGGCGTAAGAAGCGTTAGGGTTGCGGGGTATAGAAGGCCCTGTGCTTGGAATTAGCAGGTACTTGTTCAGTCTCCATATTGAACGGAACTGGCCATCAAAGCTCTTACTTACGCAGTGAGTCTTTCGAGCGTCTATCCTCGATCTTGACTGCTTTGACTTGAATTCAAGAATTGGGAGATTGACCCTATGTAGCTTGACGGGGATGAACGAGCATTATGCCGCAGTAAATAATGACATGCGTAGTACTTTAATGGAACGTAGAATATGATTGGCCGAGTATCAACAAACGACTCGCGTGGAAGTGGATGAATGTCCCGCTAGTCATGTCGATCGGAAGAGATGCCATCAATCGAAACGCCGGCTTTGTTAATGATACTTATTGAAGGTAAAGAAGTACGTTCTAATGGCACAGATCTCACCACTCAATTCCAAGCCCCGATCGCTCACATGGCGCCAGATGACATGGACACCTGGCGGGCAGTGCCATTGATCACTGAAAGGACAGAGATAACACCGATCGGCCACTAGGAATTTGAACGCAACAAGGCATCCAGGCAACCAGGCAACTTACATCACACGCATACCGTTCATGCATGCATGACGTCTTTTGCTTCTTCCTAGAGGTGGGTCGCTTACTTTACACAAAAGGCGGAGATCCCACCCGATGTTGTGTTGCATGGGGATATCGGAGTGGCTTGAGGAGCGTAGGGGAGCTGTTTGCTGCTTGTCTACTTTCTGAGGTCGTTACTTTGGTTACAACTTATCATCCCGAAGCTACCCTTTCCCTACGTCTTAACCCTGGCCAGAATATACGTCCGTTTCACGCTTTGTCCGCTTCGTGCGTCGACATCTTTATACGTCGTTCATTTACAGTACCTTAGGCACCCACGGCGGATGGAAAGTCCCCGCTAGCGCGAACTAAAGCTTGGCATCAGTAGTAACGATCAATAAAGTGAAGTAAGTAAGGTAGGTTAGAATGTTGCGTCCCTGTCATGCGTCATACCTGCATGGCAAGATTTTTACCCACGCCTGCCTTGAGTCGAGCAAACTTGATGAGTCTTGTGATGAGGCTGGAAGCAATATTGGAACCCAAAGAAGGTGCTGGCTATTGACAAGCACGGACGTGTCTCATGCGACCTTGCAATATTCTCTCGCCTCGAAAAGTCTGCACTCACTGCGAAGTAGTCCGAAGGGGAACCTGGTCGGGGGCTTAGTGAGCTTGGCTACGTCTAAGTTTAAGGCAACCTTCCATTGATTTGTCCGTTCCCTCAATGCTATCCACACGCTTACGCCCTTGGTTATTTCTATTAATTCCCAATACTTCCACGCACCACAGCGAACCAGAGCGCAGTTACTACGCAATTCAATCTAGGCCTGCTAGCCCTGCAATGTGACCGCAAAGACTCCATCTACGTGGGAGAGTCAATCTCGGAAACGGGCTTGACGTAGTTCATGGGACTACTGTCGCCGCGGTTGATCATGTCCGACTTGGTGTAATCCATTGCTCCAGCGCCTACTATATCCGATATTGACTCAGTATGCCTCATGGGTTTCTGGGTTGAGCCTTGAATCGTCCGGCTTCACGGATTGGTTGTTAGAGTATATGCTCTACGATGTGTATATCTCCATACTTAGACGACTTGAAAAGCACCAGCGCCAGGAGAGTGGGGACACCCTCTGATTCCCTAAACTCGTCTCTGGAAAGCTATACACCCTGAGACTCTGTGTCAACTCGAACGTCGTATAAATTTCGAGGTCCATGACGTGCTTGATACACCGTTAAAGATTCCTGGCAGTATGAGAAAGGCCCTAAGAAGGTGGCTCATCAAGGGGGCAACAGACAAAGGCGTGCGAAACATTGCACGATGCTATCATCACGAGACGATGCAGGTTTGATGGGAAGAGTAACGACACTTCCAAGAATGTGCGAAAAGGGTTGATGAAAAAGTACGATCGGACAACATACAGAGAGAATTTTTCTTCGACTCTGCAGCACCAACCTTAGAATCTTCGGGACAAGCTTTATTTAGCACGGCGAACTCAGAGCCAAGTGCATCACGAAAGCGATCATCAAGCTCACTCCGGATGGCGCCTCCACCGGCGAAGAGATCCTGCTCAAGCTTTCGGTCAAGAGATTCGCCGACGCCTACCCATAATCGCTGTTGTTACCACAGCAAGTTGAATGATGCTACACCATATATTACGGTGAATCCTTAGCTATTTGCTCAGACATCCAATCGATCCTCTCTTCCTCCCATGCGTCTTCGCCACAGTCTAGGTTCATTCAGTATCTTAGCTTCTCCATGGTAGAGACCATCTTACCTGATGCTGTATGCTCTCGGGTCGGGATGACTGCATTTGCGTTCTTTGAAGATCTCGGTTTTAATTTCTTCGGACCCATCGTCATTCCAGACTTTGGAGGTATGATGGATAACACAAGCTCCATCGCTGTTCACAAAGGTAGTCTCGTTCTTCAAACACCAGTCGAAGTGTCCCGCAATAAAGCAATACTCTTCAAGACTTTTGTCGCAGTATTCAGCGGGGATGTGAAATGTAAGCATCTCCATGAAAGGGTTCTTGACCACATGTACCATGTTTGCGCATGCATTACAGTCTCAGTATCATCGACCGCCTGGTGCATGCGCTCTCTCCGATCCTGTTCCTCTTCTATCATCTGATCCTTGATATCCGGCATTACAGTACCACCTCAATCTATGGTCAAGGAAGGGAACAATGACTATTTAGAACGGATCGTTCTGTACGGACTATTGTGGAGGTTGAGAATAGTTTTGATGGCCGCGAATCTTATACAAGCATTGAGCGACCCGTGACGCCCTGTTAGTGAGAAATGTCATGCACTCCACGCGCTAGAATGGCACGAAGTACTTACTTATACAGCCTTCCTCTGTCTAAGACCGTGCGCCAAGTGACCTAGGTCTGCTTGCTATGCGTATGTATAAATCCTCTCGAAACATTGCACCAATGAGTCCTCGAACGTCTTTCGGAGTTTCAAATTCCAAATCTACGATACCAATAAGCACACTCCGAGAGCAGTATCCGAAAAGACGTCGATCAAACCTGTCTACCATGTGGAAATGCGTTAAGTGGAGCCACACGCCTGTTGAACATATATCGAAATCAAAATTTCATCGGCGTTCATACCCTTATCTTCTACAGTGCAAATGTGGGTCGGAGCATAGAGGCGAAAATGGGGTCTATTTCGACTGCTGTGGTAGTGGTGGGATAGGCTAGAATCACGGCAAACGCAGTAGATGCACCTCGACAGGGTGAGTGAAGAAGGGTTTGTGTACCTCAATTTGGACATGATATGGAAGGATTGTGTTCGTTTCCACAGTAGGTTTGATGCAGTTGGGTGCCTACGTTATGATTTCTCTATATGAGGAGCACTGGATTCATTATTCATCCATCCTAGCACACACATCCGATCCCTGTCCTCCCTCTTTCTATCCTATCCTATCCTATCCTATCCTATCCTATGTCATCTCTTCTTTCCCCTCCATCGTTCCTTCCCTCCATCAATCCCCTCATCCATCCGTTCGTTCATCCCCTTATCCACCCTCATCCCCTGAATTCATCATCGAGGCGAGCGGCGTAGTATCTTCGCTGCCGGTTGCTCAAACATACCTGTTCCTTGCTCTTTGCGAACGAGCATCAGGGCACCGTCTACAAATCCTCCTCTGTGCAAATTTTCCCTTCCGACTTCCCATCCCTCGAAAGCTTAAACTGGGTATCATGAAGGATTCCGTCGAGCTCGTACGGTTTCGGGTCTACGCTACGAAATTCCCTTGGGGTAAACGGTATTCTTCCATCTACAGAGTGGCGATCTTGTGGGGCCTGATGGATCCATTGGGTCTGGGGAAAAGGGGTTGGGATCAGAGTGCGAATTGGTGGAATCGGGTGTTGCTCTTGCTTCGTGGAAGAGCGGGGTGATGGGATCCAACGGGTTCAAATCATGTGACGGCGACAGCAGTGGCACCAGGTGGGTACGAAAGTCATGTCCGATTTTAGGCGACCCCCGCACCCCACCAGAATTTATGGGATACTAGGTCACGAAACAACGTTTTCACGCATTAACGTTGGGCACTTCTCTGGTAATTTCTATGGTATTTGCTAACTAGATTCTGGAGAACAGGCCTTACCAGAGAGGGTGTTTTAGGTGGTGGAGGTTGAATTTGGTGGATGGAGGAGGTTGAATTTGGTGGGGTGCGGGGGTCGCCTAAAATCGGACATGACTTTCGTACCCACCTGGTGGTGGTTGGTTCCTTCGAGTCTACGGGAGCCTGGAATGTGTCTCCTGATCATAGTTGAGGAAAGAGATGGTATTGGGTCTGCTGCCTTGGGCGTTGCAATGCATTTGATCATTGTATAAATACTGTTCTAACATTCTTCCGACTAGAGAATTGATGTTCTGCGGCGTTCTATGTACAGGACAGACATACTGAAGGGACACTCCATCCCTGTTGACAATACATGACGAATCCGTCCAAACTCCTTGCTTAAAGTAACATAGTACTGTTTCAAACTTAATGAACCATCGAATCCTTCGTAGACTACATCATATTTCACGATAGCCTTGTGCTACCATGCATCCGCCTCGTTACCAAACACATCATCATCACCGTTCCAGTCCTCGTCCCCACTCAGCTCTTCGTCAAGGAAATCACTCTCGCCCAGCTGCTCCTCCGTGGGGCGGAGGTTGTCGATCAAGATGCGTACGGTGTCACACATACCCTGAATGAATGGCTCATTGCTACTAATGGCGTGCCGGGATGTCTGGTCTTGACTAGTCAAGCTTGTGTCGTCGTCGATCGCTGAGTCTTCACTCGATGACTCATCATTTGAGCCTTTTGCACTGTGGCGGCGGCGAACTCGGTGGCGGCGGTGGCGGTTTGAGTTCGAAGAACATGACGTCTCGCCATGTTGTTGTAGTCGGGTGCTTCGACGCTTCCGGACAAGAGGTTCGTCTGAGGATTCGCTCTCGCCTGCCTCTGAGGTGGCTTCATATTTTCGCTTTTGCCGAGCATTCGATGGCTTTCCAGCACGGCCCGGATTTCGGAGAAGCACAGGATTGTCTTTCGCGAAGGAAGGCACGATACTCGGCTTGGCATCAACAGATCTTGCTTGCTTCGATTTGTAGGCTTTAAAGGTAGCAATCGACCTGAGATAAGGGTTCGGTGGTGGAGAGAATCTAAGAAAGACTTTATGCAAGGTCGCAGCCCATCGATCTCGAAAGCTGACTCGTTCGCGCCAACCGCTCTCGTTGAGGCTCGCTTTGATATTGAGGTAGCGAAGGCACGGCAGATGAGGAGCGGCATCCACCAACGAACGGAAGAAGGTCTCCGCTACGTCGTTATCCCATTTGCGCAGATGCAGCAGCTCGATCTTCTGCAGAGACGAAGGCCATGTGGGTATTTCGTGAGGTTGCAGGAGAGACTCGAACTGCGGATCAGAGTCCGAAAACGTTGAGTGTGAGTCGTAGTAAGTTAGGTCCATACTAAGGGATTCAAGTATAGGGCAGGACCTAGCTAAGTCGACCAAGAAGGACAGATTCAGAGCCTTGTTGTGGTCAAGAGTCAAACGGCGAATGGATTGTCCATGAGAGGTTAGAAACGCAGCCAAAGTCTTCGCATTGACTGCACATTCAGTGATACCGATTGACTGAAGGCCCTGAGGTAGCATTGGCAGTAAGGTAGCATTGGCAAGAGGTGATGCTGCCAGTTGCAATTCCTGTAAGTCTGGGAGAGCACCTATCGCTGACGCAAGGAATTCTTCTGACATTTTGGAGTCCAATGCAAATGTACACAGACGTGAAATCGTCAACTTGGTAATGCGTTGAAATGATAGAGTCTCATGGCATCTCTTCAAGGCGGAGTAGTCTTCTGCACCCAGAAAAGCCGCAGTGACAACATTCCACTTCCATTCCTGCAATTGCAATCGGTACTGCTTGAGAGCGATGAAGATCGTATGGAGCACCTGTGTAGCTTTAAGCTTGGGCATTTGGAAAGAGGATTGGCGCCACTTTGGGAAGTCGGTACGTAGGGCGAGGTCAATGCCGCGCAGCTGAGGCGTGACCGCAAGTAATTCTCCTACGTCAAGTGAGTCCTGGCCCTTGTATTTACGAAACAATGTGTCCAAAGCTTCAAAGTCCAAATACTTGACTTTTGAGCGATAGTTGAAGGTTGAGTGATCATCTTGCCCTTGAAGATGCAAAAGCAGGTCACGAGCCCGAGAGGGAGGTGAAAGTGGCGGCGCGTAATATAGCACTGAGAGCGCTGGCTCTGCGAATGATCTGCATACAAGCGCCGTACGCATAAGCCACCGTGTCGAAGATGTGGGAATGAAGACCTCCGTAAACAATGGGCGAGATGCATGAAGGAAGATCTGGTATAGGATGTGGTACGGTAATGTGTGCCATAGAGGGATTCGACCCCTCGGAACAGGGGATTTTAGAGTCCCCCCAATGTCGCACTTGCTCCGACTTTCGCGTGTTCTGGTCTTTTTCATTCGAGAGGTAGACAAGCCAGCGTCGGTGGCTTTTCGTTTCCTCGACGTACTCTCGATGGTGCGTAGTGACCGAACAGGTCTCCGTGGGCGCCGTTGTCGCCGTGGCGGAGAGGAGGCAGCTTGGTAGTCTTCTGAGCCATCGTCTGAATAGTATCCTTCTGACTCGGTCGAGTCTTCACGGTAGGATTTCCGGCTTTGTTGCCGTTTCGTCGCTCGACCTGCAGCCTGCTGGGAACGAGTACCAGGAGCCATGCGTCACAGAACCTGGTAAGAGATTTGATGTACACTGGTAAGACAATTGCATGCCGCGATGTTTATGGATGCATGGCCACCGAGAAGCGTAGATGATCGCCTTGAAGCCTGCGGGATCAGATTAGATAAGATGGCTTTAGCGCATTTCACATGTGTCGCCGCTTGGCGGTTTGTTCCGCACTTCACGCGTACCTCAACAATAATTCGATGCGTGGAAAGACTTCTTCGAGACCGGTAGAGGTCGCAAGTAATACATTGATTGATGGTGACTAATGAATTGCCACGAGCTAGATCAACAAGCGCAATCTAGATGCACTCATCTCCAATCCCAAGCTGGGTTCCAACAATGACCACATGACCCATTAGAAGTATTAACAATAATAGGCCTTGGGGATCTGTTCGGATGGTGCCTCCTCCACGTCCAATTGGCGCAGAGACCCGTCCTAGATGAGTCTACAGACATGCCATAGTCAAGGCCTTAAAGCATGTCCGAGATTCGATGTTTGGAGACACCATATTCTCGCGAGAGATGCAGTGTGAGCGTCGGCTCCTGGGTATTCATCATGACTATTTGTAGATTCCGATGAGGTGGCGAGCGTCATATCGTAGAAGATAATGAAGATCGTTCCAAGAATACTCCTGCAGACGCCGATCATGTACGAGGACTTATATATGCGGCTCGGGCGAGCATGGTTTCAGGAGGCGCCCCAAGTGTTTAATTTCCCAAGATTGCCCAGCTCCCACCACCCACCCACGAACAACCCGGTTGGCCAGGGCTTCCCTTTCTCGTTTCCTTGCGTCCGTGTCTTCTCCATCATCGTCGTCGCTACCTTCTCTTCTCGTTGTCGCTCTTTGTCAAGTTCACTTTTTCGCAAGAGGGGATCCGTCACTGTGCCGAACGAGCTTGCCCTGCCGATCACTGCGCGTTGTCTCGGGAAGGAGCCAGCAGACGATCACCTTACACCACAGCTCCGCATACATTCACATACAGACGGCAGGCCAATCGGCCAGCCGAGCCCCTTCACAGTCCTACGCGATCGCACCCTTCATCTCGCACTCTCCTCTCGAGACATACGTCACCTGTCGGAAGCTAAATAGCTTTGTTCGTGCGTGGAGTATAGGGGACAGCGGCTGGTTCAGGAGAGTCTCTTGTTACCATGTCGCAATTCGGCAAATTTCATGTCCGCCATTCCATGATCCGGCTCAAGCTGAAGATCACTGGACTGACTCGATGTTGCGCATAGGACTTCTGCCGGGACTCCACACTCCCAGTCTGCAATGTACGTCCTTCACCCCGAACAATGAGCCCAAGGCCAGATACCATATGCGCTCTACAGCCCCCGAGGCCATAGCTAACCAGCCACTAGCTCTTTAGCGAATCGAGAGTCCGGGGCAATCCAAGTGGCTTTGGGGGATGTTTACTCACTGGCATACCGCTCAGCAATGGGAGAAATTTGGAGAATCTGGGTACGAAGCACAGTCAAGATTTGCGGGACTTGCTTCCTGACACATCTAGGCTCAATCGTTTTATGCGGTCTTGCCATTGTCGCGACACTCGGGTTAATATGGAGATCGGAGTTGAAGAAGGCGGCTGTCGGCCGAAGGTGCGCAGGAGAAAAATCGGGTCAGGTATGGGTACTGACATAGGAGTAGGGAATTTCAGCTCTTCCTCCTGGGGTACATCATCATTGAAATCTGCGAGATATTCACAGTTGGGGGCTTTCCACTCAAAGAGAATGTCAGGCTAGTACGTGGTTCTACCCCGATACTCGGCGGATGCTGCTAACACCCTATCCAGGGTTTCACTGCCGTCCACCTGGGCGCGATCGTTGCGACGTTATGGGTCCTCTTCCTGAATGGCCTCGTCGGTTATCAATTTGTGGACGACGGCACACCAGTATCGCTAGGCTTGATCCTGATCTCGGCGATAGCGTTGTTTGTCGGCACCGGCTACATAGCGCTTGACACGGCTCTCAGCTGGACAGGACACTTCAATCCGAGCCTAAGCGCACCGAACCTGAACTACGGTCTTTACGTTCTCTACCAATTGGTCCCATTGGTATTCCTCTTCCTGTTCTTCTGTCTAGAGACAGTCCTCGTGCTGAGAGTGCTTGGAGAGAAGAAGCCCATGCGTATGGAATTAACACCCGACGATGTTCTATTGGAATACTGACGGTGGTATAGTTTATCTTTTCGCAGCCGCCCTGCTCTTCGCAATTGGCCAGGTCTTCCAGTATGTTATCAGTGTATACATCTGCAACGGCACGAATGGCAAGATCAACGGCGCCCTCTTCGAAACTCTGTTCACGTTACTATCAGTTATCATGCTCTGGGTCTTCTGGTCATCCATAACAGAGGACGACTGGCCAATGCCTGTGAGTGGGGGCGGTGATTACACATAGTCATGGCGACAATAATTGTTTTCTCGAGTCAGTCATGATTGAGGCTTTTTAGCGCGCTAGTCGACATGTATACCTAATCTGTCCTCTGATGGACTGTACAGTGGAGAGGTAATAAGAGGATATCTGCATCCTTTTGGGGCGGGATGTTGCATATCGATGCAGGCATACTACCTTACACATCCTGTAATATACTAGATACAGCATTAAGAGACTCGAAGGAGACTGCCAGATGAGTCGCCAGTGACCATCGAGCCATATTTGCACCATGTTCGGAAGAAAATCCACAGCGATTATATTTGCAGATTCAAGCAGAACAGCCAATCAGCTAGGTCCTAGGACACGAAGCATGCACCCTCCAAGTCCGTAGCAAATGCTCCGCAACACATTTACACCATCAACATTCCTTGACTCCATATCACCCTTCTGTAACCACTCGATGACACCCTTCAACCGCTAACAACGACTTCTGAGTCTACCGTCCCTCCACATTTCCCGGCCTTCAAACCCACCAGCATGGCCTCTTCCGACGAAGAATACATCCAAGAGGTCTCCTCCGACGAAGCAACCCCCCATCAAAAGACCACCGGCGCCAATACCCGCACCTCAGACCTCCCAAACCGCACCGGGGCTTTCTCTCTCGACGTAGACCGCACATGGGACAACCTCCCCACAGACGCAGACGGCGAGCTCAGGATCGAGGCCTTGCAAGCCAAGCAGAGGAAGAGGTGAGATCCTGTCTATGCCGTTCTGATGGTGAGATACTAGGCGCAGCGCGCGAGCCATGTTACTACTTGAATGAAAGGCTGATGAGTGGATACTGGATAGGACGCTGAAAGACACCACCCCCCTCCAACGGGGCATCATCCGGCATCTCATCCTCATCATCGACCTCTCCTCCGCGATGACCGAGAAAGACCTGCGCCCCAATCGATATCTGCTCACGATCCGGTATACCTCCGAATTTGTAGCGGAGTTCTTCGAGCAGAACCCTATTTCGCAGCTGGGAATCATTGGGATGCGGGATGGTCTTGCGGTGCGCGTTAGTGATATGGGTGGGAACCCGAGCGAGCATATTGCGAAGCTGCAGGGTCTGAGGGAGCAGGAGCCGAAGGGGCATGCGAGTTTGCAGAATGCATTGGAGATGGGGAGGGCGGCGCTGTTGTATGTATACATCTTTCATCGCTTCAGTCCCTCGTCTCCAACGACTCTCCCCCCCTTTTCACTGGGTCCCTCTCCCCCTGTTCATCAGCACCTCCCGTACCAGCTCCTGACACCCCTCAACCAGCCACGCCCCCTCCCACGGCACCCGCGAGATCCTCCTCCTCATCGGCTCCCTCCTCTCCTCCGACCCCTCCGACATCCACACCACCATCGCCGCCCTCGCCACCGCCCACATCACCTGCACCGTCATCGGCCTCGCCGCCCAAGTCGCCATCTGCCGCACCCTCGTCGCCCGCACCAACCCCTCCGCCCCGCCCTCCACATCCTACACCGTCCCCCTCGACGACCGCCACTACCGCGAGCTCCTCCTGCGCAACACCACCCCGCCCGCCACCCCCTCCCAACAAACCGACAGCAGCAAGAGCGCCCTCCTGATGATGGGCTTCCCCTCGCGCATCACTGCCCTGCTCCCCACCCTCTGCGCATGCCATTCCCAGCCCACGCGCGGCGGCTACCTGTGCAGCCGCTGCGGCAGCAAGGTCTGCGCGCTGCCGACGAGCTGTCCGGCTTGCGGACTCACCCTGATCCTAAGCACGCATCTCGCGCGCAGCTATCACCATCTCTTCCCCCTGCGCAACTGGAAAGAAGTCTCCTGGGCACGCGCCCGCTCCCAGCGGGACCAGCGAGCCTGCTTCGGGTGCCTGACTCCCTTTCCCCCTCCGCCGCCGAAGTCGGTGACGAAACCGTTCACGGCAGCGACGACGCAGCGCGGCAGGCAGAAAGCGGGGCGTGCGTCTTTCGGAGGGGGCAGGAGTGAGAGGAGGAGGGAGGGGGAGGGGGAGAGCAATGTGAGTGAGAGTGGGAGGTATGAGTGCGAGACGTGTGGGCGGGTGTTTTGCATTGAGTGTGATGTTTTTACGCATGAGGTGGTGCATAATTGTCCGGGGTGTCAGAGCCGGGAGGGGGAGTTGGTGAGGCGTGGGGGTGGGAGAGGGTAAGGGTGATAGGGTGCATAGGGAGGGATGGCTTTTCAACTGGACGGTGGGCGCCGGAGTTGGATAAAGGGATCAGTCGCAGGTTTGATATCCCCTGGGAACCACGACCTAGCAATGTCATTCGATGCTGGATGGGGCCTGGTAGAGGCTTTGGGTGGATGATGACTTTCGAATAGAAAGGCTTTCGTTGCATATGGGGTCTCATCTGGGGAGGTATGGAAGGTCAGGGAGGCAGCGTTGTGGAAGAAAAGGCTGAACGCTTGCTTCTGCCTCGCAAGAGTCTGGTATACACCATCATCTCCAAACCTCGCCTCCCATGCAGCATGCTCGCACATCCTCAGTCCAGCCCCTCAACGCATGTTAACGCCTGATTGCACGGCGTCTCCTCGAAGGTCTAAAACTCCCTATCCTCAGCAGCGGTTATCTTCATCCCTACCGCCTCGCCTGCCCCGGCCCCCCTACCTCCTCCCCTTCCCCTGCCCGCCCAGCCCCCTGGCCTTCATCCTCCTAAACGCATCCTCCCCACTCGCCCCCAACGGCCTCGCAAACACCCCCGCCTGCACCCCACTGCTCCTCGGCGCCACCGTGAACGTCCGGACCTCATTATCGACCCTCGCACGATTCGGGTTCTTCACCGGCATCGCCAGCATCTTCTCCCTCTCCAGCCTCGCCTTCTCCTCCTTACTGACCTGCTGGCTCGCTCTAGCACCCACCTTCTGCTTCAGCGGATCATAATCCACAGTCTGCAGCGTGCGCTTGCGGTAATCGTCGGTCCGCTTGAGCAAGGGACGCGTCCACTCGATCATCAGCCGCTCCGCCTGGCGCTTGATGCCGAGTTCCGGCTTGGCGGACTTCTGGTAGAAGAGCACGACCTTGCCGATGCCGCTGCTCTTGAGGGCCTCCTTGTCGATGGGCAGGCGCGCGAGGGCGGCGAAGAGCTCGCGCTGGATGTTGTACGCGGGCAGGGAGCCGTCGGAGAGGGGCTCGAGGAAGAAGCGCACGGATTCGAGGAGGTTGTTTTCGGGGTCGACGATGGCGGATTCGACGTCGCGGCTGTTGCGGTTGAGGAGTGCGGTGACTTCAGGGAGGAGGCGCAATTTGTGGGAGGCGGGTTTGGGCGGGTTGGAGGCGCGGGCGCGGACGTCGAGCTCGGCGGCTTCGGCCATGCGGTTGCGGAGGGAGGCGATTTCTTCGTCGGTGGAGGCGGAGAGGTCCTGGGGGGGGAGGTGGTTAGTGAGTGTGGAGGGGTGATGGGGAGGAAAGTGGGGAGACCTACTATGCCGTCTGCGCGGCGGCGACGCTTGGTTGGGTTCTTGAGTGCTGCGTCAATGGCTCTGTCTAGGGCGCGTCTTCGGCCTGTAGCGTTTCTGGATTAGTCGTCCAGGTACCGTGAAGAGTAAATTATGTTGATACACACGTTCTTCAGGAGTCAAAGCATCCTCGTTCTCCTCCGGCCTCTCCTTCCTCTCTCTGACCTTTTCAGTCCTTCTCTCCGGCCCATCAACCGCAGCCTTGGGCTTCCTCTTCCTCTTCCCCTCAATCTCCTGCCCTCCACTAAAGTCATCATCATCACTATCCTTCCGCTTCCGGCTCTTCTTCACCTTCTCTCGCCTCCCCTCCTTCTTTTTCTTCTTCGTTACCTCGCCATCAGCGCCATCCTCTCGCTTCCGTTTGTGACGGCCAAGCAGACGAACATTGTCTTCATCCACGGCGATGGCGGGGCGGTCTTCGATGGAGATATTTGCCGGGTCAAAGTCTTCAAATTGGGCTTCGTCGATGTCGGAAAGAATGGACTCGTTGTCCGAATCCACGTCCACATCGCGGGTCGGATCGCCGATGGGCGCGGAAGGAGGGTCTGCGTCCTGGCGATCGGGATCATCGGGATCTGTGGGGTCGTTGAGGGCCTCAGGTAGTGGTGAAAGGGGTGGTGAGGATATATCAGACATGCTTCGTGTTGTAATGATTTGGTTTAAGGTGGTAGTGAGATTCTCAGCGTGAGCAATTGACACCAGCTGGTCATTCAAGATGCAGTGCGCCGATCGAGATACTTAAAGACACGTTAGAGGACGATTTCACTGTTATATGTGATGTTGGCTCTGCAACTAGATTGAAGTCGGCTTCAATGGAGACTCAAAGCGGAAAGTCTTGGCAAAGCTAAACGCCAAGCCCTAGTTATCTTATCTGATCATGCATGAAGTCTCCAGCGCAAACCTCCGAGTCTCCTTATATCCTCTTTACAAGCAAAGAACCAAATCCTTTCCTCCTCTACCACTTTCCTCACCGCCCAAGATGTTTGGAGGCCGTACGTCCCCCCTCCCGCTCCCCCATAATGCCCAACAACCACGCTAACCCTCGCACAGCACCCCAGCAAGCCAGCAAAGCCGAGATCAAGGTATGCTCCTCATTACCACGAATGCCATGCATTCTCGAAGAATTCAGGATGCTGATGAGTACCATGCGTAGGAGGCAGAAGATGTTGCCAACATCGAGCTACGGAATATGGCTGTGGGATGCGTGCTGCTCTACTTCTGTGAGTGGAGCTTCTTATTGTTTGGTAGCTTCGAGCTTTGAGGCTTGACATCATGTCGAAGGGCTAGTTGACTGTGATGTGCGTGGTACAGCTCCTTTCGTTATTGACTACGTGAAACGACTCGTATAGTCGTTGATTAGCTTGGGGTTCGTGGAGGCAGGGGGTAATGGAGGGTGGCATATGAAAGCACTGCACGCAAGGCGTTGAACGGGTTGTACAATACAAGCGTTATGGACACATGGCTGGGGAGGCACAAACCTCCTACTCTGGGCTAAAAAGCTATTCGATTATGGCTATCAAAAACCCAATGACATACTCCTACCAAGTGTTTTTCGAAAACGTTCACGTTTGGGATATCGAAACAGATAATCAGCGTCTGAGGTCACCGCCAGACTTTTGCTCTTCCCGTTCTGCAAAGTCCTTCCGCAACTGCTCCAGTTCCGCAGCTAGATGCAAGATCTGCGAGCTGTGGTTCTCCAATATCTGCCGCCATGTTAGCATCGTATACCATGATTCGAAAAGGTGCTCACGAACCTCTCGACAGCGCTTGAAGACCGCCTCATCTATCTCTCCGCCCTTGTCCATATTCCTGCCCGCCTTCTCGAATTCTCTCTCCAACATCCGTCCTCGCTCCCGGATACTGACCATGCGAGCCCAAATTTCCTCTCCTCTTCCGCTCAGCGCTGGATCACAGATCATGCCCTCCAATACCACCAACCTTTTTCTCAGCTCTTCCTCCCCACTGTCAAGTGCATACCCCCTATTCTTCAACACTTGCACTTTCGCCGCCAGCGATAGGCACCGTCTACTGAGTCTCAGATGCCGTCGTCTACACTCGACAGTCCTTGTCGAGAGACTCAAATCATGCATCCTGAGCAATTTCTCCAGTCCTTGGTTTATTTCCACCAGTCTCCCACGCAGGGTGTCGAGATTCAGTTTCTGTCCCACAGCGCGCTTGCCAAGCTCGAAGAAGCCGCGCACAGCGATGGGTATGGACCCTGCAGAGGGTTTCTTACGAAGGGCGGCTTCCCACGCGGCCTCATCGTCGCGAGAGGTAGGGCCGTAGAAGGGGGCCAGATCGGGGGGAACGGAGTTGTAGAGATAGGTTTGGAAGAGGCTCGAGGGGGATTGAGGATGCCACTTCAGGAAGGCAGTTTCCATCTGGTCCATTACTGGTTTGGTTCCTGAATATATTCTTAGTATGCGAGGAGGACAAGGAACGTAGGAACAGACGTGGATAGATCTCTGTTTGAGGTGCAAGAATGGACTGCCCGAAAGCTCCTTGCTGAGTAGGTTGCTGTTGTTGCTGCTGCGTACCTTGGCCTAGACCAGCTAGCCCGCCAAAGAGGCTATTGCCACCTTGTTGCTGCACACTCTGTTGCTGGTTCTGCTGATTCGCGCTCTGACCGAAGATACTGCTTCCACCGCCTAAAAGTGTAGAACCTCCAAGCATAGTTGTCCCTTGCGACTTCTGTTGCGTGCTGCCTCCCATGCTACCGAAAAGACCTCCACCCTGTGGTTGTGTGCTCTGCTGGTTTGATTGACTGAGACTTCCAAATAAGCCCCCGCCCTGGCTCTGCTGATTCTGCTGGTTTTGCTGGCCCATGTTGCCAAAAATACTCGTCGTTTGCTGAGGGGACTGTGTTGTAACACCAAAGATGCTGTTCGCCGGCTTGGCTTGAGAGACTGGTGCTGTCGTGCCGAATATGCTTGGCCCCGAAGAAGCCTGAGTGGTGTCCGCTGGCGTGATTCGATCGAAAAGGCTTTTCCCGGAAGTCGCAGTATTGGCAGGTGCAGAGCTGCTAGAGGCTGCTGTTGCCCCGAAAGCACCGAAGGTATTGCTTGTGCTCGGGTTGGCGTTTATGTTGAGAGAACCGAAGAGATTTGGTTTTTGATTGTTTGTCGTAAGATTGAGCGTGGAGGGCCCGAATGGACTGGAGGCATTCTGCGAATTTGTGCCTGGGGCGCCGAAGAGGGAGGTCATGATGGCGGCGATGTGAGAAAGAAGGGGAGCGTCCGGTGACTTGGAAGGAAGAGCGAGATTAAAGTTAGGACCGGTTTTTATATGGGCTGGGGAATTGCTCTGTGCGAGCGATATACAACGAAGAGATGACCCCCTCCTTTGGTGTTCCGACACAATGCTTGAAGCTTCTCTTCCCTAAATGTATTTTCAGTTGCTGGAGACCTCGATCAGTGTTGCGATATCCAGCCCTTGCGTTGGAGAAACACCCCACAGCGCGTTCCCGCGAGAAGCTCCCTCAGCCAATCACGTGCCGCCCATCCAACCTCACGTCACCTCAACTCTCCACTCCACGCCAAATCTCACCACGACCCTTTCCACACCCAGCTCCTCCACAATGGCCGCCCGCCAGCCAAAGTCTAACCCCCCCCTCTCCACCCTCCCAACCTAAGCTAACACCCCCCCACAGATTCTCCCAACAAGTCCTCATAGACACAACCCCCCTCCCAGCATCCATCCCCCCCGTCAAAGAAATCGGCGCCTCCTCCGCCCCGCTGCTAAGCGCCTCGTTCTTCATCGGCGACCGCTGCAAGGCGTTCAACGATGACTATATGGTGTGCAAGACGCAGGCGCACGGCAAGGGCGAGATCGATTGTATGCGGGAGGGGAGGAAGGCGACGAGGTGTGCGGCTAGTGTGTGAGTTTGTCTATGGCTTTGGGTTTTTTGGGGGTTGGTGAAGGACCGGGAGAGGGGTCCGTATTGAGATTGCTACAGCTATGGGCTGAGAGATGTGGACTAAGACCGGGAATGGGGACTGTTGGGCAAGCTGACGGGCTCGGGTTTCTCAGGATCGACGACATCAACAGATCCTGCCTGGAACAGTTCCGCGCGCACTGGGAGTGTTTGGATAACAACAATCAGCAGATGTGGCATTGCAGGCCGCAGGAGTGGAAGCTGAATGGATGCGTGTTTGATAAGCTGGTATAGCCCCTGGAACCTACGTACGAAGAATAAATTGCTGATCTCCTTATTAGGGCATGAGAAAGGAGATTCCTGGCACACCGAACGGGGAGACACCGGTGCATCTACGAAAAAAGCAGATCTATTCGCAAAACTTCATACATCCCAGAGAGGAGCCGCGATAGTTGTCGGTTTGGGGTGGCTGCGACTGTATATAGCTGGTTTAAGGTAAATTTGAAATGGGTCTTTGCTATGTCAATGTTTTGAATCGCAACTATCTACCGCTGTGTTTAAAGGTGCTGCATGCACCACGCAAAGCTCCGCTCCCTTGGAATGACTAATGCATGCCTGGTGATTGGTAGCGCCGTGTCCTTCAGTCCCCGTGATGCAACTGATGTCCTTCGGGGTAAATGCTCGTGAGGAAAAATTATGTGCTGGGTGCCGCTTTTAATACATCGTAACAGAAGTGAAAACCTTCCTCTTCGATTGGGTTTTGTAGGTCATGTCTCTTTTATATGACCAGCACCGAGCCAGCTCTAGTGTTCGCTTATCTCAGAGGCTGCCTCTGAGAACAAACCATGCAGACTTCGTGGTTCCACTTCGAGCTAGTGAAAGATCTATCATGCGCAGGTATGGTTCGTTGAGCCAACTGGGCCCGTCTCTTATAGTCGATTTCAGAGAATGAACAGACTTTACTTTATCGTTGAGATCCTCATCTCTGGCCGGTGAGGCTCTTGAGATCACGTGCCTGTTTTACCAAGCTGGGGATTCTCTTCAGAGCCAAGTCTCGGGGATCAATCTCGGCAATCCGCATGTACTGGCTTTCCAAACGCTGCTGGAGGACGTCTAAGATACGAGGCGAGACTTCGCGAATCTCCGGGTCCTGCGAAAGTGTCAGCTTAGAGTTCCCCTCTTTGATAAATGTGAAAAGTGTTACCCCAGGGTCGACGTTTGCAAGAACGGTCTCTAGCCAGGCTAGACGGTCCATGATATGGGTATCTAGATCGCCAGTGACGGCAGCACCGACAGAAATCGTAACCAAGGGCGAGAGATGCTGCAGAAAACCAGGGTTGCATCGAACGAGGAAGTTGTTGAAAAGGTAGCCTTGCTGGGGGCCAGATTGCAGCCACTAGAAACATCAACATTACCATAGTTGGGTGAGGATTGAGTTGGGCACACCTGGATAATGGCATCCTCGTAACGTTGATCATCCATCATGTTTGATATCGCATTGAGCTCTGCTTGTTCGGGTGTCAATCTTGTCACAGCGGAACTGGTAGACCCTTGTGAAGCCTGTTGATGCTGTACCGAGGTCTCTCTGATGAGGTTAGCTTGCCGCTCTTGCGCTGCCTGAGCCTGTAGTTTGAGGATCTCCTGCTGAAACTCCGATTGGGCAGCTGCCATGGTATTAACGGTCTCCGAAAGACCTCGGACAGCCACAGTCAGATCATCGATCTTGGCGCTGTCATTCTGTCGTTGTAGCTCAGCTTGACGAAGCTGTTCCCGAACACGGGTCTCAGTCTCAATACTGGTCTTCTGGGCAACGTTGACAGCCAGGCTCTTGAAGGAGGGCGCAATAGTATTGTGCAAGGCAGACAGAAACTCCTTCTCCACATGGCCTGCAATCTTACTATTGACCTGATCTGATAGCACACGAAGAACCTCTGGATTCTGTAGTGACCGGCTAACAGCTTCAGGCAAAGCTAGCTTGAGGAGTGCCGGAAGAGCATGGTGCAGGTTCTGGGTCAAAGCTTCGGAGAGCCTACTATCTAGCGCTGTCGATAGAACGTCCGCTATAGCTGGTATGACGGACTGCTTGATGTTGGTTTGGATGATACGATTTAAGGCTTTGTCGACATTATCGGTCAGGGAACTAGAGACCAGACGGAGCATGGCGTCTTGCTTCGCGGAGCCGGCAGCATCCTGCACACGTCGATCATCGTCAATGCGACGGTACAAGCTGCCCAATTCTTGACTCAACACTTTATTAAACGCTGCGGAGACCACAATCTCCATCTTTTTGAGCTCTTTGTCAAGAAAGTCGCCCGAGATGCCCAAGCTGATTGAGTCACCGTTTGCTATTGGCAGTGGTTGACGACTTGCTTCAGGACTTGCGGAGCGTTGGGCTGCACTCGTTTGAACAATAGAGACGGGAGGCGTCGGGTGAGGCGTCTCGCCCGATGTAGATTGAGGTTCAGCCACAGCAGCACGCTTCTTCTTCTTCTTCTCGCTTCGAGTCTCGGTAGGTCCGTTGGGTGTTGCCTCTGGGGTTGGCTGATCTAGTGCTGGGGAAGTAGAAGCGGGCGCCTCGGCTGGCTCTGGCTGTGCCTCACGAGCTATGGCCGTGGGTGCAAGTGCGCTCTTGCTGATTTCACTCTTCGTATTCCTCGCTTTCGGCGTTACCTGTGAGGCTGTCGAGGTCACGTTATCAGCGTTCGCAGGGGTTGCGTCGCCAGAGGAGCCGGCTTGGGCCTGCCGAAGATCTTTGACGGCTATATAGCCCTCGTCCTCGGCCTTCACAGGATGAAGAACTTTGCTTTCCTGCGACCAGCCAAGGTCCTCTTTTCTGATGTTCAGGCATGTCACGCCCCTAGAGTGCATCACATACAATTCGAACAGCATGGAGTCGTCTTCATCCTGTGCCCTCGTAGGTTCGCCATTGGACGGCAACAAATCCACACTCCGTAACTGTCCTTTACTTGCAAAGGAGTATTCCCGGATCCCGCTCATGATAGCAGTGACATCCGTTCTCGGTAAGGTTGGATCGTTCTTGGACAATTTGTATGCGAACTGAGCCTGTGACATTGGAGGGAGGCTATACTTCGGTGCCGACACATGAATGAAATAAACGGAGTTGCGAGTCGGATGAGCTAACACCAAAATGCCCGTAGGTGGGTGATAGACGATGCTGCAGATGGCATCGGATTCCTGCTCATGGGGGAAATTCAATTCTTGTACAATCTTACCAAGTTGCAAGTCGCAAAGCTGCAGAGTGTGATTTTGCTTCATGCCGATGAGGACGTATCGTTGAGCTATGCCTTTCTGATAAGCTCGTGGCCTGTCGAGTAAGAGCACGGATGTAGGCCATGATTTCTCTGAGCCACGGGTCGTGGCCAGGCTCATCAATGGGTTCTTGATTTCCACAGGCGCCAGTATGGAAGCTGTGGCGTTGCTCTCGTTGGTCAACTCTCTAATGTCCCAAATCTTGAGTTTTCCAAGCTTGTCCAGGGTCGTGATAGTAGTGTCATCTTCACTGAAGACGAAGTCCTTCCCCGCCTTGCCTGTGCTGATCTTCAGAGACCGCTCTTGAAAGTATCTCTCTGTGTCCAAGATCTGTTCGTCATCATAATTAAGGCATTCAGACGTACGCGCATGCTGAGGAAATACGACATTGATGTATTTACCACGGCCAATTGCGAAAAATTCAGGATGGCGACTACTCTTCTTTGCACGAGTCTTCAGCTGGCCTGTTGAAGAGGCGTCGACGGTCTGAGCTGGCGAGGGCGGAATTATCAGACCTTCTTTCTCCATCGCCTCAGCCTCGAAGGGTAGGCCTTCGGGTTTAGCGATAGCAGCCCAGTACACAGAACCGCTGATGCCTGTAGCGATGACTGTTTGGGTACCACGTAGCGAACTCTGTGTATGTGCTGTTGATATGCAGACATTGAAAACACGGTCGCGATTGCTCCGGAAAATCTGTTGATCTGCTCCGTCGTCTTGCCGAATTACCCTGACACCGCCAGGCTTTGCTATGCCATATACAATGAGGTCATTGGTCGCTGTTGCAAGAGTACGGTCGATCTGATCGAATTCCTTTTTGAAGCGTGCAACATCGACGATGGAATCCTCACGGATATCCAGGCTAGGAAGATCTTTCTTGGTGATATCGATCGAAACGAAAGGTCGCATCGGGAATTGGTAAACAGGCACAATGTGTTTGCCCTTTGCGCGAAAACGTGACTCTGCGCTACTGGCATCCCCATTGTTGGCGGTCGTTTCACCAGCTGCGTCGTCTATAATGATCTTTACCGCCTCAGCCACGGGCGTGGTGAGCTCTTCTTCCAAAAGTCCTTTATTCTCTTCCTTTTCCAGCTCTTGCTTAACTTCGACAGCTATCTCATGTGCATTTTCGGCCATGGCCTCGACTGTCTCTTCTTGTGCACGCTCGAGCTCTTCCTTCTTCCGCTCTGCATCTTTCTCCTTCTCCTCAGCATTGGCAAGAGCTCTCTCCACTTCTCGATCGACCTGGCCACCCACTTCGTTAAGAGCTGCGGCGATAGTCTCTGGATTGTTGGTAGGCGCTCCAATACCTATCAATGCCTCGATCTTCGTGCGGTCGTCGTTTGATGTGCCAGGCGCCGGCGACTCGATGCTTTGTAGGACTTCATCGCCAGAGGGTGTAAGCTTCTTCCTCGATGCAGAGTTTACAGGTCTGGGCGATGACTCCTGAATCTTGCGCTTGTTGCCATCCCCTGCGCTTGCTTTGGACTTCGCATTGAGTGGCGACGAGGCAGAGAGCTGCTCGAAAGGGTTGACGTATGTAAATATACCGTCCTTCTTTGGGGTCGGTTCAAGCTTTGGGATGTCTTCTGGCTCGAAAGGTGTCGCGTGTTCATCGCTGCTACCGAAAACGCGTATTGGTGATTCCTTGCGACCAGATGCCGTACCATGTGATTTATTCAAGGTGGCTTCGGCCATGCCCTGGGCCAGCGATCCGACATCTGCCTCGTCTGAACGTGACTTGGACGGGGTTGATCCCATCTCGCCGGACGGTGCACTTGAACGATTGAGGAGGTTAAGAAGGAAGTCTTGGTGATTCGCAGGTGTGGTTGGTTTCGGTGTACTCTCACGTGGAGCCGGAGATGTAGTCGTATGCTGTTTGCCCTTGAGGGAAGCAACGAGGTCTGAGGCCGAAATGCCACGACCGTGTATGCTATGAGTGCTTGGTGTGGCTGACATGTCTCCATAGCTTGGTCGCGTTGCCGCTGAGGTGGTCTGCGGAGGAATTGTCTGCGGCCTTGAGCGAGCCAAGGATTGCTGAGATTGCTGCTGAGGCTGCAGTGTGGATGAAGGAGTACTGAACTTCAAAAGGTTCAGTAGATTGGCAGTGCGATCTATGTTTGCAGGCTCTTCGGCAGAATTCGACTTCATGACGCTCTCATTAGTAAGGAAAGACTGATCATTCGAACGTGCATTAATTTTAGGTGACGCAAAGTCTGAACGACGAGGTTCGGTGATGAAGGACTGAGGTGGTTGTGAGGTGAGAAAGCTGGGCGGGTCGGCTGGCTGATGCTGCAGGTTATCTGAGGCTTGAACCGGGGGAACTGTGTTGGCGTCTGTACGCTGACTGGCATGGCTATTTCGACTCATACTCGGGCGCAAGCTGGCGAACAAGTCTTGGAGGTTCGCAGCTGGGTCGCCGCCGCTGCTTGCCATGGTCGAAGGGCGTTGGTGAAGTTTTGAAGTCAATGATGAAGGCAGGAATAAAAACTTAGATGAAGCACCTAAGATGAAGTACCGGGCAGGTGGTCGTAAATCTTAGATGTAACCATCCGGCTAGCGTGAGATCTAAGCCTTGGAAATGAAACGGATTAGGATCGGGCATCAACAGCTATCTTGGAGGCTAAAGTAGACAGGCATGCCGATCCTGCTTCTCACTTGGGTGTCGCTGGTAATCATAATCCTACAACGATTACAGTCCACCAAGTGCGGCAGATCGGGAACACGTTAATCCGTCGCCACACATGGCATAACTGGACTTCCAGAGTAGTGTACTTCCAGGGGATGCCAATGGTCCATGCCACGAAGAATCGCATCAAGTACCCTGGCTCAACCTCGGCAGCTCGGAGCTGTGACGCGGGCTAGCCGCGCCTTGGCCTTCCTCACAGAATCCGTAATTGAATCACTAGAAGATCTCCATCAATTAAGATATCACCCGAACATCTCCTTTCGCTCAAATTGTACAGTCTTTTGGCTGCGAGTACTGGCATTCGGAACATAGTGGCTCCACGGGCTGAAGTGAAATCCAAAATCTTTGCCGACCGTCAGCAATAAAGCATCTACAACGAGCGATGAAATAGCTACCACCACCTCTAAATCCAGCACGATGTTTTGCCTGCGCAGCTGGCTCCCTTTACTCTTCATTCCGACCAATGCCTCGCCTTTGTAGGTTCCTTCTCCCTTCTCCGCTCCTCTCTTCACCCTCCGACTGCCCGCTTGCTTCCCCAAAACTATCCGCTGACACCATTTTTATCACACAGGTTCGTCCTCACCTTCTTCACTCTAACCTACTTTCTCAATCGCCCCTGTATCTACTGCTCTTTTCTCCTCTTCGTCCTCTTCCTCAGTTCCTGCTCTTGGTCCTCCTCCTGCTGGATCGACCTCTCGTCTCCGTCTTCCTTCTTCACGCCGCGTCACCTATCGAGCCCTTTGCCAAACCCCCTAGCCGCTTCCTCTGTTAGAGGTGCCGCAAGCCACGACGTTACTTGCGGAGATGGCGATATAGGAGATTTCCTCGGCAGTGTGGTAAATGAAACAGCGCAGGCACTGGGCAGTGCAGCGATGGAAGAGGTCAAAAGATGGGTCCCTGGAACCGGGAACAGTGGAGAGACTGAATGGACCGGGATGGGTTTAGAATGGTTCCGGAGCTGGATGGGGGGCCGGGAGTGGAGGCTGCCTTGTCTGGATGTGTACGTCAGGCTTTGAATACATCGAGGTCACTACTCCAGGAGAATGCGATCTCAGGGAGTAAGGCTTTGGACAGATGGATGGGTGTTGTACGATACTCCAGCGGCAGCGCTTGCATGGACGCATGGAGTGGATCCGAGGCGCGGCGTTGCCGATTGTTACTTTGGCGACAGGGAAGCATAGCGTCGGCGTTTGCAACAGAGCATCCTTCTCACTCGACAAGGCTCAGGCTGTCTCATCTTCTATTGATACTTCCACCTCTTAGGTATTGCACATTCGCCATCCCTTTTCTTCACTACTCATATTCTTCCCATGTCTCCACGACTTAGGGAGTGCATCGACCCTTCAGACAGCAACTCATACTTCATTTGCTTGGGCCAACGTATCTGAACTCTTCGAATCTAAGTAGTTGATTGTAGGGCAAAAATCTCCCATACCCAAGAGGCAGCCAAATCAATCTCGGATACCCGGCGGCCCAACGCAATCACGTGTTGGCTTTTGACACACCATTAGCAATGTATAACAAACGCTACCATTTCTATTATATCTCCCTTGCACGGTCACCTCTTTTGACGTTTGTTGTCCATCACCTCCTGCCTTAGTTGTGACGCCAACTATGCGTCGTTTGTTTTCATCGTCGAGAGACACGGGACCACCTTCATCAAATATAATGCGAACAGCGATGCAGGCATCCATGTGGTGGTCCATCGGGGACGCTACATCAATTCTGGTGGAGATTACTAGTCACGCCATGTATCTTCCCTGATCGCGTTGATGGCAGGCAATACGTGATTGCGTTGGCCCGCTGGGTATCCAAGATGATTTCAGCTGCCTCTTGGGTACGGGAGACGGTTGCCAGCTATCCATGGGTTCATGCCAAGACTATGGCTGGGCAGGTTCCCCGCGACAACATAAAATAGCCGCCAAGTGGACATTGCATTACGAGATGCAATGCTGATTGTAAGGTCGAGTAGCCTCTCAAGAATTTGTTACGCCTCCCGAACATCTCAGCCTGTCACAAAGTGGCCCAGATCAGTATTGCCCGCAAGGAACATAGCCAGGAAAACTCCGTCTTGCTTGACACATCAATATCATATAGTTCAGGGAGGGAGTAGACCTTGCCCTTTGCTGGATCATTCGAGAAGTGCTATACCGAGGGCGGACATCTATACTCCAGGAAGAGGAGGAGGAGAGAATTGTGTGTTGAGTCGCAAGTATTCACGTACAATGGCCGCCGTAGATCGAGAAGTTCTACCAAATACGTATGAACGCTCCTTGCATAGCATATCTCGTTTGTTGGTGCTGAACGGTTTGCAGGGTAAAGCCATGTAATTACGAGCTCTTCCTTTCCAATCTCGAACTTGGTGGTGCTTTTACCTTCCAAGGCACAGTCAAGATCACCCTCAATATCACCTCCAAAGTCACAGAGATCCTCCTCAACGCCCATCAACTCAAGATTAATAGCGCATCAATATCCGCAAATGGCCTTCCACCACAGAACTCCTCCGAGATTCTATACGATGAGAAAGTTCAACGAGTCTCGTTGCGCTTCTCCGAGGCCATCGACGGCACTGACGGCGCTATTCTGCACATTCAGTACAGCGGTATCATGAACAATGACATGGCCGGCTTTTATCGCTCCCGCTACGTCTCTGAAGTCGAACCTGCACCGTCTGTTCCCAAGATAGGCGAGTTTCATTTTATGTTTTCGACGCAATTCGAATCTTGCGATGCGCGGCGCGCATTTCCATGTTTGGATGAACCTAATCTGAAAGCGACTTTCGATGTTAGCATTGAAATCCCGGATGATCTGGTGGCACTGAGTAACATGCCCGAGAAAGACACCAGGAAAGGAAGTGAGGGAAGGAAGGTTGTGAACTTTGAACGGACGCCAGTAATGAGCACGTACTTGCTGGCGTGGGCTTTCGGCGATTTCGAGTATGTAGAGGGTCAGACGAAGAGGGCTTATGCTGGGAAGCAGTTGCCCGTTAGGGTTTACACGACAAGAGGTCTGAAGGAGCAAGGGAGATTTGCGTTGGAGAACGCTGAGAAGGTGGTGGATTACTTCTCGGAGGTAGAGTCTTCCTTATCACAGCTTGAAGGACAATTGCTGAACGTTCGACTGCAGGTATTCCACATCGACTATCCACTGCCGAAGGCTGATCTCCTCGCGGTCCATGAATTTGTAAGTCTCTTGAACGACTTTCTTCTCGAACACGGTTTCACGCTTTCACGCTTTAGGGCGTGCTTCATGCCATCACATGTACCAGTGCTTTCATTGTCATACTTATGCTAATAATACGTGCTAGTCTCACGGTGCTATGGAAAATTGGGGTTTAGTCACCTACCGTACGACCGCTGTTCTCTTTGACGAGAAGCACTCCGACGCCAAATATAGAGTCCGAGTTGCGTACGTCGTGGCCCATGGTAAGTCTCCCCTCTATCTTCATGCATTGCTCTGACGATGTTTAGAATTGGCACACCAATGGTTTGGCAACCTCGTGACTATGGATTGGTGGAGCGAACTCTGGCTCAACGAAGGCTTCGCGACCTGGGTTGGGTGGCTAGCCGTTGACCACCTTCATCCCGATTACCAGGTTTGGACGCAATTTGTGACGGAAGCTATGCAGACAGCGCAGCAGCTGGATTCATTGAGGTCGAGCCATCCGATTGAGGTTCCTGTAAAGGATGCGTTAGAAATTGAGCAAATCTTTGACGCTATTAGCTATCTGAAGGGAAGCTCCGTGATCAGGATGCTAAGTAACCACTTAAGTGTGGAAGTCTTCCTCAAGGGTGTCTCGGAATATTTGAAAACCCATGCTTACGGTACGTAAACGAATCTTTGTCATCGACCACTTGCTTCAATTTTTCTATCGATAAAACAGCAACCTGCTGGTTCTATGTCTGACCAGCACTCTATTCATCTCGCTTGGAGCTTTTGGAAAAGCCCTCTTCATAGAGTATGGCTGATGCTTGACAGGTAACGCAACAACAAATGATCTTTGGGCCGCTCTCAGTAAAGCCTTTGGCAAAGATGTGAATACCTTCATGGACCCCTGGATTCGCAAGATCGGCTACCCCGTTCTTACAGTCGCAGAAGAACCTGGACAAATCGGCGTCCGCCAGTCTCGTTTCCTCTCCACTGGCGACGTCAAGACCACCGAAGACGATACCCTGTGGTGGGTACCTCTCGGCCTGAAGACCGATCCCAAAGATACTGGTGCAGCTCCGAGAGCATTGACCGCGAAAGAGGAAACGTTGAGAGATGTCGATGAGAGTTTTTACAAGCTCAACACCGAGCAAACAGGCTTTTACCGCACCAACTACCCGCCTGCGAGATTGGCTAAGCTGGGACAATCCAAGGAGAAGTTGAGCAACGAGGATAAGATTGGCCTCGTTGCCGATGCGGCTGCTCTGGCCGTTTCGGGCGAGGGCACGACAGCTGCTTTGTTGAACTTCGTAGAGAACTTCAAGGATGAGACTAGCTATGCGTAGGTTATACATTTGATCTTATCTCCCCCTTTTCGTATCCCCTTTCTACCCTAATTAGATGACAAAGCAATGCTGACCTGCCATAGCGTATGGTCGCAACTCATCGCCTCGGTTTCAGCCGTGCGCTCCGTCTTCGCCTCCAACGACGCCATCTCCACAGGCCTCAAAACATTCACCCTCCGCCTCGTCGAGTCCGTCACCGAGAAGATAGGCTGGGAATTTAAACCCAACGAGGACTTCCTAACCGGGCAGCTCCGCTCCCTCCTCATCGGCGCCGCCGGAATGGCAGGACACAAACCGTAAGCCTCCCTTCCCCAAGCCCCCTTCCCTTTCTCATGCATCTATCGCTGACCTCTCCCCCAGAACCATCACCACCGCCCAAAGCCAATTCCAAGAATACCTCACCGGCACCCGCACCGCCATCCACCCCTCCCTCCGCCTCCCCATCTTCCGCATCGCCATCACCGAAGGCGGCGAACCCGCCTACGCAGCCCTAAAACACGAATACACCACCACGACCTCGATCGACGGCCGCGAAATCTGCCTGCAAGCCATGGGCCGCGTGCAAACCCCCTCTCTCGCAACCGACTTCCTGAACTTCCAGTTCTCCGACAAGGTCGCTGTTCAGGATCTCCATACGGGCTCGATCGCGCTGGCGGCGAATTCGAAGACGAGGGAGACGCTGTGGGAATATATCAAGGGCCATTGGGAGGCGGTGAGGGGCAAGATGGCGGGCAACAAGGTGGTTATGGATCGGTATTTTAAGAGCACGTTGGGGAAGTTTGCGAGTTGGGAGATGGAGAGGGAGGTGGAGGCGTTTTTCGGGGGAAAGGATACGAAGGGGTTTGATCGCGGGCTGGTGCAGGTGGCGGATTCGATTAGGGGGAATGCGAAGTATAGGGAGAGGGAGGAGCAGCTTGTTGAGGAGTGGTTGCGGGCGCACGAGTACCTGTGACGAAAGGAAAGAAGGAAGAGTCGGTGCGTTTGACGATCCCAACAGCTGAACGCTAGTGGATTGCCATATCCAAAATTACATCTGCCCGATCAATCAAGCTCGGATCATGAGAGCAGTATCCATGATGTCGATCCTCTTGCATCTCGAAAGCAAAGCCTCCTCCGACTACCGTTGCCACATCGCCCCTCTCATCTCCTAACAAACCCCCCCCCCCATCCATTCATATCCACCAATCACGGCATCAAACCTCCGGAATCCCATCGAAACTTACTCCCGTATCGTCCGCGAAGAGCTAAAGTGCAAACCCAATAGTCTTTCACTTGAAGCCTGGTGAGTAACCTGTATGTTCCTCCCGGACAGTAGACCCAGCCATCCGCTTTCAACGGGGTGATGCCTCACCGAGTTAGCGACATGCCAGCCCTTCGTGAATTTCATCTTACGTGGATGGGAGAGGTTGTTCGGCAGGGGTTGCAAGCCCGTAGATTCCCGTTGGAGCGCTATCCGTGTCGCATGCTTACCACAGAAACATCGCAACCGACGCGACGAACCAACTGGTGGAAACCAGCGAAGAAGAATCATTGCGGGTTCGTAGCCTGCGGGAGAGATGGGTGGATGTCCACCGCCCACGATACCAGCAGATCCGCGAAGAGAAAATCCCCACGATTCCCCTCCTCAACAGCGGAAACAACCTCGAAGGCGCGGGCCGCCATCGCCGCCAACTATCTCGCAAGGAATGGCGCCTCGTCGCGTGATAGGGCTGATTGGGGCCGCACCCAGGGCGAGAGCGTGCGAGGAACCGGGTCTGTTG
>JAABUS010001150.1_pt1 | contig 59970 bp, 56 predicted proteins | sample 5560161 | NCBI WGS metagenome assembly JAABUS01 (sample SAMN10711885, study PRJNA513376) | rock metagenome | isolation source: Antarctica rocks | place: Antarctica: Victoria Land, Trio Nunatak nord | collected 2016-01-04
GTGGTACTGACAACGGTGGTACAGCGACCGGCGGTGGCGCGGCGACCGGCGGTGGTACTGACAACGGCGGTGGTGTGAGTACCCAGGTCGCGGTCTTCGACAGGGACTCCACGACGGGTATCAGCTTCGTCACCAGCACGAGTACTGGCACAACCGCTGGCTCTGGCACCGGTAGCAGCACCAGCACGGGGGTCGGCTCCAGCACGGGCGCCAGTGTCGCCACGGGTCTACCCAGCACTGGGACTGGTTCGCCGATGGCACCAACTCAGATCTGGACGACCTGGCTCCTCATGGCGTTCGTATCGCTCCTTATCGCAGTCGGCTTCCAAGTTCGTCGCAGGACAAACCGCTAAGGTCTTGGGATGACTTCACCGAATGTAGGTGGGATAACAACAATGGCCGGGGTGTTATCACCCCGGCCATTGTTGTTGATATCGTCGCGTCATCGGCCAGCCGATCGGTCAGCCTGGAGCGCAGATAACCGGGCCTCGGCTGCATCCTTATGCCCTCGGGATACCCTTGGGCACCTCGCTGTCCCTGGCGGCGATCAGTAGCGGCGACCGACATGGACAACACGAGACCAGCAAGGATCCCCGTAGCACAGCGCTTCTTCGTCGCTTCCTTCTGCTGGCATCGTCGGCATCTCAGTACTCGCGCAGGATACCCTCAACCAGTCCAGTCCCGGGCCACTCAGTCGAGCCCATCCTCCAGCACTCCGACGCGTCGGGCGAGCTGCCGGACGGAGACGACGAACTCATCTTCGAAGCGATCCTCTGCGTCGCGCCACTGGTCCATCTGCCGCGTCCAGGTGCCCCAGCGCATCCCGCGAGGCTTGTCGCCGGGCTGCCAGTCCATGCCCCGCCCGGTGCCGCCGATCCGTGCCCGGACGCGCTCGCGGTGCCGGATCGCCCGGTCGATGGGTTCCTCTCGCGTCGATGAATAGGCGAGACGGTGGCAGACACGGCACCGGAACAGGCCACCGGCTGACCACAGCACGCCGCGCCGGTCGCCGCAGCCGGGGCAAACGAACCACCGCCGGACGCCACCGAAGTGCTGGTCCGTCGTCGTGATCGCGATGGGCTCGACGATCTGCCGCCACGGTCCGCCGTCACTTCGGACGCGGTAATGCAGGGTCAGCGTCGCGCCGTCCTGGGCCATGATGTGGTGGATGTCGCCGCTCGGCTCGCCGCGACAGGTCCAGTGAGTCGAACTGATCGCGCCGGGCTGGAGCGCGCCCTGGGTCCGCAGGCGCCGGATGTCGAGCCAGAGCAGGCCGTCCGTGTCGAGCCGGGTCATGGTCGGTGCCTCTCCCACTGGGGGCCGTCGCTCGCACGCGCACGCGAGCGTCCCGAAATCATGTGCGTAACTGGCCGTTTCGCGACATTTTGGCCCCCCTCCGCAGGGGATTGCGACGCGCTATTTGGTGACATTCTGTGACGCGAGCGCCCGTCGTCGTCGCCCTCTCCGCTTGTTTGCAGCGATCGGGTTGTAGGTCTCGCGGACGTGATCGGGAACGGCAAAGACGATTCGGGCGTCGAGCCACTGGGCGTGCCCCTTCTTGCCGCTCTGGGTTACAGCACCGTCCGGGTAGCTCCAGCCCGCGATCGCTCCGATGCCTTGCAGGTCGTCGAGCTGACTCTCGACGCGCTCACGGAACCGTTTTTCGTTGCGCTGGGGGAGCGCGATCCGGGCGTCACGTAGAAGCTCTCCGACAAAGAAAGGCCGCTCCAGGTCATCGCCCGCCGCCCGCGTTCGCCACTGTTGCTCCAGCTCTCGCCCGATCCGTTTGGCGTATTGAGCCTGGGCGTCGAGCGCGAGGATTGCCCGGTGTACCGCCTTGTACTGGGGTACGAGAGCGTAGGCATTCACCGCCTAGGCACCGGGCCTGACGCGCCATCGGAGCGGTCGAGTCTCGCCAAATACTGGCTGGCGAGACTCGGTGTATTCGATCGTGGTCGTCGGTCATGGCGGTCATCTCCTGTCGGGTAGCCCGAATAATCCGAATAGTACGAACCGGGCAGAGCGCGACCGGTGGGCCACGTCCGGTGGCGGTGCGGATGGCCAGCAGCGCCGCCAGATGATCGCTGCGGTCGTATCCCGGTGCCGGGTGCCGCGTGAACCATCGGAATGCTGCGATCGCGTCCGGGCCGTCGTGACGGAGCGCGTGGCCCAGGTGGTCAGCCTCAAGTACCAGTTCCATCGTGAGGTCGGGATGCGACGCGATCGCCCCGGCAAGTGTGGCGTCGTCGCAGGTGAGCAGGTCGACGTCGAAGACTGGGGCCGGCTGGGCGGTGGCGGGCAGGTGGATGATGGTCTCGCGGTGGGCCGTGATCGCCCCCCGCAGATCGTCGGTCAGCCGGTTGGGTGGTCCGATCCGGAGGCTGCCGTCGACCACGCCGGCGATCAGGCCAGCGGTCTCGAGGCGATCGAGCAGGGCGGCGGCGCGGTCGAGGGTATCCATCAGAACACCTCCCAGTCGTCGTCCGACTCCCCGTCGCCAGCATCATCCGTTTGCTCGGCAGGCGTTTCGGCAGCGGCAGATGGCGTCCTAAAAACCCTAATAACCGCTTCGTCGGTCTCATTCGTGGAGTTGTTAGGGTTTTTAGGGCATCGCAGGGCCGGTCGAAGAACGATCCAGACCGGCGGCCTCCCCCCGGCCGCTTTGCCCGTTCCGGGGTTGATCGCGGTGCCCGGTCGTTCCTCAAGGCGGAGATGACCGAAATCCTGGAGGACGTTCAACGGCTCGATGAGGTCTGCCGTGGTCGCGAACCGGCGTTGGCCTCGAAGTGCTTGCAGGAGCGCACTCCGCGACACCTGGTCGCCGCCACTGGCCAGCCGACCGATCGCGGCGAGCACGTCGCGAGCGTCGCCCAGATGGTCCTTGCCACTGAGGCGGGTGAAGAACTGCCTGGCGTGCTGGGTGAAGTAGTCGGCGATCACGATGGCGCGGCTCACCGTCTCGCCCGAAACCGGGTGCCGCTCGGGACCGACAACCGCGTACTGCGCGATATGAAGGAGCCCGGCGATCCGAACGACCGCTCCTGGCAGCTTGCCCCCCCAGTCCTTGAGTTCCGAGAGGGTGCCGTCGGGCCGAAGCTGGGCTTCCACGTCCCGGCGAAACGCCGTAAGGGCGATATCGGCGTCATGGGAGAACACCAGAACTATGGGGAGCCGGTTTCCGTCCGCATCCGCACGGGTGCTCGCTTCGAGCGCGAGGACGCTGGCAACCATCCCGTCCCATTGGGCGGCCAACCCGTCCGGGATCGGATCCGGATCAATGTCGCGATGTCCGAGTGGACTGGTGGGAAAGCTCGGCAGGAACCGGGCTGCCGCCCCGCGTCCCCGAAACCCCGGAAAGTCCCGCAACTCCTCAGCAACGGTCGGCTGGGCGCAGATGCACAGGGTCAGCGCGGGGTTGGCGATGAACTCTCCTTCTCGACCGATCCGGTCGGTGCGGATGGTGTCGCCCGCGTGGCCTTTGAGCAGGACATCCAGGGATGGGATGCCGCCGTTGTATTTGCCGCCAAGATTGGCGAAGATGCCTCCTTCCGGGCTCATGATGCCGAGCGCGCCACCCTGTTCATGGAGGTCTCGGCTCAGTTTTTCCGACGTCACGTCGTCAACGATGAGCCGGGTGATCGCGGGCTTGCGGTCTGCCGCGAGTTCCATGGCCAGGGCATCGGCCCGGTGCCGCGCATCGGGTGTCCTCGTCTCGTCAGCGGCCTCGAGCTTCGCCAGGTCTTTCTCTTGCGATCGGCGCCGGGACTCCCACCGCGCCAGCTCCTGTCGGTCGGCCTTGGCGCGGTCTCGCTCATACGCCACGAGTGGGCGCGTCAACAGGGTGAACACGGCCGATTTTCGATTGCCGCTCTCGAGCAACACCAGGAGAAACAGCACCAGGGTCTCGGTCCAGCCTGGTCGGGGTTGCATGACGTATCGCCCACGAACGGCGGTACTGATCGTCCCGAGACCGACGATCGCCGCCAGATCCCCAGGGGTCTGTGTGGCTCGGGCCGTAGCGTGGACCATCGGGGCGATAGCTGGCCCAAGGGCGTCGACGGGAAACGCGGGCGGCGGCGGGTCCTCGATGGGGATCAGTGGAGGCCAGGGCTCAACCTTTCCACCCTCTACGGTCGGCTCAAATGGCGGTAGGGCGTTGATTCGGGCCAGGAGGTCCGACAGGTCGTGAGCGGCCAGATAGTCGCTCACGTCGCCTTTCTCCGGCAGGTCCGGGAAGGTGTCGACCCGGACACTCGCGGCGCGGCCCATCACATCACCTCCATCAGCAGGCGGGCGATCTCGTCGGCACGCTTGCGGCCCGGCGCATCGTTGTCGCCCAGGATGATGATGGGCCGGTCGGCCAGCACGTCCGTCCATTCAGGACGCCATGGATCAGTCGTGGAGCCTGGCGAGACGGCAATCAGACCGTGCGCGGCCAGCGTGTCGGCGTCCTTCTCGCCCTCGGTGACGTAGACCTCGACCGACCGATCGTCTGGCAGCCGATCCTGTCCGTAGAGCGGGAGCGGACGATTGCCGCGTCCCGGCAGCCACGTCCCGTTGTCGTCGCGATGCTCCCAGCCGAACGATTTCGGTTCATACCGGACGCGCCGGATATCAGGTCCATACTGGTAGTACTTGACCGGCCGGCGTGGTCCTGTTGGGGTCGGTCGTCGTGGTGGGTCCGGTGCTGGTGCTTGCCGGGCTGAGTGCGGTGCCGGTGGACGATCTTGTGAGCGACCATCATCCGGGAACAGATCGCTCCACGTGAGACCGAGCCCGGCCAGCACGTCCGCGGTCTCGCATCCAGCGAAGCAGTGCAGTTGAACAGCACGATCGTCTCGTGGCCAGACATGGAGGGAACGGCGTCCCTGCCCCATCCCATCGGCGTGTGCCGGACAAAACGCCATGTAGCCATCGCGACAGCGTTTCGGCTCGCGCAGGTGGTCATGCACGAGATCGAGTGGAGAAAGCGTGGCGGCCATCACGCCGCCTCCGGTCGGTTATCGTCCGGGTCGTGATCGTCCTGCGCCTCGTCACGGACGGCACGGGCATTGGCCAAGTTCACGGCGAGGCGCCGGGTGAGTCCGCTGTCCGGGCCGTACGTCGCCGTGAAGGTGCGCAGGAGTTGCTCGAGGCGGGCGATACGATCAGGGGTTGAACGCGATATACTCATCTCGCAACTACTTTCTCTCGCGGCCGTCGGGTGCTCTCCCGGCGGCCGCGCTGCGTTCAGGCGGCGTCGGGGCGGGTCTCGGCATCGTCGCCAGGCCGTGCCGCGAGCTGATCGAACAGGTCGCTGGGGACCAGAATGCGGCGACCCGAATGGACGTGGGGAATCGTGTTCGTCCGGACGCCGTGGTAAAGGGCTTCCTTGGAAATGAGGCGGCGCCGGGTTACTGGGTCGCGATGCATCTCCAGAAACACCGGGGCAGGCAACCACTGACGATCGGGTGCAGACATGGCAGAACCCCCTAGGCTTGAAAGTCACTCCGCACGGATGGGAGCGGCTGATTCAAGCCTAGGGGGCGCGGTGGTCGTATTCGGACAGTTTCAAACGACGATTGAAACTGGTAAAACGGAGCGGCGATGCCTAGGGAATGGTGAGCTCCAACAGGCTCGCCATGATGTCTGTCTGTTTTTTGATCGTCTCGGCCGGCCGGTATTCCGCCCCATCAGTCGACTCAGTCGCCGCGATCCGTTCCGGCGTCAGTCCGCCGCGCTTGAGGCGTAGGAACAGCCACCGGCTGTCACGCTCTGGGAGATACACGCCGCGCCCGGTCTTCCACCCGACCGACTGATACGCCGCCACGATCCGCTTGCGCTCCGCCGTCACCTGTCGATTGAACTCGGCCTCGAGGCGTTTGCGGGTGATCTCCCACGGCTCCCAGTCGGCCCGCCACTCGGTCTCGATGCTGACGCTGACTCGTGGCGCCGCACGGAGGATCGGATGCCCTGATGCATCAGGGTCGCCGGGCTGGGGGAGTAACGGCTCGACCCAGACGCCACCGGGTCGCCACAGCTCGTTAGGCTCATGCTCGCCATCCCGCCACGCGGAGCGGAGGCACCACTGCTCGATCCGGTCCGCGAAGTCGACATCGATCGATCGCCTCGGGTCCGGCGGCTGGGTCAACCCCCACGTCTGAACGATGGCCGCCAGGTCGGCGCGGAACCGGCGTCGGTAGTCCGCGTTGAATTGGGCATCACAAACCCGCTGAAACGGCCCGTCGTACATCGGCAACATGTATCCGTCGGGATGGGTGTTGGCTCTGAGGGCAGCACGGTAGAACGCACGATAAGTCGCTACGTGATGCCGCAGAGCGTCCATGAACGGCTTGTGCGCCGCATAGTGCTTGAGCAGGTGGGTCGTCGCGTTGTGACGGTATTGGGCGGGATGCCAGACCGCGTTTTCCTCGTATGCGGTTACACTCGTCATCGTCAGCGTCCTCCTGTGGCGGCGGCCATCGCCCCGGCTGTCGCAAGCAGCGCGGGGCGTCTCTTTTGTTCACGGTTTGTACACGGAGCGCGCCGAACGTACCCGAATGATAGCGGATGAGAACGGAAATAGAACGGCGAAAACCCGCATGGGAGTGGGCGTTTCTCGGCTACAGCCGGACCGGGGCGGACGAACGGAGCGGCTTCCCAAGCAGGATGTCGTCGGTTCGAATCCGATCACCCGCTCCTAGAAAAGCCCATATGAATGGGAGAATCGCTGGGTCGCAAGGCCCGGCGATTCGCGTTTCCGGCCGCTTGCTCACCGTCTAGTCACGGACGGTTGAAACGGTCACGACAGCGCCCGCTCGAGGGTGTCGATTGCTCACACTTCCATAATGTTTCGCGTAGGTGGCGTGGGAGCTTGCCGTTCGGCCTAAGCTCCGGAGAGCATCAAGCGTGCTGGTCTCGCGACTAAGCGAGGTCAGGCTGATCGGGTTGACGCGGTGGAAGTTTCAGCCCCAGCCGAGAAGATAGATAGGTCCGCATATCTGCTCAGGTTACGAGTCCGTCTTGGAATCCACCAATATCATTTGTATATCGCCTGTCAACGGCCTAGTTCACCGTCTGACAGATGTGCTCTCCATCCCGCAGCCGCCACACGCACGGCCTCCAGAGCCATGGCCGCTCCATCGGATGGACCCTTGTCGAAATCGCCCTCGGCGATCGCCATGCTGTTCGTGACGTGCCCAAAGCAGACGACGGAACGCTGATTGGCCTGAGCGAAGGCGTAGAGCCCTGCAGCCTCCATCTCCACGGCCAACACGCCCGCATCTCGCACGGCAGCCAATACGGCGGCGGTCTCTCGAAACGGCGCATCGGTAGTCCACACCATGCCGCGTGTCAAAGGCAAAGGCGAGGTGATCGACTCTCGAAAGACATGATCGATCAAATCAGGGTGGGCTTGAACCATTGGAGCAGGAGGAAGATACGCCTGGCTGGTTCCCTCACCCCGAACTGCCTCGTCGATGAGGATCATGCAAGACTCCGGCAGAGAATCTCCAATCCGGCCTGCAGACGTGATGCTGACCAGCAAGCCACAGCCAGAGGCGAAAAGCTCTTCGGCCACCAGTACCGCAAATGGAGCTCCGACGGCACGACCGACAACGCCGAGTTGAAGTCCGTGCCACTCGACCACCCAGAGGTCGGTGTGATAGCACGCCCACCCTTCCATCTGTGAAGCCCCGTAACCACTTTGGAGGAAAGACAACATGTCGCCATCGGGGTCCAGCACGCAGATTAAGGGAACCCCAAGTGTCGCAAGACTCCGCTGACGGCGCGCCTCCCGGAGCATGTTTTCCGCCACAAACAGTGACGGCTCGTCAAAATCTTCTCTTTGGGATGTCAATCGTAGTTTGTCGAACGCATCCATGGATATCACTTGATAATTTCCCGTCCTGATAGAGTACTGATACATGCTCATCAATGATCCGTACCGGCTGGTCGATCAGAACGGCCAGCGGCCAAGAATCGGCCAGCGGCGTATCAGGATTCCATCCAGCCCCCAATAGCGGCCCGTCGCTACGACCGAAAGAATGATCATCGGGACGTACTCGTGCGGCTGCTCGAACATCCACCGGTCGCTGGAAAAATAAACCGCTGCCAAAAAGAGTTGCATGGAGAGTCCGACCAATGCTCCAAGTCGAGTCGCTAGCCCTAGGACGAGAAGTCCGCCAACGCCCACCTCAATTGCCGTCACGACCCACTGGAAGAAGTCCCAGTTCGGCAGAATCAGATCATTCACGATCCGTTTGACGAACGGGACTCGCGTGCCCGTCTCGTTTCTACGATTGCTCTCGAATTCGAGGATGTTGCGGGCTTCGTCCCGGACGATCAGGAAACCGCGATACCATCCCACGTCAAAATTCCGCTCGCCCGTCAACTTCGCCAAGCCATTGGCAAGGAAGATGACGCCGAAGAAGATGCGGAGAACAGCCAATCCGCGGCCCATTGTCGTCGGGCTGACAAGAGCTACTCGGACGACAGGATCAGTGACAGAATCGTTCATCGTTCTTCCCCGGGATAGGCCGTCAGGCACAAGGCCTCTGACAATGCCCTTAGCAACCGCATCGTCGCTATCGTACCGCCCTTTGCTGAGGCGTCGCTATTCCTGTTGGGAGGGATGCTTTCGCTCATGCCTTCAATCGATGGACCACAATACTGTATCCCTATCGACTCTTCGCCTATGCACCGTCAGCCACGGAACTGGAAACCGTCGCTTGCCCCTGCGCTTGATGTTACCAGTTTCACTCGCTCGATCACGATTCGTTAGGGCCCGTGGCCCACCTCCGTCCCCAACGTGATCGAGGCGGTCCTGCTCGCACTGTGCGACGAGACGGGGCACCGGCCCCACGTCTACTTCGGCTGGACCGACTAGGACGTGTCTGGTAATTCCCGATCGGTCTTTGGTAGCCTACCCGTTTGGCCGCGGCGACGGGAGGTGAGGCGATGGGCGGGCGAGGGGAACTGACGGACGCGGCTTGGGCGGAGCTGGCGCCGCTCCTGCCGCACGGCGGGAGACGGGGCAGGCCGTGGGCCAACCATCGCCGCATCATCGACGGCATCCTCTGGAAGCTGCGGACCGGTGCTCCCTGGCGGGATCTGCCCGACCGCTACGGTCCCTGGTCGACCGGTCATGCGCGGCTCGGGCGCTGGCAACAGGACGGGACGTGGGACCGGCTGCTGGCCCACGTCCAGACCCGGTCCGACGCCGTCGGCGAGGTGATCTGGGAGGTCAGTATCGACAGCACCGTGCTCCGGGCGCATCAGCACGCCGCCGGGGCGCGGAAAGGGGGGGCGGTGCGGACTCGGCCGAGCCGCCGACCACCGCGGTCGCCCAGGCCCAGGAGGCGCTCGGCCGCAGCCGGGGTGGGCTGACGACCAAGCTGCACCTGGCCTGCGACGGCCGGGGACGCCCCCTGTCGGTCGTCCTGACGCCGGGACAACGCCACGACAGCACCCAGCTGGAGCCGGTGCTCGACGGCATTCGGGTCCCGCGGCCGGGAGGGCGGGGGCGGCCCCGCACCCGGCCGGCCCACCTGATCGCCGACAAGGGCTATAGCTACCCGCGCTGCCGGCGGGTCCTGCGCCGCCGCCGGATCCCGCATACGATCCCCGAGCGCAGCGACCAGCGCAAACGCCGGGCACACCGTCCCGGCCGCAAGCCGGCGTTCGACCGGGAGACCTACCGGCGGCGTCACGTGGTGGAGCGATGCCTGAACCGGCTCAAGCAGTGGCGCGGGATCGCGACGCGGTTCGAGAAACGCGTCGCGAACTTCCGGGCGATGGTGGTCCTCGCCTCCACCGTCATCTGGCTCGGCACCTGATTTACCAGACACGCCCTAGACCAAGGGGAATCCGCTCGAGTATCTGGCCCGGTTCGTGCTGTTCGGCGAGGGGGACATCGCTCCCCTGACTCACGAAATCCTCCGCCAGGCCGAGCCCGATCCCGAACGACGACCGGCGATTCATAGTGGGTAACTTGGCGGCGTCACAGCTTGCCGTCCGCCATAAGGTCCGGAGAGCATGAGGCGTACTGGTCTCGCAATTGATCGAGGTCAGGCGGATCGGGTTGACGCGGTCGAAGTTTCAGCCTCAGCCGAGATCCCGGGTGACATCGACAGAAATGCTCCTTACCCCGGAATCCTGCTCCCGGGTTATCCCATGCAGCCAGGCTATAAACCGCGAGTGCGTCCTGAGCCCGCCGGAGAGCGTGCGGATCGAGGTACTGAGGTGCCGGTGACTCGGTGTTGATGTGCAGGATGTAATCCGACTCTGGAGCCACTAGAAGACGTCGCAGATTCGGGGTTCCCAACGTAAAGCGAAGCAAGCGGGGCTGATCCTAGCCGTTCCGTCGAGCCGATCCTTCAGTATTTCGACGCGCCGGGCCAGATGATCGACGGAGACAACGAACTCATCCTCGAATCGGTTCTCTGCGTCGCTGCACTGGGCGACCTGCCGCGCTTAGATAGCCCACTGCTTTCCGTGCGACTTGTCACCGGGCCGCCACTCCATTCCCCGTCCGGTACTGCCGATGGGTGCCCGAACGTGCTCACGGTGCCGGATCGCCCGGTTGACGGGTTCTTCTCGCGTCGGAGAATAGGCGAGCCAATTGCAGACACGTCACTGGAATAGGCCACCGGCTGACCACTGCACGCCGCGCCGAGTCGGCCCTCGGCGCTCGAGAACCGTCGAATGAGAGAATCGTTAGGATGCCGTGCGTATGAGCCCTTTGAGACACTTGGGCTTGATCGTGGTCACGGTTTGGTCACGGATGGTCACGGATTACCCCGTTCGCGACCAAACCGGGACGGATATAGAACGGGCATTATCGCGATGGTAGCGGCGTTTTCCGCACCATGACAGACGGAAACGCAGCAACGGAGCGGCTTCCCAAGCAGGATGTCGTCGGTTCGAATCCGATCACCCGCTCCAGAATCAGGGCTTCCTGAAGCCAGAAACGCTGGATCGCAAGGTCCGGCGTTTTGCGTTGTCCGCGCCCGGTTCACGGACCTCCATCCCAGCGAGGTGACGTCGCTCACGAGTGATCGAGTGTCATGTTCACCAGGCGCCGAAATGACATCGGCCGTTCGAACGCCGCAGTGAGGCTGTCCGGGAGGAAGCCGGTTGCCGAATATCGAAGGTTGTCATCTGCTGATACGGCCAACATACCTGGCGATAGACTGAATATCACTGGAATTCCGTGATCCGGATGCGCGCCTGGCCCGTATCACCATCAGCAGGATGAATCGAGCCCGCCCGTTCGGGACGTGCCGATCATCGACATGCCTGGCTACGGTGTCCTGGCTCCATTGGTCGAGGAATCGACGATACTGTCGGGAGCAAACGAAGGAGTATCGCGTGCAGCGATTCATCATGGCGGCTACGTTGCTGCTGGCGCTCGGACTTGGGCTCGTCGCTGATCAGGTCGTCTCGGCCCAGGATGGTTCGTCGGATGGCGAGGGCACGGGAATCGGCGCCTACATCGGTTCCGAAGGGTCATCCGGTGATCAGGGGGCGTCGAACGATTCGGGTTCCGGAATCGGCGCATTCATCGGGAGCGGTGAGTCATCCGCTGTTCAGGCGTCGTCGAACGATCAGGGATCATCCAGTAGTGCGGACACTGGTATTGGTGCCTCCGTTGGTGCGGAGGGGGGGACCGCCGGTGATACAGCGACCGGCTCCGGCAGCGTGACGTCGATGCCGAGTACGGGCAGTGGCTTCACCGCCTCGTCCTCCATGGCACTCTCGACGGCACTGCTGGCTCTGCTGGCCACCATCTCCCTCGCGGTCGGGACGGGGAGCGTCGTCCGGGCACGCCGCGACTAGGACCAAGCCGCGAATCGAAGCGAGAGGGAACGGGCCACCGGATTCGACCGGTGGCCCGTTGCCATGCCTTGAACCGGTGAGCCCCTGTCAGTGCCCACCAGGAGCCGGACGCCCCCGGCTACAATTGGGCCGCGCGATCTGCCCAGGGGGGAACTCGTGGGCGGGGCAACGCCGGTTCGCTGCCAGGGTTTCCGATCGCTCTGACGCCAAAGGGTCCACTGAGGTGGCCTTAGCGTTGTCCCGCCATGGATCTTCCCGAGCGTCGATTCGACCAGGAGGCCAACGCTTGGCTACCACGATCGCGGTCTTCATCCACCTGCCAGCGGTGGTTCGCGCGTCGCTGCAAGGCGATGGTCATACCCTCGTCACCATGGATGAGATCGGGAGCCGGGCGGCGGTCATCGAGCACGGAGCGGCAGCGAGGATCGTGATCACGAACGGGGAGGGTGGGCTCAAGGCGCCCGAACTCGCGCTGTTGCCGAACGTCGAGCTGATCTGCGCGATCGGAGTTGGGTTCGAGGGGATCGACCTCGAAGGAGCCGCCGCTCGGGGCATTGCCGTCAGTAATGGCCGAGGGACGAACGATACGGCCGTTGCCGACCACACGCTGGGCCTGATGCTGGCCGTCGCGGGCGGGCTCGTCCCGGCCGACGGCATGGTTCGGGCGGGTGACTGGAACCTGTTCGCGGCGGGCGGAGGTGGCTACCCCTTCCTTGCGCGGCGACGGGGCCTGTTCGGCAAGCGGCTCGGCATCGTTGGGCTGGGCAGCATCGGGACGAAGATCGCCAACCGGGGCCACATCGGCTTCGAGATGCCGGTCGCCTATTACGGTCGTCGGGCCAGACCTGAGAGCCCATACAGATTCGTGGAGTCGCTCCTTGAACTCGCGGAGTGGTCGGAGTTCCTCGTCGTTTCGGCACCCGGCGGAGCGGGGACGCGGCATCTCGTCGACGCCCCGGTGCTCGACGCGCTTGGTCCGGAAGGATTCTTGATCAACATCGGTCGGGGGAGCATCGTCGACACCGGCGCATTGATCGCCGCACTTCGGGCCGGCACCATTCTTGGCGCCGGGCTCGACGTTGTCGAAGGTGAGCCGGAGGTTCCGCCCGGACTCCTCGTACTGGACAACGTCGTCCTGACGCCGCACATGGCCGGTCGCGGTCCGGAGCCGGTCCAGGTCATGGCGGGCTTGCTTACGCGGAACATCCGGGCGTACCTGGCGGGCGAGCCGCTGCTGACGCCGGTCGAGACGTCTGGTCCTCTCCCATAGCACTGGTGCTCGACTGGCGACGGATACGGATCGGTCCGATATCGCTTCCAAACCCACCCTCGGGCCGGTACGATGCCGCGAGACGCGCAGGCGAGATCGAGGGCGATCCTCGTCGACTCTCCGGTCGGGCATGACCGGCAATCCCGCTATCGGGGACAGGACGAAGACATGGCCGAGACAATCACGGCACGGGGCGTCATCTCACGGGACCCAGGTCAACCGGGCGTTGTCGAGGACTTCCTCATCGACCCACCCGGACCCAACGAGGTGCTGGTCCGGATCCTCGCAAGCGGCGTCTGCCACACCGACCTCTCGGCGAAGAACGGCGTGTTCGGGACCGAGCCGTTCCCCTGGCTGCTCGGCCACGAGGGCAGCGGGATCATCGAGCGGCTCGGCGAGGGCGTGACGAATCTCAAGGAAGGGGACTACGTCATCCTCGCCTGGCGAGCGCCGTGCGGTCAATGCCGGTTCTGCCTGCGCGGCGATCTGGCCTTCTGCGCCAATTCACTCAACGCTCAGCCCCGAATGAGGACCCAGGACGGCATCCAGCTCACCCCGGTCCTCGGGATCGGCACGTTCTGCACGCATACCGTCGTCCACTCGCACCAGTGCATTCCGGTCAGCGACGACCTGCCGCCCGCTCAGATGAGTCTGATCGGCTGCGGCGTGATGACCGGGATCGGGGCCGCGCTCTACGCCGGTGGGGTCCGGCCCGGCGAGTCCGTCGCGGTGATCGGCTGCGGCGGCGTTGGTGACTCGGCGATCATGGGCGCGAAGATCGCCGGCGCGACGACGATCATCGCCGTCGACCTCGACCCGCGGAAGCTGGACTGGGCACGGGAGTTCGGCGCCACCCACACGGTCAATCCGAACGACGGCGACGCCGTCGATGCGATCAAGGCGATCACCAACGGGTACGGAGTCAACGTCGCGATCGAGGCGGTCGGCTCGCCCCGGACGATCGAGACGGCGCTCTGGTCGCGGGATCTCGCTGGCCGTTGCGTCGTGGTCGGTGTCGCGGACAAGTCGGCGATGCTGAACCTGCCCGTGGCGCAGTTCTTTGACCGCGGCGGCAGACTGAGCATCTCCTGGTACGGAGACTGCCTGCCGACGCGGGACTTCCCGATCCTGGCCGACTGGTACGCGCAGGGCAAGCTCGACCTCGACCGGATGGTGACCCGAACGATCACGCTCGACGAGACCGAGGAGGCGTTCCACGCGATGGAGCGGGGCGAGACGCTGCGCAGCGTGATCGTAATGGGGAAGATGCCGTTCGCGAAGGGCGACAAATAAGAGCGACCGCCGGGCAGCGTTGCCCGGCGGTCGCTCTTGTTGCGATGAGCCGCAGCTACCCGCGTCGTTGGGACATGGCTCTCGTTGCGCTGGCCTCGCTCGCTTCGCTGCCGCGCCGCAGGCGCAGCACCACGCAGCGGAGCCGATGCCGCTGAACAGGGCGCCGTTCGGTGGACACGTCGGTGGCGGAGACCGCCTCGCCTTGCGACGAAGGCCGCTGCGGCGGCCGAGCTTGCAAGCGGCGCCCCTACGGAATGGTCACCGCGGCGGTTGGTCGGCCACCTCAGCGCTCGGCGCTACCCCTTCATCGAGCCGGCCAGCATGCCGCGGATGAAGAAGCGGCCGAGCAGGATGTAGATCAGGGCGGTCGGCAGGGCGGCCAGGACGGAGCCGGCCATGACGGCGCTCCAGTCGACCGAGAACGAGCCGGAGAGGTTGTTCAGGGCGACGGTGATCGGCTGCTCGGCCGGGTTGGTGATGATCGTCAGGCCGAAGAGGAACTCGTTCCAGATGTTCGTGAACTGGAAGATGCCGACGACGACGAAGGCCGGGACCGAGAGCGGCAACATGATCCGGACGAAGATGCCGATCAGGCCGGCGCCGTCCACGCGGGCGGCCTCGATCAGCTCACCGGGAATCGCCGTGAAGAAGTTACGGAAGATCAGCGTCGTGATCGGGAGGCCGTAGACGACGTGGACGATGATCAGACCGGCGATGGAGTTGTAGAGGCCGACCTGCTGGAGGAAGCGGATCAGCGGGATCAGGATCGCCTGGTAGGGGATGAACATCCCGAACAGCATCACCGTGAACAGGACGTCCGAGCCACGGAACTTCCACTTGCTCAGGATGTAGCCGTTCAGGGCACCGAACAGCGCTGAGAGGACTGTCGCCGGGATGACCAGCTTGACACTCTGGATCAGGTTCGGGCTGAGGCTGTCCCAGGCCTGCTGGTAGGACGCCCAGGAGATCGTCGTCGGGAGCTGCCACATCGTGGCGGTGCCGACCTCGGCGATCTGCTTGACGCTGGTGATCAGCACGACATAGATGGGGAGGAGGTAGAACAGCGCCATCACGGTCAGAAAGGCGGTCTTTGCGACGCCGCTTGGGCCGCCGCGCCACCGCCGGCCGGCCTGTCCCATCGTCGTCCCGGCGATCGGGTTGGTCATGGTCGCCATGGTTAGAGGTCCCTCATCGAGCGGACGAGATACGGCACGATCACGATCGCGACCAGCAGGAGCATGACGATCGAGGCGGCGGCGCCGAGGTCGTAGCGCGTGGCCCGGAAGGTCTGCTCGATGACGAAGATGCCGGGGACGTCGGTCGCGAAGCCCGGGCCGGAGCCGGACATGGCGTAGATCAGATCGAAGATCTTGAGCGAGACGTGGCCGAGGATGATCAGCGTGCTGACGGTGATCGGTCTAAGCAGGGGGATGATGATCTGGCGGTAGATCTGCCAGGTCGAGGCGCCGTCGAGCTGGGCGGCCTCGCGAATGTCGCCCGAGATCGTGCCGAGCCCGGCGAGATACATCGCCATCGCGAAGCCGGAGAGCTGCCAGGCGGCGGCGATGACGACCGGCAACATCGCCAGCGGCACACCGAGCTGGGTGAAGATCCCGTCCAGCCCCGGGATCACCGTTCTGAGGTCGCCCGCCACATTGGGGTTCGTTAACCAGGCCGGGTGGATCGGTCCGAGGCCGATCTGCGACAGGAGCCAGTTGATCCCCAAATTCTCGAACAGCAGGTTGATGCCGGTCTCCGGGTTGAAGATCCAGCGCCAGGCCACGCCGGTGACGATGAAGGACAGCGCATAGGGGAACAGGAAGATATTGCGGAAGAGGACGCTGCCGGGGAACTTCTGGTCGAGCAGCAGCGCGAAGATCAGCCCGACGCCGACGGCAAGGACGAGGAACAGGATCGTAAAGACGATCGTGTTGCGCAGGTCCGTCTGGAAGCGGGGAGTATGGAACAGCCGGTCATAGACACTGAACAGCGGATCGGCGAAGGTCCAGTTCGGTTTGGGACTGCGCCAGTTCGAGAGGGAGATCCAGACCGTCGTGCCGATGAAGCCGTAGACGAAGATCAGCAGCAGGATGACGCTGGGGGCGAGCAGGAGCGGAGCGATGATCCGGTCGCCGAACCGCGACCCTTTCGGTGTGTCGAGCGGCGACGAGGTCTCGGCGGCCATGGACAGCTTTCCTTCGGTGCGGTGATCGAACGAGCGGATGGCTTCGGTGGGAAGCGTGATTGCGACGGGAAAGCGGGGAGGGCGTTCCCGCCTTCCCCGCTCGTCCGGACGGATTGTCGGTCGGACCGGACCCGGCGTCCGATCGACGCTCTCTGGGAGGCGTCAGCCTAGGAGGCTGCGTCGTCCTCGGCCGCCTGCTGGATCGTGACTCGATACGTCTCGGTATCCGGCGCGACGATGAAGGCGATCGTCGCGTCGAAGATCGCCTGCTGGACCTGCGGCGAGGCGGCCGAGCCATGGGCGTTGGACGGGACGGCCGTGGCGGTGGTCAGATCGTTGGCGGACCACTTCAGGTAATCGTTGAAGGTGCTGCTGTCGATGTCCGTGCGGGCGGGGATGCAGCCCTTGTACGGGGCGAACGCCGTCTGAGCCGTGGCGGAGCCGGCCGCCCGGAGCCAGTTTGAGGCGTTGGCGGTGTCCGGAGCGCCGACCGGAAGGGTGAAGCCGTCGATGACGGTCACGAAGGAGCCGGCCGAGCCGGGGTGCGTGACCCAGCCGATGCTCGACTCGGTGCCCTTCGAGACGAACTGACCGTAGGCCCAGTCCCCCATCGAGGTGAAGCCAGCGGTCCCGGCGGCGACGAGGTCGGCGGCCCCATCCCAGGTCAGGGCGGCGTGATCCGGGTTGAGGTAGGTCAGCATCCGGGCGAAGGCCTCGATCGCCTGGGTGACGCCGTCGCTGGACCACTGGCTCGGGTCGTTCCAGAGGGCGGTGTAGGCCTCGGGACCGAGGACGCCAAGGAGCGTGTTCTCGAACAGCTGCGGAGCGGCGAAGGAGTCGCGATCGCCGAGGGCGACGGCCGGGATGCCGGCGGCCTGGAGCGTGTCGGCGGCGGTGAAGAACTCATCGATCGAGAGCGTATCGCCGATCGTGATCCCGTTGCTCTCCATGAGGGCCTTGTTGTAGAACATCACGTTACCGCGGTGGTTGCCAACCGGGACGACGTAGGGCACACCGTCGACGCTGGACTGGTCGATGACGCCTTGCGGGAAGACGTCGTTCCAGCCCTGCTCGGCGTAGAGGTCGGTCAGCGGGGCACAGTAGCCGGGACTGACGTAGAGGCTCTGGAGCTCCTTGCCCAGGTGGGACTGCCAGGAGTCCGGCGCCTGTCCCCCGACCAGTCGGGTCTGGAGGGCGGTCTTGGCGTTGCTGCCACCACCACCGGCCACGGCCGCGTTGACGATGCCGACCGACGGCGAGCCAGCGGAGAAGGCGGCGAAGAGCTGGTCGAGACCGGCGGCCTCGCCACCGGAGGTCCACCAGGAGAAGACCTCCAGAGAGGCTTCTGGGGTCCCGACGACGAGCGGCGCGGACGGCGACCCGACGGGTGTGCCGCCGGGCGTCGCGGCCGGAGTCGATTGGGCGCCAGCCTGCGCGGCCTTGAGGCCGATCGGAAGAGCCGCGAGCGCTGCGGCCCCCTTCAACAAGGTACGGCGATTCGTTGCCATCCGGAAAACTCCTTCATGCGCGGCGATGCGAAAGGAAGAACGACGGTATCCATCCATCATCCGCACGGGCACGCACCGGATTGCCAGCGTGGCGATCGGTGCGTCTCTCATGGGACGAACTCTGGACATCCGAAAGCAGTATATCGGGGAGTTCGTCAATGGCAATTGTCTCGTTAGCCGGAGGAGAACGACCAGGTCGTCTCGGCGATGCGCCGATCCTTAGTCGCCTGCGGAGCGTTGGCTTCGGTGCGCGTCGATTATCAGGGCTTCGGCCGTGGTACGGCTTGGCTAGCGGTCGCCTGGTGACCAATCGGATGAGCTTTATTACGATGTTGATAGACAGGCCAGATGATCATTGTCCTGTGTCACCCAAGTCGGGTGCCGCCGGCAGTCGATGTCATTGAACGGGGAGTATCCTCCCGGTATTCGCCCCCCAGGAATGATCCAGCAGCGACTGGTCGTCGTAGAGAGTGGGGCAGGGCCGAAGTGGCTCTCGGTTGGCGTCGATTCTCGCGTCCCTCGGGATTCGGGGTGACATCGGCGGCACAATTGCTGCGGAACAGCTATCATACCCCGTCAGCCGGTTCGTGGGCGTTCTTCCCACGGGCAGGCATCCGAATCGGTGATGGCCAGCTCCGCAGGGGAATCCGGAACCCCGCAGTTCGGTTATGCTGATTTGGCGCACGGGTTGCGGTCTGCGGCTACGCAGCGTCCGTTCGTTCGATACACCAGGGAGTTACCATGACCGATCTCTCGAACCGTTTCCTCGCCGCTGTTGAGGTTGAGAAGGCTCGTCTGTCGTCGCGTCGCTCACTGCTCGGCAAGTCGGCCGTCATCGGCGGCGGCGCTGCCCTCGCCCTTGCGGCGGCCCCGGGCTTCCGCGCCTCGGCTCAGGACTCGACCCCAGCGGCGGACGGCCTCGAGGCCGACCCGTACTTCGAGGGCGATGGCGTTAACATCCTCAACTACGCCCTCACCCTCGAGCACCTCGAGGCGACCTTCTACCGCGAGGCCCTCGCGACGTTCGGTCCCGCTGACTTCGCTGCGGACGGCTCGACGACCGTCTATGACCTCCTGACCGTTATTGGCGATCACGAGGCCGCCCACGTCGATGCCCTTACCGCCACGATCAACGACCTCGGTGGCACCCCGGTCGAAGAGGCGACGTACGACTTCGGGTACACCGACGCCACCTCGTTCCTCGTCACGGCCGTCGCGCTCGAGAACGTCGGCGTCTCGGCCTACGCCGGTGCCGCCCCGTCGGTCGCCGTGCTGGCCCCGTCGCTGGTCGCGACCGCCCTCGGTATCCACAGCGTTGAGGCCCGTCATGCCTCCTTCGTCGGCGCCCTCGTCAACGACGCCGACAACCAGCCGTTCCCGGACGCCGTCGACGCTCCGCGGACGCCGGACGAGGTCCTCGCGATCGCTGGCCCGTTCATCTTGTCGGCCGACTCCACTCCGGCCGCCTAACTCTCGGAGTCGGATCACGAGCCTTCCGGAATCTGATCCATTCTGAGTCGATGTACCCGCCCAGCAATGGGCGGGTACATTGCGTTTTCAGGCGCTCGTCATTAGGGCACCCAACGAAGTGGTTGACACATGGGACAGAACGAACTCGACCGCCCACCGAGCCGGATCAATTGGAGCGGAGCTCCGCATGTGACGCAGGGCAGGCCCATGCGTCCGCGGCCATAGACCCGAAGGTTGTCGCCGTTGTCTCCCTGACGCCCATAGCCGTCGAGGAAGGACGAAAAAGTCGTTCCCCGGCGCTCGAGCGATTCGGTCAGGACCGCCACGATGGCACCCCGTAGCGCCGAGATCGCGGGGGCGTCGAGCGACCCGGCCGGTTGAAGCGGATTGATCCCGGCCCGGAACAGCGCCTCATCGACGTAGATGTTCCCGAGACCGGCGACCCGACGCTGGTCCAGCAGGACATTCTTGAGCGGAGCGCGGCGACCAGCAAGACCCGCCGCCAGGGCCTCGGGCGTAAAGGCCCTGGCGAGCGGCTCCGGACCCATCCCTGCGAAGAGACTGGACCGGTCCTGTGCAGGAACGTGCAGAACCCGGCCGAACTTGCGCTGGTCGGCGAACCGAAGTTCCACCACATCGGGTCTGTCAGCGTCCTCGCTGGATGAGTCATCTGCCGGTCGGTTCCGGACGAGGCCGATCGCGAGGTGCTGGAAGCGGAGTGGCGGGTCATCGAGCTGCGCGACGACGAGTTGGCCGGTCATCCGGAGATGGACGACCAGCGCCGACCCGTCCTCCAGCTCGACGATCAGATACTTGCCCCGGCGATCGAGGCCGACGATCTCGCGACCGAGCAGGAGATCGGCCCGATCCAGGCCGTCAGGCCCCATGACGTCCGGGAACGTCTCGCCGTGGACGGAGCTGATCAGGCGCCCGGTGAGGATGGGTGCGAGCGAGCGCCGGACGGTCTCGACTTCGGGAAGTTCTGGCATGGGAAGAGTATGATCGAGTGTCCGGGAACCGGTCCATCGGCTGAGGAAGGGATGCGAGCATGACGGAGATCGATGAACGGTCTATCGATGGGTCAGCCGGGGGATTCGATCCGGACTGCGTCTTCTGCCGGATCGTGCGTGGCGACTTCGGCACGACGTTCGTGGCCGAGACGGACAACGCGGTCGCGTTCGCCGATCTCTCGCCCCAGGCGCCGACGCACGTCCTCGTCGTTCCGCGACGGCATTTGCCCGATCTGTTGGCGGCGTCCGGGGACGAAGCACTGCTGGGCGAATTGCTCGGGCTCGCCGGCCGGGTGGCGCGGGAGGCGGGGCTGGACGAGCGCGGCTACCGAGTGCTGACGAATACCGGGCCGGACGCGGGCCAGTCCGTCTTCCACCTTCACCTCCACGTCCTCGGCGGCCGGCCGATGGGTATGGGTCTGGCCTGATCTGGTCCGGTGGATCGCGGTATGTACGGGATGACGGAGATGAAGATCATGACCGAGCAGATGGTGACCCTTCAGGACCGGCTCCAGGGCGACCTCAAGGACGCGATGCGGAACCGGAACGTGGTGGCGCGGGAATCGATCCGCTTCCTCCTGTCGGCCTATCACAACGCCGAGATCGAGAAGCGCTGCCCATTGACCGGTGAGGAGGAGTTGGCGTTGCTCCAGCGGCAGGTCAAGCAGCGGGTTGAGTCGATCGAGCAGTTCGAGGCGGCGGGCCGGACGGACCTCGTCGACCGGGAGCGGGAGCAGCTCGCGGTGATCGAGCGCTATCTGCCGGCGCAGCTCAGCGACGAGGAGTTGGCGAATCTCGTCGCTGACGCCATTGCGGAGTCCGGAGCGACGGGGCCGAAGGAGATGGGCAAGGTCATGCCGATCCTGCTGCCCCCGATCGCGGGCCGGGCCGACGGACGCCGGGTAAGCACCGCGGTCCGGGCACGACTCAGCGCCGGCTGATGGCTGTCGATCCCGAGCGATCCCTCGCCCTGGACGTTGCGACGGTCAGCGAAGTCGACGTCGATCCAGTCGCGCCCGTGAAGGAAGACGATCTTGTCGCGTTGGCGGAGTTCGTACTCGAAGCCGAGGAGATGTTCGGTCCGTGGGCGGTGGCTTTCGTGCTCGTCGACGATGCCCGTCTCAAGCGGTTCCACCGCGATTTCATGGGCATTGACGATCCGACCGATGTAATCACTTTTGCGGCCGACCCCGACGATGGTGAGCCCGGCCAGCCCACCATGGGCGGCGACATCATCATCTCGGTCGATCGGGCGGTCGATCAGGCAGCGTCGAACGGGAACGCACCCGCTCGCGAACTGCTTTTCGTGGCCGTCCACGGTTTGCTGCACCTGACGGGCTGGGTGGATCGCTCCGACGCAGAGCGAGCCGCGATGCTCGCCCGAGGCGACGACCTGCTCCGGAGATTCGAGGCCCGGCTGACGACCTAACCCACGGGATCCGTCTCTCTGAGCTGGCGTCGTAGCAGGTCGACGCTCGACATCGCCGCCCGGCGGTGGATGTCGGCCAGGCTGGCGCGGGTCTGGTGCTCCTCGCTTGCGGAGATCGCGCCAGCCAGAGCGATGGAGACCGGCCCCCGGTAGACACCGGCGACACCCGGGAGAGGCTCGACGCTGATCGAGAGGCCGATGCCGAGATCGGCTCCGAGCGACGAACGGGCTTGCTCCGCCAGCTCCGCGGCACTCTGGCCATTCGCCAGCGGCCTGGCCATGCTACCCAGCACGATGCCGTCACCGGCGAGCGGGCCGGTCAGCAACGCTCCGAGGCGACCGCCGCTGCCATCCTCCATGACGCCGAGGGTCAGGCCGCGATCGGCCAGCAGCTTGATGATGACGTCGGGGAGCGGCGCCGTCGTCTCGGCGTAGATGTATCGCGAGAGGCGCCGGCGAACCTCATCGGCCGCGGCGTCCCGGTTCCGCTCGGCAACCTCGACCGAATCCCCGAAGCCGGTCACGCGGATGTGGACGCCGTCGTCCTTGGCGTAGGTTGCGACGACGGGGTTGTCCTTCGCGACGAGGTCGCTGATTTCCTCCTCGGCGCTGGACTCGCCGATCCCGAGCGTACGGAACGTGATCCCGCGGATGACGCCCTCGGTCAGCTCGGCGGTGATGCGCGGCACAGCCTGCTCGGCCCACATCCGGAACATCTCCCGGGGGACACCGGGCATGGCGACGATCCGGGATATCCCAGTTCGGACGAACCAGCCCGGCGCCGTCCCGACCGGGTTCGGCAGGGCCTCGGCGCTGGGGATCAGCCACGCCTGCTTCCTGTTACGCTCTGGCATGTCCTGTCCACGACCTGCGAAGAAGGTGACCAGCGTCTCGAGCAGTCCCTGATCGATCGCCGGTATCTCGCCGACCGTCTCGGCTATGGCCTCACGGGTCAGGTCGTCCTCGGTCGGGCCGACGCCGCCGGTGCAGATCACCAGATCGGCCTCGTCCAGCGCCCGCCGCAGCGTCTCGACCATCCGGCCGCGGTCATCCCCGACCTGGGTGACGTGGACGAGATCGATCCCGAGAGCGACGAGCTCCTGGGCGAGGAAGGTCGCGTTGGTATCGGTGATCATGCCCTGCATGAGCTCGGTGCCGATCGACAGGATATAGGCTCGCATCGGTGGGATCCTCGTGTGGGTCGCTGAGGCGATGGTCTCGCGGCGGTGATCCTGAAGGGTCGGGATCGACCAGGCGACGATGGGGGATTGTAGCAGCGGTCCGGCGAGCCGCCTCGGGAAAAGCAGCGGAGCCGGCGCAATTGCACCGGCTCCTGTTCGGGAAGGTACCCTCGGAGGGGATCGAACCCCCAACCTCTTGGTTCGAAGCCAAGCGCTCTGTCCATTGAGCTACGAGGGCATCTGAAAGACCGGCACGGAGTATAGCAGCAATGCGCGACGTCACCGGTCGCACACACCCTGGACCTTGCCGCCGCCGCCCAGGTCACGTACGGTCGGCAGGAAGCGGGTTGCGACCGCATCGAACGTGGTGGAAGGAAACACTATGAGAGCGTTCCGGCAGCATCTGGCCAGCGTCGGCACTGAGCGAACGACCCGGTTCGGAGCGGCCGCTCTGATCGTCGCCGGGATGGTCGTTGCCCTGGCGATCGTGACGGACGGCGCCGTCTCCCGGGGCATCAACGGGATCGGCGCGCTGGTCTGGATGGCGAGTCTTGCCGCGCTGCTACTTGGTGTTCGGGACGAAACCCGCTGGAGGACGAAGCTCGGTCTTGCCGCGCTCGTGACGCTGGTCCTGTCGTTCGGCGTCGAGCCAACGAACATCGCAACGGCCGTTCCAGGCTTCGCGATCGGGGGGGCGGCGATGGCGCTGGTCGCGCGCCGTCCCGTGGTCTGGGCGCTGCTGGTCCCGGCACTCTGGCTACCGATCCACCTGCTGACCGCCGTCGTCCCGGCGATCATCGGGGCGGCGAGCGGCGGTCAGGCGAGCGTTCGGACCGACCCACCACCGACGGCCGCGGTCGTCCCCCTGCTGATGATCGTCTCGGCCGGAGCCGCCGGCTGGCTGGTCGGGACGATTCGGGAACGGCAGGGCTCGCGGCGTGGGGTCTCGTCCCGGAGCGTGTGACACCGCCCGTCTTCACGGCCGAAAAAACACAAAACCAGCCTCGATGGGCTGGTTGAAGAACGTGGGGGTGCCTTACGGGGCTCGAACCCGTAACCTCCCGCTCCACAGGCGGGCGCTCTGCCATTGAGCTAAAGGCACCGTACGGCGCGGGAAGGGGGAAGAGTAAGCCGAGTTTTGTTCCTGGCGATCATCTCTCTCGGTCCCGGAGGACCGGCCGCCTCATCGCTTGAGCGGCTGCTCTCGACTTCCGACCTCGGTGAGCCATCCTGATAACGGTCGATTCGGAGATTGCTGCAGGGAGGATTGCCCTTTTCACCCCATTGGCACAAGGCCTCCGGTCCTGGTCTCTGTTGCTCTCGCGGGTCGCCCCGCGCCGATCTGGACTGTCGATACCGTCACCGGTATCTCCCCGGCTTTCACCGGGCACCCTGGCTCATGCAGCTCGGACTTTCCTCTGGGGTCGCCCCCAGCGATCGCCCTTCCCCCCTTCCCGGCGCCACGGCTGGCGATCCGGTCCCCGATCCCGCACGAAAGTGGTGCCGAAGGGGAGATTCGAACTCCCACGGGTCTCCCCACTACGACCTGAACGTAGCGCGTCTGCCGTTCCGCCACTTCGGCGCATCACTGCGCGGGATCGGGATACTGGATTGTCAACGTCTGTGCTGCGGAGCCGACCGCCGGACTCGAACCGGCGACCTGCTGTTTACGAAACAGCTGCTCTACCAACTGAGCTAGGTCGGCGGGACCGCACAGCACCGGCGTATCCTAGCATGTGGCGATCCGGGCCTGCAATGTCAGGGAAACCGTATCCGATCGGCCGGCGACGGCGTCCCCTGGGTTCGCATTGGGCGCGAACTCGTGTGGCATCCGCCGAGAGCTCATGGATGAGGCGTTCCTGGTTCACGGTCCGTCGAGACCATCGGGATGGTATGGTCTGGCGAATGGTCGGAACTCCTGATGCGCTCCGACGGTGCTCGACGACCATGCTTTCCACATCAGGTTCAGGAACATCGAATTCGACCAATGACCATGAACGATGAGGAGCTGTCCGTTGAACCGACGCGATCCGAAACGTGACGCCAGGGGAGATCAGGGCTCACCTCATGCTCCGAGATCCGGATTTCTGCGTCGGCCTGGGTCTCCATCCGACCCCCCTCGGCCAACCTTGCGGCGGCGCTCCGCCAACCGGCCGACCCGGAGTCAGTGGGTCTTCGCCTCGATCGCGATCCTGGTCGTCCTGTCACTGGTCGGCTCGACGCTCGGAACGATCGTGGTCGACTACGTCGGGCGGCAGGATTCGGGAGCGGAGGACGACCCGCGTGCCTTCGACGATCAGCAGGCAACGCTGATCGAAAACCAGCGCGCGACAGTGGCGGCCAACCCGACCGACGCGTCGGCGATGGCGCTGCTGGCCCAGTACCTCCAGCTCGGTGGCAACCCGACCGAGGCAGTCCAGTGGTACGAACAGGCACTCCAGATCAATCCGAACGACGTCAGCATCCGGCTGAGCTTCGCCGACATGCTGACGCAGGCTGGCCGGCAGGCCGACAGCGAGTTGCAGTACCAGCGGGTCCTCACGATCGATCCGGGGAACATCCCGGCGATCTTCTACCTTGGTGATCTCTACCAGTTCTGGAAGCCGGAGCCGAGGACGGCGGAGGCGATCGCCCAGTTCCAGCAGGTGCTCTCGGCCGGACCGGACAGCGCCCTCGCGACGACCGCCCGGGACCGGCTGGTGTTGCTTGGCGCGGCAACACCGGTCGCCACGCCGATGTCGGGACCGCCCGCTACGCCAATCGCATCGTCGTAATCAAGCGCAGGACTTGGCCGTATCAGACAGGCCGTTATGAACCGCAGACGAACGGGAGGGACGGCCAATGAAGTCATCCGAGCGAGCCGGTGCAGTGGCGGGTAGTTCCACTCCACCAGAATTGCGGGAGATGCTGGTTTGTCCGCTCGATCATGGCGAACTCGATGACGTCGAGGAGACGCTGGTTTGCCGTGTCTGCGGACGGGTCTATCCGGTTGTCGACGGGGTCCCGGACATGCTCGTTCTCCCGGTCGACTGACGGGCCAGCATCGTGGTCGGTCGGAATATCGCAACCAGCAGAACCGATGTTCTATTGTGAGGGCTCCGCTGGTATACTTGACGCTATGAGTGAGCGCGCACCGAAGACCACCCAGTGGCGAAAAGACAACCCGGCTCCAGCCGATCTGGCGATCGAGGACCGCGTCGTCACGCCGGCGTCGAAGCCGGAGGACACCCGCTCGGAGACGAGCCTGCGGCCCCTCCAGTTGTCCGAGTACATCGGGCAGGATCGGGTCAAGGCCAGCCTGAGTGTCTTCATCAGGGCCGCCCAGGCGCGGGGGGAGCCGCTCGACCATGTCCTGTTCCACGGGCCGCCGGGTCTCGGCAAGACGACCCTGGCCGGGATTCTGGCCGGGGAGATGGGTGTCAACCTGCGGATCACGTCCGGGCCGGCGATCGAGCGGCAGGGGGACCTCGTCTCGATCCTGACTAATCTCCAGGCCGGCTCGGTGCTTTTCATCGACGAGATCCACCGCCTCAGCCGCATCGTCGAGGAAGTGCTCTACCCGGCGATGGAGGACTACGCCGTCGACATCATCCTCGGCAAGGGACCGGCCGCCCGTTCGATGCGGATCAACCTGCCCCGGTTCACGCTGGCCGGCGCGACGACGCGGCTGGCGCTGCTGACCGGTCCGCTCCGGGACCGGTTCGGGACGGTGCTGCGGCTCGAGTTCTACGACCTGCCGGCGATGATCAAGATCATCACCCGGTCAGCGGCGATCCTGAACGTCCCGATCGACGAGGCGGGCGCCGAGGCGATCGGGCGCCGGTCCCGCGGCACGCCCCGGATCGCGAACCGGCTGCTGCGGCGAGTGCGGGATTACGCCCAGGTCCACGGCACCGGTTCGATCACGCCGGACATGGCCGACCACGCGCTGGCGATGCTGGAGGTCGACGACCTCGGGCTGGACGACAGCGACCGGCGGATACTGCGGGCGATCGTCGAGTTGTTCGACGGTGGGCCGGTCGGGATCGACACCCTGGCAGCGGCGACGGCCGAGGAGTCCGACACGATCATGGACGTCTACGAGCCGTATCTCCTCCAGCTCGGCTTCCTCCAGCGGACGCCTCGGGGGCGGATCGCGACCCGGCGGGCCTATGAGCACCTCGGGCTCGAGCCGGTCTTCCGGTCCGGTCCGTATGGGCTGGTCGAGGGAGCCGGATCGGCGACGTCGCCGATCGCCCATCAGCTTGGTTTCGGCAGCCGTCCGGTCGAACTCAACGCTGAGGACCGAGAGGACAAGGAACTGTTCGACGAGTTGCGCTCCCGTGACGCCGAGGGATGAGCGATCCAGTCCCCGAACATTTCGCTTCGGCGGACCTCCTTGCGTCTGACTTCGACTTCGACCTGCCGGAGGAACTGATCGCCCAGACGCCGATCGAACCAAGGGACGCCTCGCGGCTCCTCCAGCTCGATCGGAGAACAGGGGCGATCGATCACCGGATGATCCGGGACCTGCCGGACCTGCTTCGGCCCGGTGATCTGCTGGTTGCCAACAACAGCCGGGTGCTGCCCGCCCGGCTCCATGGCGTTCGCGGCCAGACCGGGGGCCGGGTCGAGCTCCTGCTGCTCCGGAACCTCGGCGACCAGCACTGGCGGGCACTGGCAAGACCCGCCCGCCGCCTGCGTCCGGGCGAACAGATCGAGATCCTCGCGGTCGATGGCACGCTCAGTGGCGTGACGATCAGGGTCGAGGCAGGCGAGGGTGATGGGCAGGTCATCGTTCGAATTCCGGCCAACGTGGCGGAGAACTTGGAGCGGTATGGAGAGATGCCATTGCCACCGTACATTCGGGAACGTCTGGAGCGGCCGGATCGGTATCAGACGACCTACGCGTCGGTGACCGGTTCGGCCGCCGCGCCAACGGCGGGGCTGCACATCACGGATGAGCTCCGTTCAAGCCTTGCCAGGCGCGGCGTCGGCTGGGCGGAAGTGACGCTCCATGTCGGCGTGGACACCTTCCGGCCGATCCAGGTCGAACGGGTGCTCGAACACCCGATTCATACCGAATGGTGCACTGTCAGCGACACGACGGCTCAGCGAATCGCGGACACTCGCGCTGCCGGCGGACGCGTCATCGCCGTGGGAACGACCGCCGCACGGGTCCTCGAGACACTGGGACGACAGTGGGACGACCGGCAGCCATCGGGTCTGACGATGGACACCGACATCTTCATCGTGCCGGGTCACCGCTGGGCACTGGTCGACGGCCTGCTGACGAACTTCCACCTGCCAAAGTCGACCCTGATGCTCCTCGTCAGCGCGCTGGGTGGACGCGACCATATCCTGGCGGCATACACTGCAGCGATCAATGCGCGTTACCGGTTCTTCTCGTTCGGCGACGCCATGCTGATCGTCTGATCGTTGTGCCTCATGGTCTGCCTCGGCGACCACGAGCTCGTGTTCACAAGCTGGGCTGGAGGACTCGTTGGCCAAGAAGACCAAGCGCGTTGAGAAATGGCGGGCGGCGGCGGAGCAGCAGGGAGGTACGCCCCGCCGGGGCGGCTCGACGGGCGGACGACCCCCCAACCGGCCACCGAGCATGGCTCGCGGCCGGCAGGCGCGGCGATCGCCGCGGTTCCCCACGGCCTGGATCATCGGCGGTCTTGCGGTGCTGGTCATTGCCATTGCCGCCATTGTTTACGCCGTGCAGTCCAACAACGACGACACGACGGAACTCGCGGCTGTGGACCTCACGGCAACGGCTGTCGCGCTCATCCCGCCCGGGACCGCTACGACAGCCACCTCCGGCATGCCGCCGGCCGATCTGTTCGGTGCGATCCCGACGCAGCCTGGAATGGCCCTCGCCAATGACGGCGACGTGGCCAGCGGATGCTGGACCGAAGCCCAGCGCACCACTGATGGCACGCAGCCGCTTCAGTGGACCGCCGAGCCTGCGACGGTGATCGACCCGGCGCAGATCTACACGGCCGAACTGGTCACCAACTACGGCACGATGTCGTGGCAACTCCTGCCAAACGCTTCGCAGTCGGCCGTCAACAGCTTCGTCTGTCTGGCTCGGGCCGGGTACTTCGATGGTGCGCCATTCCATCGGATCGTCGATGGGTTCGTGATCCAGGGCGGTGATCCGACTGGCACGGGGACCGGTGGACCCGGGTACACGATCACCGATAGCCCTGTCGTTGGCGACTACTCGGTTGGGATGGTCTCGATGGCGAACACGGGGCAGCCGAACAGCTCCGGCAGCCAGTTCTTCATCAACACCTCCGACAACACCCCGACCTTTGCCACGAACCCGACGTACATCAACTTCGCCCGGGTGATCGGCGGTCAGGATACAGTCGGCGCGATCGCCTCCGTGCAGAAGGTCGACAACGGGCGTGGGGAAATCTCCAGCCCGGTCAGTCGAGTCGTCCTGCAGTCGGTGACCATCTATCAGGGTGGGATCCCGGCCGCGGGGTCGGGTGCAACGCCGGTGCCGGCGACACCGATCGGCGCGACTCCGATCTTCGGAACTCCCGAAGCGATCGCGACACCGATCGGCGGAACTCCCGAAGCGATCTCGACACCGATTGGCGGAACTCCCGAAGCGATCTCGACTCCCGGCACGGCCATTGCAACGCCTGCCCCCTGACATTCGGTCAATCCACAGGAGTATCTCGATGACGACAGGTCAGACGACGTTCCCGCAATCCAGGCCCTTCGATCTCACGGTCGATCCCGCGAAGACCTATAGCGCGGTTATCGCGACCAACAAGGGCAGCTTCACGGTCGATCTCTTTGCCGCCGATGCCCCGAATACGGTGAACAACTTCGTCAACCTCGCCAACGCCGGCTTCTACAACGGAACGCCGTTCCACCGCATCATCGCGGGGTTCATGTTCCAGGGCGGCGATCCGACGGGAGTCGGTACCGGCGGTCCGGGCTATCGATTCGCCGATGAGCTCAACGGTCCGCGGGTCTATGAGAAGGGGACGCTGGCGATGGCCAACGCTGGTCCGAACACCAACGGCAGCCAGTTCTTCGTCTGCCTGGGCGACCTGACCAGCAAGGGAATGCTCCCGAAGAACTACTCGATCTTCGGCAAGGTGACTGACGGCATGGATGTCGTCGACGCGATTGGGGCGGTGCCGACGAAGATGAGCCGCGGTGGCGAGAAGTCGAGCCCGACCGAACCGGTGACGCTCGAATCCGTGACGGTGACCGAGAAGTAGGTCTCATACCGCGCGAAAAAGACGAGAGCTGGAGCCAACTGACGTTATCAGTTGGTTCCAGCTCGTTTTCGTTCCTGTCACTGAGGCTCGTACGAAAGGAGCGATCGCCGGCCAGTACAAACCCGAGCCCGATGCGGCGGTCGGGAACCGCAGGTCGACGTGCTCATGCCGGAGACTACACGCGCGACCGCACGGATACGGGCTCGCGCAGGTTCAGGCCGCTTCTTCCATCTCCGCGGTGTCGCAAGCAGCCTGGTACTGCCTGAGCAGGTCGAACCAGAACGTCTCCCAGTCGGCGACGTCGATCCCGGAGGCGTGAGCCGACTCGATCCGGGCATACCCGTCCTCGAGCCGGGCCTCGAGCGCTTCCATAGTCCGAGATGGATCAGAGGCAATGCGGGGTGATGTCATTTCGATCCTCCAACAGGGTCGCTAACGAAAGCAGGATGGACACATGTCCGTTTCAGGAGGCCAGGTTCGTGATGTTCGACTCAAGGCTCTTGACATGCTCGATGACCTGAGACATCGAGCGACGGTCGAGGGTCTCGAACGAGCCGCCGACCTGGCCAGCGATGACCTCATCGAGCTGACGATCATCCAGACCGGCCTCGCGGGCGACGTTCTTCAGGTAGGACAACTGACGGGCGGTCGGGGCGTTGCCGTCCTCCCGGGCGGGGCCAGTGGCGGATGTCCGCCCGGAGGAGAACTCGACTGGCTGCTGGCGCGTATTTCGGCCGGTACCGAACCGGACCGGCGAGTCGACGACGCGCTGCTGCTCGGCGCCGAAATCGAAGTCCGGGCAGAACTGGGTGCCATAACCGAGCGCAGCCAGAGCGCGACCGAGGGCCTTCGTCTCCGCCTTCTCGAGGAAGTCGCGAAAGTCGCCCGGCGACTCGCTGCCCCAGCCCGTTGCGGACCCGCTACCGGGGATCGCCACGGTGGCCTTGAAGATGGCCTGGCGCTCGTCCGCGTGGTGAAGCTCCGTATGGATCGTGGCATCCGGGTGCGCCTCCCGCAGCCAGACGAGGCGCCACTTGACCTCGAGATACTCGGCGCCATTGATTCGAGTGAGATGGCGGGCTGGCTCGAAGCCGCGGTCGGTGGACTGAGCGACGGGATTGGGATCGGCCATGGGTCTGCCTTTCGACGTGTGCCCTGCTACCGGGACAAGAACAAGTGTTCGTATTGTACCGAAAACAGCGCAGGGTGTCAACCAGACACACAGCCAACCGCGTATCGTCTCCGCTAGATCGAGTGCCACGCAAGGCTTGCTACCTCAACGAGTGAATGGCCAGGATGGACGGAGGGACTCTGGATCTGCGGATATCCGAACCGGTGACCCGCCGTGATCCGTTACGGTTCTGGGATGACTCTTCGTCCTGCTATACTCCGCAAACGCTATAGGTGTACGGACGGTCTGGTGGCGTCGATGTCCATCCGGCGAGAGGGGTCAACGGTGAAGGTCGCTTGTCAGCAGGACCAGTTGCAGCGTGCATTGGGGCAGGTTTCGCGGGCGGTCGCGTCGAAGACGGCCCTGCCGGTCCTGGCGAACATTCTGCTGTCCACGGAGGATGGCCGGCTGCGGATAGCGGCGACCAATCTGGAGATCGGCATCACGACCTGGATCTCGGCCGCTGTCGAGGAAGAGGGCCGGATCACCGTCGATGCGCGGTTGCTGGCGGAGTTCGTCAACACGTTGCCGAACGCGCCGGTCGAGTTGACCGTCGAGCCCAACCGCACGGTGCTGATGGTACGCAGCGGCCGGGACAAGGCGGGCATCAACGGCATCGACGCCGAGGACTTCCCCGTGATCCCGTCGCTGGATGGCGAGACCGACGCGACGACGGTCAGCGTCGATCCGCAGCAACTCCGGGACATGATCGCCCACGTCGAGTTCGCGGCGGCGACCGATGACAGCCGGCCGGTCCTGGCCGGTGTCCTGACGCGGTTCGAGGAGAACCAGCTGACCCTGGCGACGTGCGACGGCTTCCGGCTCGCGATCCGGAAGGGGCAGTTGAGCGAGCCGGTCACCGAGCGGCTGGAGACGATCGTCCCGGCCCGGGCGATGCGGGAGATGGCCCGCCTGATCGGCGATTCGACCGAGCCGGTCCAGCTCGCGATAACCCAGAGCCGAAACCAGCTCCTGGCCCGGATCGGCGAGACGGAGTTCCTCTCGCGACTGATCGAGGGCATGTTCCCCGACGTGATGCAGATCGTTCCGCGTGAGACGGCCACCAGGGTCGACGTCGGGCGGGAGGCATTCGTCAACGCGGTCCGAAGGGCGAGTTACTTCGCCCGGGACAACAACGACGTTGTCCGGCTCCAGGTCAATCCCGGAGATGATGAGCTGATGCCAGGCACGATCGAAGTGAGTGCGACGGCGGCGGAGCGCGGCAACAGCCAGAGCTTCGTTGACGCGGCGATTACCGGCGTCAAGGACCAGGTCGCGTTCAACTCACGGTACCTGACCGACGTTCTGGCTGTCGTCCGGCACGGTGACATCATGCTCGGATTGAATGGACCCAACCAGGCCGGAATGGTCCGCTACGCCGACGCTCAACCCGAGGACTCGTACACGTACGTCATCATGCCGATGGTCACCAGCGGGTAGCGCCCGCCAGTCCCCGCCATCACGACATATCCCCGCACTGGAAGGTCCCTGCCACCCGTGCATCTCCAGCATCTGCATCTGGAAGAGTTTCGCGTCTACCGCGATCTGGATGTCTCGTTGCCACCGTCGGGTATCCGGATCGTCGGGCCGAACGGTTCCGGGAAGAGTTCGATCCTCGAAGCCGTGGCGGTCCTCTCCACTGCCCGGAGCCAGCGGGCGAACTCGGATCGTGAACTGATCCGTTGGAGTAGCGGCGTGGACTATGGCGTCCCGCCCTACGCCCGCTGCCTGGGGCGGGTCGAGTCGGGCGACGAACATTTCGAAGCTGCGATCGAACTCGAAGCGGACTCATCCAGCGACCGGCTTGAGGACCAGCCGAGTCTTGCCGAGGGTTCCGTTCGGAAACGGTGCCTGATCGACGGCCGGACGGTCCGGGTCCTCGATATGGTCGGACGGCTCCGTTCGGTCGCGTTCAGCCCTGAGGACGTCGCCATCGTCAGCGGTCCACCGGCTGGGCGCCGTCGGCTGGTCGACGTCGCGATCTCGCAGCTCGACCGGCGCTATCTCAAGGCCCTGTCGCGATACGCGCGGGTCATAGGGCAGCGCAATGGCTTGCTGAAGGCGTTCGCCCGGGATGGCGTCTCGCCAGGATCCGCTCAGGCGAGGAGCCAGCTTCTGTTCTGGGACGATGAGCTCATCGACGCCGGTTGCGTCATCGTCGCTCGCCGGCGGGAGCTCGCCGACCAGCTATCGCGGTTGGCCGCGGCCCGCTACGCGGAACTGGCCGGTGGTGCCCACTTCGGTGTGGTGTACGAGACCAATGTGCTGACTCGGGATCGAACCGGATTGCCACCGGATGACAGCACAGCTCCTGGCCTGGCTCTCGAAGACGAGGTCGTGCGGGCTGCGTTCCGGTCCCGACTCTCGGAGCGACAGTCCGACGAGTTCCGCCGGGGAGTCACGCTCGTCGGTCCGCACCGGGACGATTTCCTCCTGTCGCTGGACCGGGTCGATCTCGCCACCTATGGCTCCCGGGGGCAGCAGCGCCTGGGTATCCTGGCGCTCAAACTGGCTGAGGCGGACCTGATGATCGCCGTCGGCGGGGAACCGCCAATTCTCCTCCTCGACGACGTGCTCTCCGAACTGGATCCGGAGCGGGGACATCTGTTGCTCGAGACGATCGCCCGGTTCGACGCTCAGGTCATCGTGACCGCGACCGATCGAGCCGCGCTCAGCGCGTCCGTGCTCGCCGAGCTGCCGCTGTTACATGCGGGGACCGGGACGCTTCGTGCGGGATGACCGGCGTTGAACCCCCGCGGCCTGATTCGGAATGCGCCGGCGATGTCCTCGGGCGTCCGAAGGCCGGACTCTCAGAGCAATACGTCATCGACGAAGCACGTAGAACTCGCGGGCCTCGATCCTCTGCAGGATCTCGCAGGTGACTTTGGTCGTCACGGTGGTACTCAAATAGGTGGTGCTTCCCGTGGGTTGTCTGGAGCCTGACGCTTGCACCGCCAGGCCAGCATCACCACCAACTTGCTTGTACATCATAATCAACGACTCTTGCATCCATTACGCGGCATATCGCACATTATTCCGCACATGGGCGATATGATGATCCAGTCGGGAATAACCGCCTTTCGCGTGTGCAACCATTGGTTTCACGACAGATGTGGATAACACTCCCCAGTGGTGCAGAGAGTCCTTCGCGAAACTGCTACTCCCATCCCGGGAAGCCGCGGAACCGTCCCTGATCGATCGTCATCCCGGAGCTGGGGCGCCCTGAGGAAATCCCTGCCAGCACCATATGGGGCCGAGTCGACCTGTGTAGGCAGACTCGGGCTAAAGAATCTTCATCACGCGGGATCGCGCGGCAGGCCGTAGCCGAACGAATGGCGACCCCTCGGCTGAAAGAGTCATCGGCTCCTGTGTGGACACTTCTTCCGGATGACTGGCCGCTGAGGTGGATCAGGATTGGGATCGGAAGAGGACTCCCGGAAAAGCAGGAACACCGCCAGCATCGCTGGCGGTGTTCCTCCTTGGGCTGGGCTGCAGGGATTCGAACCCCAACTACCTGATCCAGAGTCAGGCGTCCTACCGTTAGACGACAGCCCAATAGACAAGACCGCGTCGGATGATATCACGGGCGGGCGGGCATGTCGAACCGTCGGTTGCCGAGCGATCATCCGGTTGGGAGCGCGAGGCGACGCGATGACATGCTTCGGATTGGGGTCTGGATCATTGGACGAACGGATGACTTGCCGGGGCAGACAACCGATCGAGCTCTGGTTGCCGGTGTGCATGGATCGTTACTCGGTAGAGGGAGAACGGGCAAGCGGCTCGGCGCGGTTATGTCAGCGCGGCAATGGCGATCCGACGGGCGATCTCCGCCACCGATGGGGCGGATCGAAGTCCCTCGAGCGAGTCGACGACCTGGATATGGGCCGCGAGCATGGTCTGGTAGGCGAGGATCAGTGATGTAGCTGGCCCGGTTCCCCCAGGGACCGGTGAGATCCGGGAGGCGATTCCTGTCAGCTCGTCGAAGCTGGCGTCTCCGCGGAGGTGCCCGTCGACGACGTTGGTGCCGAAGTCGAGCACGGTCGCTCCAGGCCTGACCATCGACCCGCGGAGGAGATCCGGCTGGCCGGCGGCGCAGGCGACGACGTCGGCGTCTCGTGTGACCGTCCCGAGATCGCGCGTGTGGCGGTGGGCAATGGTGACGGTAGCGTCGGCCGCGGTCAGCATCGTCGCCAGGGGTCCGCCGACGACCGGACTCCGGCCGATGACGGTCACCGCGGATCCGGGAAGTTCGACGCCATAGGCCTGCAGCAGCGTGACGCCAGCTCTGGGGCAGGCGGGCTCCAGGCAGGGCTGGCCGAGGCGCAGCAGGCCAGCGCTGTGAGGGGTAATCCCATCGACGTCCTTGAGCGGGGAGACGAGTTCCCGCTCGGCCGTCTCGGCTCGTCGTCCGGGAAGCGGCAGGAAGAGCATGATCCCGGTGACATCGTCATCATGGTTCAGATCCGCGATGGTGCTGAAGATCAGGTCATTGCTCGCTTCGGCTGAAAGGTCGATCGGCCGATGGAGGACCTTGATGCGCCGGAAGGTCCGCGCGATCGACGCGCGGTAGCTGCGCGCGGCCGGGTCGTCGCCGACCAGGACCGTCGCCAGCAGTGGTCGGCGAGCGCCGGAAACGGTGAGCCGTGCGGTCTGGCGGGCGATCTCTTCGGCGATGGGGTGTTCGAGGCGTTTGCCCCGCATTTCGGTCGCAACCATGACAGACGACACTCCTAAGATCCCGAGATGTCCGGGATTGGCTCGTGACGATTTCAAACCGCACTGGAGTCGAGGGTCGATCAGCCAACAAGGATAGGCCATGCGGACGACCTCGGATTCTTCGGTCACGGATCCTCGATCCGGTTGCGTTCGTTGCCGTTCACCACTCGCGCCAGTGGCCGACCGAAATGCCACTCGATGAAGTCATCCAGGTAGATCCCGCAAGGGTCGGCCTGCCGGGACAAGCGACACGTCTGGTACCGCCCAACACGACTGCATTGCGCAAGCAGGCGATCGACGACGGAAGAAGTGGACATCGTTGCAGACGACCGCCTCGGTTGTGACGGTTCCGGGGCGATGTGGTTGGTGGCGGGCGAGTCCATGGTCGTTGCCTCGACTCACGGTGTGGACGAGCCGGTTCGATATCGCGCGCAACAGCGGAGTTCAGCAAGGATGTCCTGCTCATCGTTCTGAGGATCAGCTGGGTCCAGGGGGACGCTTTGCGCCGTTCCTGATCCCGGCTCGCTTCGCTGCCATGTATGGCTGGGGATCGCCGCAGGCGAAAGGAAGCGGCCAGTCGCGATCAGCACTCTACTGAGCCTCGCTTCGAAGAGACCATATGACTGCGGTAGCTGACTAAGCCGGAGGATGAACAGTTCACGAATCGGTCGGTCGAGCGCGATGTCCCCCCACTTGGGCGGGGTAACGATCATCCCGTTGGTCGCGAGTCTGGCTGGTCGATTCGATGGGCCGAAAGGATCTCGAACGACGCAGAGCGTCACTGGGCAAAGAACGTCGACTGATCACCACGGGCGGAGTGTTTCTGGCGACAGCCGGGGAAGCAGGTTGCCGCTGATGACTCCGATGTCCCCCTCGGTGCAGCGTGGCGTGGTCGGAGATGATGAATACGACCTGGGGATTTCGGGTCGCGCGATCCGAGCGCCGACCTCGGTCTCGCGGCTGGGGATAGGTGGTATCGGCTGTGGGTAAGGCATTCCAGTTCTTCACCGACCACCAGGACACATGAGCCACACTCCTCGAAGGTGACAGTCGACACCGGCGCGTCGATCAGGTTGAACGTCATCTTACATCTTCCCATCGAGGCAAAGGAGGCGCTCGTCTTGACAACGCGACAGTACATCGGCATGACCGTCCAAACGTTGGCGATGGTGGGTTTGCTTTACTAGTAACACGACTATGGATGCCGAAATGGCGTTGATCGGGACGATCGCCCGCTATCGGCCATAATAACGACACGATGCAAGAGACGATGGGGAGAAGTGGATTACTGCTTGACTGGCAGTCAGCGTCAATGCTAGACTCCCCTCAGGCCTCGATAGGCGGTTGTGCCAGATTGGCACGCTCTTTCGGTGCCAAGTGGTCCGGTGACATATAGGCACCGTCGGGCGGGGGAGCGAAGCAATGGATGCCCAGTACGTTAGAGAGCCCAAGCGGATGGATCGCGGAGTGTTCGGCACCGCGCTGAAGCAGTTCCGCGAGGAGCGGCGAGTCTCCCAGAGCAAGCTCGCCGAGCGAGCCGGGTTCGATCACAGCTATGTCAGCCGGCTGGAGAGTGGGGCGCGAACGCCCACCCGAGACGCCGTCACTCAACTGGCTGGGGCGCTCCAACTCGATGGGAGTGGGCAGGACTCCCTGCTGGCCTCCGCCGGCTTCCTTCCAAAGGAAGTTTCCAGCCTGCTCTCGACCGAGCCGGAGATCAGCGATCTGCTCCACCTGCTCCACAACGAGGCGGTGCCGGTCGAGGTCCGTGAGATCCTCCGGGCGCAGCTTCGCTTGCTGGCCGAGCAGGCCCGGTTCACGTTCCCCCACGCGGCGGGCGTGGCTGCCTGAGGGTCAAGCCGGAGTTACAGGCACGGGCAACCCGCTCCCCCGCAGGGTTGCCCGACGTCCGTTTTCCGGATGTGACTTCCGGTTCCTCGCTCCGGGCCCAGCCCGACCCGCTCGTGGTTGGCTGATCTGCCGGTGGATTGGTTGACCAGTCGGGAGGTTGTCGGAGCATCGACCGCATCGGAGACAATCGGGTCATCAGCGTCTGAGACCAGGAAGTCAATGGGGTCAAACGGCCCGAATAGTTGGGAACGACGTCGAAGTAATGCCTCGACAAGTGCTGATTCAGCGTTCCGATCGCGATCGAACCGTCATGGTTCACCCTATTCGACCCGGGCTTGCGGCCTCGTCTCAACCAGAGAGATCTCCCATCGCGATGCTGCCCATCAACGTCCTTTACCTCGTAGAATGACCATCCCGCCGACCGTCCAAGTGCCGCAGCTCAGCCAGGACATCGCCCACGCCCAGGCCCGGTTCTCCCGCGAGCCGGTCCGGTGAGACGACGGTCAGCAACAGTCGCCGTCGTCGACGGGCCTCATCCAGATCATCGCGGGAGCCGCTTCCATGACCGAGTTCGCCCATCTCCATCTCCATACCGAGTTCTCCCTCCTCGACGGGCACGGCCGGATCGACGACTACGTCGCCCGAGCGCTCGAGACCGGGGTCAAGCACCTGGCCCTGACCGATCACGGGGTCATGTATGGAGCGATGGAGTGGCACCGCAAACTTTCGAAGGCGGGCCTGCACCCGATCATCGGGATGGAGGCGTACCTCGCCGAGGGCAGCGCCACCGGCCGCGAGCGCAAGTCGTACCACTTGCTGCTGCTGGCCGAGAACGAGACCGGCTACCGGAACCTCCTCAAGCTCGCATCGAAGGCGGCCCTGGAGGGGTTCTACTACCGGCCCCGGATCGATCTGGACTGGCTCAACGAGCATCGTGACGGCATCATCGCGACGTCCGCCTGCCTCGGTGGACCGGTCGCAAGGAATGTTCTGGACGGCAATCTCGACAAGGCGCGGATGTACGCGGGGCAGCTCAAGGACATCCTCGGCCCCGAGCGGTTCTTCATCGAGGTCCAGGACCACGGCATCAAGGAGCAGGTCGACACCAACCCTGGCCTGATCGAGATTGCTCGGGACACCGGTCTCGGACTCGTCGCTACCAACGACGTCCACTACGTCAACGAGTCCGATGCGAGCGCCCAGGATCTGCTCGTCTGCGTCCAGACCAACTCGCTGCTCAGCGACCCCAAGCGGATGAAGACGGACAGTGAGCAGCTGTTCCTCAAGTCACCGCAGCAGATGGGGCGGGTCTTCGGCGACCTGCCTGAGGCGCTCAGCAACACGGTTCGAATAGCCGAGATGTGCGACCTGAAGCTTGGCTTCGACGGCTATCGCCTGCCGAACTTCGACGTTCCCGAGGGATACACGAACGAGTCATATCTTGCACATCTCGTACGAGATGGTGCACAAGAGCGGTACGGCAGCGTCTCTGGTGAAGTCGCCGAGCGGATCGACTACGAACTCGGCATCATCAACTCGATGGGCTTCACCAATTACTTCCTGGTTGTCTGGGATTTTGTCAAGTTCGCGAAGGATCGCGGGATCCTGGTTGGGCCGGGCCGAGGGTCGGCCGCCGGGTCGATCGTGGTGTATTCCCTCGGCGTGACGGCGCTGGATCCGTTGAAATACGACCTCATCTTCGAGCGGTTCCTTAACCCGTCCCGAATCTCGATGCCGGATATCGATATCGATTTCGCTGATGACCGCCGCCAGGAGGTCATTGAGTACGTCGTCCGCAAGTACGGCTCAGACCGGGTCGCCCAGATCGTGACCTTCGGAACACTTGCCTCGAAAGCGTCGGTGCGGGATTCGGGAAAGGCAATGGGTTTTACTCAGCCGGAAATCGACCGGGTCGCAAAGCTCATCCCGATCGCGGTCGGGATGACGATCGACGTAGCGATAGGGAAGGTGCCAGAACTTCAGGCACTCTATGACAGCGATGTCCGGGTCAAGGAACTGATTGACTCCGCGAGGCGGATCGAGGGCATCGCCCGGCACTCGTCGACGCACGCCGCCGGGGTCGTCATATCGCGTGACCCGCTGACCGATCATGTTCCGCTCCAGCGGGCCGGGGGCAAGAGCGAGGGCGAAGTCACGACGCAGTATCCGATGGGGGAGCTTGAGAGTCTCGGACTGCTGAAGATGGACTTCCTGGGACTGTCGACGCTGACCATTGTCGGAAAGGCCGTCGACCTGGTTCGCCAACGGGGCATTGATCTGACCATTGATTCGATTCCTATGGAAGATGCGGGTTCGTACGAGATGCTCCGCAAGGGTGGAACGGTCGGGATCTTCCAGCTGGAAGGCGGCATGACCACCAGGATGACGGTGGACGTCCAGCCATCCTGCTTCGACGATCTCATCGCACTGATGGCTCTGATCCGTCCCGGTCCGATGGAGATGGCTCCGGAGTACATCGCCCGAAAGCACGGCCGAATCCCCACCGAGTACCAGCATCCCGAACTGGAATCGGTGCTGTCGGAGACATACGGCGTCGCCCTGTATCAGGAACAGGTGATGCGGATCGCCGGCGTGCTGGCGGGGTTCAGCATGGCCGATTCGGATGGCCTCCGAAAAGCGATCGGCAAGAAGATGCCCGAGGTGATGGCGAAGTACCGCGATCGCTTCATCGAAGGGTGCGTTGCCAACCAGGTCACTCGCAAGGTCGCGACTGACATCTGGGACATGATCGAAAAATTCGCCGGGTACGGTTTCCCGAAGGCCCACAGCGCGGCTTACGCGGTCATCGCGGCTCAGACCGCCTATCTCAAGGCGCATTACCCGGTCGAGTTCATGGCGGCGATCCTCTCGACCGAGATCGGGACGACCGAGAAGATCATCTCCAACATCGTCGAGTGCCGCCGGCAGAAGATAGCGGTCCTGCTACCCGACATCAATCGGAGCAGCCGCGACTTCTCCGTCGAGCCGGGCGACGAGCCGGACTCCAGAGTGATCCGGTTCGGAATGGCCGCGGTTCGGAACGTCGGCGAAGGTGCCGTCCGCAACATCGTTCAGGCCCGGCGGGAGCAGGAGGGTGGTCAGTTCCTCGACCTGGAGCACTTCTGCGAGTCGGTTGACTGGTCGACGGTGACGAAGCGGGTCGTGGAGTGCCTGGCCCGGGCCGGCGCCTTCGACTGCTTCGGCGACCGCTCGGCCGTCATCGCCGCGGTGGACGCGGCGGTGGCGGCCGGCCAGCGTCGCCAGAAGGCGGCGTCTCGAGGGCAGATCGGTCTCTTCGACATGCTGACCGGCTCGCGGGCGGCCACAGTTCGGACCCCGCAGCCGCTCCCGCCCGCCACTCCACGGGCGTCGGCAGAGCTTCTGGGCTGGGAGAAGGAGCTGATCGGCGTCTATGTCAGCGACCACCCGCTGAACGATCTGCTGGCAGACGACATTGGTGCGAGTGTCGCGATCGACGATGCCCGTGAGCGGCCGGCCGGCGAGGTCGTCCGCCTGATCGGCATGGTCAACGCGGTCCGCCGGGTCACGACCCGGAAGAATCGGACGATGGCGATCGTGTCCGTCGAGGACCTGACCGGGACGGCCGAGCTGGTTGCGTTCCCGGATTGCTACGATCAGCACACGGCGATGTGGGTGGAGGGAACCATCCTCGACATCTCGGCCAGGATCGATCTCCGCAACGACCAGGTTCAGTTCATCTGCGAGTCCGCCCGGAGCGAGATTCCGCGGCTGACCAGGAAGCTGGCACCGCGGCGAGTCGTGGTGACGATCTCCACCGGGAACGACGGAGATCGGGTCATCGAGATGATGCACGACCTTGCCACGATCCTGCGGGATTTCCCAGGGGACGATGAGTTCATCGTCCGGGTCCCTCAGGGGCGAAAGGTCGTCGCCCTCCAGAGCCGGACCCGCCTGGTCGATTGGTCGACCGAGCTGGCGAAGGTTCTGCAAGGGATGACCGGGTCCAGCTCGGTACAGATCATCGAATCGACCGCTCGGAAGCGGGGCAATCCCGTCGTTGATCTACGACAACTGCGCAAGAACGTAGCGTTGGCTGGCGACTGAGAGCGACCGCTGGTGTAGAGAGGGAGACGGCCGGATTGAATTGACATATCCCTCAGGAAGCCCGCCAGGGCTGCAAGGGTTGGGTGGCCTGAGAGCGCCGAGGCGTGGGTAGCCGGAATGATTAGTGGGACGAACGATCAGCAAAGCCTGTCGGTCGTTGAACATCCGTTGGATCGATGGGTTCGACGTTCGATCGAAATCTGAATACGACATATCCCAATCTATTCAGAGCGCCGGGGTCCTATAACCGGCAGGGGAGGAGGAGCTGCGTGAACATCACCGAGCTGGATCTCCTCAGTGTGCAGGCGCGGGAATGCCCGGAAACGCCTGGCGTGGCGGCTCCCGCGCATGGTGCAGGTGATCAGCACCTGGAGCAACCAGGTTGAAGTGAGCGGGACCCGGATCCACTGGGGTTTCATCACCATGACAGGCTGTCTGATGCTGCGTGAATTTCTACCGGCATGAGGCGTGGGACGAGCCATCAATCGACGATCGCCATCGAGAGGTCGCTGACGTCGCCGGTAACTGAGAAGATGACGCGCTCACAGACATTCTTGACACGGTCACCGATGCGCTCGAAATCGTGGGCGGACCAGAGCAGCCGGGTCGCCCGGTTGATCGTCGCGGCATCGGACAGCATGAACACGAGCAACTCGCGGTAGACCTGCTGATAGGCCTCGTCGACCGACCGGTCGCGGGCGATCACGCCGCGGGCGCGCTCGATGTCGCTGTGGATGAAGGCGGTGACGCTATCGGCCAGCATCATCCGGGTCAGGTCGCTCATCTGTGGCAGCACGACGAGCGGCTTCAGCAGCGGCTCATCCGACGTCTCGACGACCATCTTGGCAACGCTGACCGCGTGGTCAGCCATCCGCTCGAGATCGGTCACGATGCTGATCACGGCCGAGATGACGCGGAGGTCGCGAGCCATCGGCTGCTGGAGGGCGATCGCCCGGAGCGCTCGCTCCTCGGTCGACCAGCGGTGATCGTTGATGATCTGGTCGGTCTCGATGACATCCCGCGCGAGGGCGACGTTCTGGGCCCGCATCGCGTCGGTCGCCCGGGCGATCGCCTTGTCAACCATGCTGGCCATTGTGACGACGTCGTCCCGGAGCTCGCGGATCTGCGCATGATAGGTAGACCGAATATCCATCGACCGTCTCCAGAGATCACACTTGATCGCGATGGGAAGTCCGCTATGGGCAAACCATTAGGCTGGCTGCGACACGTCGCGGACAGCTCGGTGGGAACGGAGGTTCTGTTCGCCATTCCGGGGAACAAGCCTACCACGCTATCCATTCCATCCCTTGAAATCGCGGGAACTTTTACAATCGACCATCCGCGTAGACATAATATGGAGACGTGACGATGGACCGTTCGTCGCTTCGGCAGGGATGGCCAACTGGAGCTGAACTACCTCGTTACGAAGGTGCAGACAACGAATGCGGGGAGCCGGGTCATCGGAGCGATCTTCGGGGTAGACTGGCAGAATCAGTCAGCCGAACCACCGAAAGGAATCTGAGCAATGGCTTCTTCGACGCATCCGTCCCATGTCTGGTGGCGCGGCGAATTGACCTCGTGGGATGAGGCGACCGTTCATGTGACCGACCTGGGCTGGTCGACGGTCGGAGCCGTCTTCGAGGGGATCCGCGGCTACTGGGACGAGCGGACGGAGCAGCTGTATGTCTTCCGGCTAGACGAGCATCTCGACCGGCTGGTGTCGTCCTGCCGCCTCGTCCGGCTGCCGTTGAAGTACAGCGCCGCCGAGCTAAGAGCGGCGGTGCTCGAGCTGCTCCGGACCACCGAAAGCCGCGGGGACACCTACATCCGACCGATGGTCTACCTGGCCGATACGTCGGGCAAGCGTGGCGCCCAGATCCAGCAGAACGCCGAAGTCCTGATCAACACCCACGCGATGCCGTCCCACCTGCTGACCGGCCTGACCCAGACCGCCTGCGTCAGCTCCTGGACCCGGATCAGCGACAACGTCATGCCACCCCGGGCCAAGAACTTCTCCAACTATCGCAACGGACAGCTGGCGACGATGGAGGCGCGGCTCGACGGCTACGACGCCGCCGTGATGCTGAACGATCGGCGGCAGGTCAGCGAGCTGCCCGGCGCCTGCATCATGATCGTCTGCAACGGTCAGCTCATCACCCCCGACCCGCGCCAGAGCATCCTCGAGAGCATCACCCGCGACGGGCTGCTCCGGCTGGCGCGCGAGCGGCTCGGCCTCGAAGTTGTCGAGCGGGAGATCGACCGGACCGAGCTCTACATCGCCGACGAGATCTTCAGCTGCGGAACGGCCGCCGAGATGACACCGATCGTCTCCGTCGATCATTACGAGGTTGGTGCGGGTGTAAAGGGTCCGGTCACGACCCGGCTGGAATCGCTGTTCCACGATGTCCTTCGGGGCCGTGAGCCGCGGTATGCGCACTGGCGAACGGCCGTCCACACGGCGGTCCCGGTCGGCGTCTGACACTGATGTGGAGCGATCGAGAAACCGCACCGAGTGGAGGGCCCCACTCGGTGCGGTTATCTGTCTGTTGTGCAGAATCAATCGCTCTGGACCGGATCGTCGCCGAAGACGAGACCGTAGGGCCGGCGGGCGTAGTCGTAGAGCCGGGTTGCGATGATTGCGCCGTCGGTCAGTCCCCGCTCCGCCGTCTTGATCTCGGAGAGCTGGATCATGAACGTCACGTCACCGTTGCGGTAGTGGCAGTACAGGCTCCAGCGCTCGTCCCGCTCCAGCAGGGCGAAGTCGCTCTCGAACCGGTCCTGGTGCCGTTGCAGGTGCGCCGACGCCGCGGCGAGGTCGTCGACGACGAAGCCGAGATGGTGGAACCGGGACGGGAGCGGGTCAGACATCGGCGCATCCAGGCCGGCGTCGAACAGGGACAGGCCGGACATGCCTGTCGCCAGCACGGTCAGGTGCGCGTCGTCCCGCATGACCTTGAGTCTCAGGACATCGCGGAAGAAGTCCCGCGCGGAGGATCGGTCCGCGACGGTGATCGCCAGGTGGTCGATCCCGATGTTCTGCCAGTCACCCGGAGTCACCGGGATCGCCTCGGACCGGGTGATGATGCGCACCTCGGCCGAGCCGGCGGCCACGTCTCGGACGAAGTTGTCGGCGAACAGTTCGGCACCGGATTCGGATCGGAAGCTGACCCACCGCCCCGCGGTAAGTCTGGCGGGCATGGTCCTCGGGAACACCTCGTGGATGATCTCGTTCCATGCCGCGTCGCCCGCGTACTCGGTACCCTCCACGATGAAGATCACGCGTACATCGCTTTGACCGAACATGATGGGTCTCTCCCAGGTATGCGAGGGACGGGGACGGCGGTCGACCGCCGTACGACGTCTGCGCAAGCATTGTGCAGGGCTGACGGATAATTCCCCTTCCGGCCTGGCCCGGACGACGTATCGTTTCTCAGACACGTCCGTCGTCCCGAAGCGCAGGAGCACCTAGATGTCGAACAGCGACCGGCACCCAGCCGGTGAGCGCCCCGTCCGCCGCTTCCACTGGATCAGCCGGGTTGCCCTGGTACTCGCTCTCATCACCGTCTTCGGCGCCGGCATCGTGGCCGGCCGCTCGGCATCGACATCGACCGGCGGCGCGTCGCAGTCGGACGGTGGGTTCTCCGATCAGCCCGGCTACGGCACGCTGGAGGAGACGTGGAACCGGGTCAATTCCCAGTACGTCGACATCGGCGAGGTCAAGCCGGAGGACCTCATGTGGGGCGCCAGCGCCGGGCTGGTCGTTGGCCTGGGCGACACGGGCCACTCCCGCTTCCTGGACCCGAAGGGCGCCACCGACTTCATCGAATCGATCCAGGGCAAGCTGATCGGCATCGGGGTCCAGCTTCGGATGACCGAGAACGGGATCTACTTCCCCGGAATCATCGATGGTGGTCCAGCCGACGAGGCCGGCGTGGAGCGCGGGGACGTTCTCCTCACCCTCAACGGCGACGACGTGACCGGTCTCGAGCTGGACGGGCTCGACGTGTACCTCGATGGGGTCGACGGCTCGAAGGTCTCGATGGAGATCTACCGGCCATCCACCGACGAGACACTCTCGTTCGATCTGGTCCAGCGTCTGATCGAGATCGATCCGGTCACCTGGACGATGCTCCCGAACGACATCGCCCTGATCCGGCTCTCCACCTTCTCCGACGGCAGCGCCGACGCGGTTCGGGCGACGATCCTCGAGAGCCTCGACGCGGGAGCCGACGGCATCGTCTTCGACCTCCGCGACAACGGCGGCGGGATCGTCGAGGAGGCCAGGAAGATCGCCAGCGAGTTCCTGCCGGAGGGTACGGTCATCTTCCGCGAGAACTACTCGGACGGCACCTCCAAGGAGTACCTGGCCGACGCGGGCGGCGTCGCGCTCGACGTCCCGCTGGTCGTCCTCGTCAACCGGTTCTCGGCGTCGTCGTCGGAGTTCGTCGCGTCGGCCCTGAGCGAGTCCGGCCGGGCCGCCCTCATCGGTCAGACGACCTACGGCACAGGCACGATCCTCTCGCCGCAGCAACTCGATGATGGCTCGCTCCTCGTGCTGGGGACCGGTCTCTGGGAGACGTCCGACGGGGTCGTCGTCTGGCACACCGGTCTGGACCCCGATCAGGAGGTCCTGCTCGACTACGGGACCCTGCCGCTGATTCCGGGTGACGACGCCAGCCTGACGGACGCCGACCTCGCTCTGGCCAACGACACGCAGGTCGACACGGCCCTGGGTGATCTCGCTCAAGAGCTCCGTGGCACGCCGGAAGCTTCTCCCGAGGTGGATTCGACGCCCGTGGCCGGTACGAGCGCGGGCGCTCCGTCAACTGGTCCAACCGCCGGTGAGATGGGAGCGCTCGCGATCGAGCCCGACATCGTGGGTTCGTACCGTTAGTCGTCCGCGACGAGTTTCGCGGGGATGGCTGTACGGACATCGCGACGGCCGAATAGGCCCGTGGTATCGTAGCCTTGCTCGAGCCACGGGCAGTGTCGCGGTGGCATCGTGTCCCAGCGCGATCGTACCGACAAGGCTACCGAGCGGTCGGTAGGCGGGGAGCCCTGATGATCTCAACGCGATCGTGGCCCGAGCCGGCCGTCCGGATGTTCAATCTGGTGCAGCGGCTCCAGAAGTTCCTGCTCGTCGGGGCCGTCGGTCTGGTGACCCAGCAGGTTCTGGTCTTCGTGTTCCATGACATCGTGAACTGGACCTCCCGGCCCAGCCTGGTCGTTGCGATCGCGATTTCCATGGCGGTGACCTTCACGCTCAACGAGATGTGGACCTGGCACGACCGGGGCAAGGGGTCGATCCTGAGCCGGATGATGTTCTACGTGCCGATCAACACGATCGGTCTGCTCATCAACCTCGAAGTCGCGATCCTGCTCATCGACAACATGAGCGTCCACCTCCAGATCGCCAGTCTCCTCGGTGCCGGCGTCGCCGCCGTCTGGAACTTCGCCGCCAATAACTTCGTCACCTGGCGATCCTGATCCGCCATGGTGTTGGAGCGGACCGGCGTCGTGGATGCTGACCTCGAGTCGTCCACGACGATGCCTGACAACGTCGCCCGGCGCGTGGCTGCGCGACTGCCCATGACGACTCGGGCCAGGATGGGGCATGAGTCGTCATCGCTCGTTCTGACAGCGGATCGGATCTGGCTGACGGCGTTGCTGGTCCTCTTCGGGCTGAAGCAGATCCTCTTCGTCTTCCTCTTCGGCCCGTTCAGCGGACATGACGAGGTCGACCACTTCTGGTACGTCGAGCGACTGGCCCATGGGTACGGCCTGGGGGTCGTCGGTGGGGTCGAGCTGCCACCGGCGGCCGGGCCGTACGCGCAGTACGTGGCCGACTACCCGCTCAACAGCGAAGTCATCCAGCCGCCGCTCTACCATCTCGCGCTGGCCACAATCGGGAGCATCCTCCCCGGCGATACGATGACGACGCTGTACCAGTATCGCCTCGTCTCGGTCGTGCTGGGCGTCGTCGTCGTCTGGCTCTGCTATCTGATCGCCCGCCAACTGTTCCCGATGGATGCAAGCGTCCGGATCGGCGTGCCGGTCTTCGTCGCGCTCCAGCCCCAGTTCGCCTTCGAGTCCGCCATCGTCAACCACGACATCCTCGTCATCCTGCTCGCGACGCTGGGCTGCTCGCTCACCTTCCGCGGGCTCCGGACCGGGTTCTCATGGCGACTGACCCTTGCGATCGGCCTGGTATCGGCGGCCGGACTCTGGACCAAGGTCAGTTTCGGGTTGATCCTGCCGGTCTTCGGCGCCGGTCTCCTCATCGGGGCCCTGGACCAGGTCCGGTCCTTCCCAACTCGTCGGTCGGGAATCCCTGTCGTCGCACGTCAGACAGTCGTCCGCGGCCTGCTGATGCTGGGGGTGCCGATCCTGTCGATCGTGCCCTGGTTCGTCCGCAACCTCAACCTCTACGGCGACCCGACCGGCTCGGCCCGGCTGCGGGAGGTCAGCGACTACGCCCTGTCGGCCAGCACCTATTCCGAGATGGTGACGTCGCCGGTGTTCTGGCGCGGTCGCCTGGACGACTTCTGGGGCAACTACGGCTGGCGAGAGATTCCCTGGGACAACGCCACGAGTCTAACCGTCTATCTGTGCTGGGGCATCGCGGCCCTCGGAGCGATGGCGCTCCTCGTCCGACAGGTCGTATCCGTCCGTTCCCGGAGCCTTGTGCCGGTGTTCGACGGTTACCAGTCGCGTTGTCTCGTGCTGACCATCCTGGCAATCGGATTGATGATCTTCGCCATGCTGTACGTCGGTACGCTCCAGTTCACCCAGTCGCGGTTCGCCTTCCCGGCGATGTTCGGCTTCGCGCTGCTGACGGTCCTCGGATTCGGCGCCTGGGTCCCCTCGAGATGGCGGTGGCTGATCCCGGTGGTGCTCTTCGTCGCCCTGGTGGTTGTGAACGTCGTCGTCGCCGTTGAGTTCGTCATCCCGTACTACGTCGGACCGGGTGGCGGTCAACTTGTCCTGCCCGAGGGGACGACATGAACCGACCCCAGGCGGCGCCCCCGATCATGGCCGCCTCGATCCTGGCGGGACTCGCTCTGCTCGCGATCCTTGTCATCGCCGCCCTTGTCGTGCCGATCAGTGTCCGGCATTCCGCCCCGTTCGGCTCCGTCCAGACTGTCGACTTCGACCGCGGCATCGCCGTCCTCGGCGGGGAGGTTCGGCCCAACTATCCGGACTTCGACCGGGTCGGGCTCGACCTGAGGGCCTACAGCGTTGCCATGCCGGACGACCGGTACGACTTCGTTCTGACCGTGCAGTCCCTCGACCGGCCCGAGGTCGTCCGCCGCGTCGATTTCTCCGTTCCCGAGGATCGAATCGCCTCCTCGCGCTCCGCCTTCTCCAACAACTACCTGCCGGTCGCCTTCGACCGGATTCCGGACTCCACTGGCGAGCGGTTCTACGTCTCGCTTGAGCGGGGACCACGCAATGCGGACGACGTCGTGACCCTTTGGGGAATTCAGTCGTTCTCGACGGTGACGGCGGCGAACGTCCTCTCGGCGGCGGCCCACGGGTACCGGATCGGCTTCGCTCCGGCCACGGACCGGGCCATCCTGGTCCTGCTCATGGCCCTGTCGCTGGCGGGAATCGGCGTCATGACCGCCGCGACGCTGGCGGCAAGCCGAACGAGCCGGTGTCGAGAACGACCAATCACGGTTCGGCACAACGATGATTTCTGATCCCGATCATTGGGTCCGGAATGGATCGCGCGCCCGTCCGTCGTGTTGCGTGGTGTACAATCGGGCCGCCTGACGTGGCGTTAACGCCGATCACCTTGCGCCCCGCACGGTGCGTTTGACATCTTTCCGCGGAACGATCCGGGCAGGCATCGCCGGTGCGACCTGCCCCAGCCGGCGAACCGCTCCAGACGGATCGGGCCGCCCAGCCTTCGACGCAGCCTACGGCGGACCGGCCGTGAAAGGGACCCTTCCAGATGCAGAACGGCCAGCATGCCAATGGCTCCGATCCCGCCGACCAGACCGGCACGGCGAACGGCGTCCCCGGTACCCCCACGGGCGGACCGACGACCGTCATCATGGGAGCCGGCCCGGGCGGGCTCTGCTCGGCCTACGTCCTGAGCAAGGCCGGCGTTCCGGTCACGGTCGTGGAGCGGGCACCGTTCGTCGGTGGACTGGCCCGGACGATCCACAAGGAGACCGAGTACGGCCAGTTCAAGTTCGACATCGGTGGCCACCGGTGGTTCACCAAGAGCGAGGAACTGAACGACCTCTTCAAGGAGGTCATCGCCGAGGAGCTCCTCTGGGTCAACCGGATCAGCCGGATCTACTTCGACGGCCACTACGTCGACTATCCGCTCAAGGTCGGCAACGCGCTCAAGGAGATGGGACCGGTCTTCGCCGCTCGGGCGATGGCCGACTACGGCATCACCCAGGTCCGCAACAGGATCAGGCCGGCCGAGATCAACTCGATGAAGGACGGCTACGTCCTTCAGTACGGCCCGATGCTCTACAAGCAGTTCTTCGAGCGTTACTCGACCAAGGTCTGGGGCGTGGACCCGGCCGAGATGAGCGCCGACTGGGTGACCCAGCGGACCAAGGGCATGTCGATCATGACGGCCGTCAAGGACGCGCTGATCCCGTCCAAGGGCGCCGTCGTCTCCCTCATCGATGAGTTCATGTACCCGCGGGACGGCTTCGGCCGCTTCTCGGAGCGGATGGCCGACAAGATCACGGCCTGGGGCAACGACATCCGGCTCAACACCGGCGTCGAGAAGGTCCACCGCGAGGGGAACCGGATCACCCACATGACCGTCTCGACGGAGAACGGGCCGCAGACCATCGAGGCCGACCAGTTCATCTCCTCGATCCCGTTGACGCTGCTCGCCCAGATCATCGACCCGGTCGCGCCGCCCGACGTCATCGAGGCGTCCAAGTCGCTCACCTACCGCAACGTGATCACGGTCAACCTGATGATCAGGAAGCGGCAGGTCACCCACGACACCTGGCTCTACGTCCACGACAGGAACATCCTGTTCGGGCGCTGGCACGAGCCGAAGAACTGGAGCGCGGCGATGGTCCCGAGCGACGAGTTCACGTCGCTCGTGGTCGAGTACTTCTGCTCGTTCGGCGACCAGATCTGGGGCATGACCGAGGAGGAGCTCGTCGAGCGGACCGTCAGGTATCTGGACGAGGACATGAGCATGGTCAAGCCGGACGAGGTCATCGGCGGCTTCACGATCCGGGCGCCGCGGGCCTACCCGAGCTACCTCTCGGGCTACGAGGCGCACGTCGAGAAGGTCAAGAACTTCATCGGTCAGTTCGAGAACCTGCAGATCATCGGGCGCTATGGCACCTTCCGCTACAACAACACCGACCACTCGATCGAGACCGGCCTGCTTGCCGCCAAGAACATCCTTGGCGAGAAGCACGACCTCGATCGGGTCAACGCCGACAAGGACTACCACGAGATCAAGCGGGTACCGACGCCCGCCTCGATCGGGTAGGATGAACGCGGTGGGGCGGCAATGGCGCCGTCCTGCTCCTTCCCGTCGTCGCCAGTTACAGGGATGGTCCGCGGAGCGTTGCGTGTGTCGCCCGGAACCGCATGGGCGTGCTGTCCGTTTTGCGCTACCTGGATCGGCGGGGTGTGGATGGCCGAGATCGCTGGACCCGTTCCCGTCAACTCACCAGATGTAACCGTCGCCCGAACCGCGACTGCCGCCAGGATGCGAACGCGACTGATGGCGTTTCCTCTGCACCAGCGCTTCCTGGCTGCGCTCGTCCTGCTCTACGTCGCGAAGGCACTGGTCTTCGTCTTCGTCTTCCCCCCGTTCTCCGGCCACGACGAGGTTGCGCACTACACGTACATCCGGACCGTGGTCGACGATCACCGGGTTCCCTCGCTGCTTCAGGATCCCGCCATCGTCGCCCGGAACGCTGCCTACCGCGCCCAATCGGTCAACCGGTATGACAATCCCTACGTCGATCTCCTGCCGGCAGAGCTCTACAAATACTGTCGGTATACGCTTCAATGGTACTGCGATCCGACCAACCCGAAGTACGCTCAAGACTCTGTGCGGGTCACTTCATGGGGTCAAGATGCAGACGGCAACACCCGCTATCAGGCGGATGGCGTTCAGTACGCTGCAAACCACCCACCGCTCTACTACCTGATCATGGCTCCGATCTATTGGCTGAGTGAGCAGGCTGGCGCGAGTGTCGAGACGCAGCTCTACCTGCTCCGCCTGGCCGCGATCCCGTTTGGGATCGCCATCGTTCTGCTTGCCTACCTCACAACACGGCTGATCTTTCCTCGGGATACCTTCCTGCTGATAGGGGTGCCCGCCTTCGTGGCCCTGCAGACCCAGATCTCCTATGAGGCGACCATGGTGAACAACGATATTGTCGCCATCGCCGCGTTCAGCTGGATCCTGTATCTGGTGGTGCGGGCGATCAGGGACGAGTTCCCGGCCAGGACGTCCCTCCTCATGGGCTTCGCGCTCGGGCTCGGTATCATCACGAAATCGACGTCGATCACCGGTGCCGCGATCATCGGGCTGGCGATGCTGACCCTTATCTCGTTCCGATCGATCGCTGAGATTCGGGCCTCCCTGCCGCGGTTCATCAGGACCGGGTTGCTTGTCGCCATACCCGCGGTGGCCCTTTCGGCGCCCTGGTATATCCACATGTACCGGACCTACGGGAACTTCACGGCACTCCCGCAGGTTCTTGACTTGCAGGAGCAATGGAACCATCCGGCCGGTACGTTCTTCGGTTTGTTGTTTAATATCGATTTCTTCAGACGCCGGTTCAGTGAGCTCTGGGGAGAGTTCGGATGGCGCGTCCTGCCATTCGATCCGGTGTTGATGCAGGTCATCGCCGTCCCCACCATCATCGCCGCCGTCGGGTTCTTCCTGTTCGTCATTCGGTCGCTGCACCGAAGTGGTCAGGGCGATCGGGTCGGACGGCTGGCGCGGTGGCAATTCTGGGCAGTCTTCATGCTGCTCGTCGCCTGCGCTGTCGCCTACCTGGCGACCGTCCAGTTCGGCACCCAGTTCGACCTCACCCAGGCCCGGTACTTCTTCCCGGTCATCAACGCCCTCGCAATCCTGCTGGTCCTCGGTCTTCGCAGCGTCATCCCGGTGAGATGGCATCCGGCTGGAAGCGCCGTGCTGGTGACGGGACTCGTCGTCCTCAACGTGTTCGTGGTGACGTCCTACGTCATCCCGTACTACTGGCTCTGATGACATGAATCCAATCGACGACGTGACAACAGAGGCTCACCATGGCAATGAGCCGGATGGGAACCTCGATCCCAATTCGACCGCCACTCAAGCGGAGGTGGTCGGGGATCCTGCCAAAGTCGACATCGTCTCTGACGTGAGCCCACGGATGGCTCACGCTGAGACGATGTGGTTGGCCGGAGTCCGGTCCCTCATCGTGCTGGTCGTAGTCGGCGCGATCTTTGCCTACGTCGCGTTCGGCAGCGTCCTTGCTCGCAACGTCACCTTCAACATGAGCCAGGCGATCGATCCAGGCGCCGCCAATGGCATACGCCGGTTCCGCCGAGAGACGATCATGGACGTCTGGCAGACCATGTGGGACCGGGCGCCAGGTTTCGGCTCGATCGACCTGACCCGCGGCATCCTACTCGTCTCCACCGTCGCCTTCTTCGCCGCCTTCGTCATGATCGTCACGCTGGTCTTCGTCCCGTCCCGCCGCGAGTGGGCGACCGGCCTCAGCGATGGGCAGCAATCGGACACCATCTCTGGTGAGTGACGCTTCATCAGCGGCTCACGACGACAACCTCGCCCACCCATCACTCGCGGATGTGACAGAGCCGGTTCTGGTACCTTCGCCGGACAGCCCCCTCAACGGTGTCATCCGGTCTCCGGTCTCCATTGCATGGCTGGTCTTCATCGTCGCGCTGCTCGGCTGGTCAGCCTGGCATCTCGGCGCGACGCACCTGACGGCAACCGTCCGGGCGGCCGACGGCTCCATGATGACCGTCCCCGACACCTTCGCGACGGTTGACCATCCCTTCCACGTCGCCCGAGCCCAGACGCTGCTCGAAAGCCTCCGGGACGGCCAGATCCTGCGCCGGGTCGGCAGTCACGAGGGCGGCTACCCGGTCGAGTTCTACCCGCTCGGGGTTCCGTGGCTGACCGTTGGCGTCTGGGCGCTCGCTCTGGGGACCCTGTCGATCGCCTCGGCCTTCAAGCTGGTGGTCATCGGCATCTTCCTGGCGCCGGTCCTCGTCTTCGCCGGACTCGGTCGCCGTGACCGGGTCGCGCTCCCAATCGCCGGTCTCGCGCTGGTCGCCCATCTGGCGGTCCCCGGCGAGTGGTGGAGCGGCGGCTACACCGAGACGGTCGAGTGGGGGCTGATCACCAACGTCGCCGCCTACGTCGCGGCGTTCGGCTTCCTCGCGGCCCTGCTCGCCTTCGTCCTTACGCCGTCACGGGCGACCCTGCTACTGTCGATCGGCCTGAGCGTCTTCGCCGTCGCGACGAACACGCGCTCCACTATCGCCCTGGTCTGCGTCGGGCTCGGCGTCATCGCCAGCGTGCTGATCCAGCGAGGCGTGACCCGCGAGTCGGTCCGGCAACTCCTGATCCGGTACGCGGCCGTCGCAATCCCGGCTCTTTTGCTCTCGGCCCCGCTCTGGCTGAGCGCGCTTCGCTTCAGCAACCTCTACGAGTTCATTCAGTACCAGTTCTACGACGGTCTGTCCGCCTACTGGCAGTCCTCGGTCAACGCCCTCTCCTCGCCGATCATGCTGCTCGCGATCATCGGCTTCGTCGTGGCCCTCCTTGATCGGGATCGACCGGCACCGATGGCCGCAGCCTGTACGCTCGTCTGCTACGTGGTCGCTACGATCGTTCTCGGCGGGCTGGGACCGGACGGTGGACTGATCGCCCAGCTCGAGGCAACCAGGCTGATGCCGTTCCAGCGTCTCCTGATGATCTACCTCGCCGCCTCGGCCGTCATGGCGGCGGTGCGGGTCATCGGCCGCACTCGGCGGTCTACCGGTTTCGTCAGTGGCAGTCTGCTGGTCGTCACGGCGCTGCTCGCGGTCTTCCTGGTGATCCGGCCACCGGCGTCGCTGCCGGTCGCCGAGCAGAGCATGTTCCCGGTCGAGACCACGGCCACCAGCCAGTATGCGGATCTGCTCCTGGCGGTCGAGGCCGCGGACCGGGTCGCGGCGCCGGGCACGGCGATCTTCATTCTTGGGAGTGAACTCGGTTGGCACCAGCCGATGTGGGCACCCATCGCGACCGACCGTCCGCTCTACTACAACGACTGGCTCTGGCTCTGGCAGACCTGGCACCGATCTCCGGAGCTTCAGTACAACGGGCAGGCGATCCTGGCCTCCTCACTTGACGACGCGCTGCGACCTGCGGAACTTGCCCGGCACGGGATCGGCGCGGTCGTCACCCTCACGCCGCAGACCGAGGCGCTGGCCGATCGGGAGGACGCGCTCATCCGGCAGGATGAAGCCGGCTACGCTGTCTATCAGGTGCGGGACAGCGTCCCGGTGGTTACCAGCGCGGCTGGCACGACGATCGAGTCGAGCGTTGCGAACGAACGGATCACGGCGACGGTCGAAGGCGGCGCCGGGACGGTCACCGTCCGCGAGACCTGGTTCCCGCGATGGTCGGCGACAGTCGATGGCGAGCCGGCCGGGATTACCCGTGACTCATCGGGCCAGATGCGGATCGCTGTCCCCGCCGGTCGCGTCGCCCTGGAAATCGTCTACGGCGTCGACGCACTCGACATCCTCGCCCGGGTGGGGTCCATCGTTGGGCTCTTGCTGACGCTGCTGCTGGTTTCCCTGCCCAGGCTTCGAGATGTCTGGGACGGCACGGCGTCGGGCGAACGTGTTCGGCCCCCGATGGCAGACGGGTCGACACAGGCCGGACGATGACCATGTTGTGCTGATCGCTCCTGTTGGGCAGTCAGCGCGTCGCGGGATTGACCCCGTCGGCTCCAACCGGGCTGGATGGAGCCGTATCGGCGAGCCAGCGGCGACCGGTCTCCGTCAGCATGTGGTGCCGGGTCTGCCCGGTGCCGCGCATGGTCCGGAGGAAGTTTCGGGCGCGGGCGCTGGTCAGGATCACTTCGAGGAACCCGGCTGGCCAACTGCCGCCATCCGGTCTATCTCTCAGGAAGACGGTGTGGGAGACATGGCCATCGCGGTCGGCGATGAACTGGAGCAGTCGTCGAAGGAACGGGTCCAGGGGGGATGGCATCGGTGGCCAGTCCGGACCGGCAACGGCGTGGTCTGGTTTGGACATGCGGTGAAATGGCCTCGGGTGCGAGCGCCGATCCGTGGCGATGAGGAACCCAGGCCGCGGTCGGCATGCTTGGATAAGGTCCGTCAGTCTAACATTGCGCCGATGTCGGCGCTGATGATGGCCGCGAATCGATCGAGGACGGAGGTCCTGTGACGCGCGATGTGGAGATCGTCTCGGACAAGTTGCCCGGTCGGACATTCGTTACGGCCTGCCTCGACCGCCGCATCATGGCCCTGGCCGATCGTGGGCAGTCGAGCGGTGCGGTCGGCGACCGGTGGGCGGCCATGTGCGCCGAGGCCGTCCGGGCCTGGAATGGGGCGGAGCAGAGCGCACCGGGTGGCAGCGATCCGTTCCGGATCACGCGGGTCGTCCGACTGGACGACATCCCGGCCGTCGCCGCGACAGCATCGAAGCGCGGCCTGCAAAATCCGGACTTCCTTGTCCTCGGGGCTGGAGACGATGACACGATCGTTCAGGGACTCGACGCGAAGTTCTCAGCGGAGACGGCCAAGCCGCGGCAGGTCAGCGCCGGGGTTGTCAGCGACCTCCTTCAGCTTCGCGCCCTGCTCGAGCCGATCACCGGCCCGGTTCCGGACGATGTCATCGTCCTCGACGGCATGTTCCTCTGCCCGGACTACCCGTTGACCCGGCTGGTCTTCAAGGGGCAGCCAGGGATGCTGCGGCCCAGCGTTCGTCCGGATCAGGTCATGTTGATCGATGCACCCGCTGACGAGTTCTTCGGGCCGGTGCCCGGCGGCAACCTGATTCACGGCATCGCCAGCGTCGACGGCCTGCCGGTCGAGATCGAGGAGAGTCTGCTCGCCTCGCTCTACTACTTCCGGCTGGTTCGTTCCGTTGCCGGGATTCAGTCGGACGAGCGCCGACCGCTCCTTGGGGACGGGGAGCGTTATGAGGTGGACTACGAGCTCATCAGCGACGATCTCGAGGACCGTCGTTCCCGCGCCGTTTCGGCTATCGAACTCGTCCGGGAATGGGACCGCGACGCCGACCTGATCCGCGGCCAGCGGGAAGCGGTCGAGCAAGTGGCCGGGTTACCGATCATCGCCGGTGAACTGCGCGAGCGGATCGACCGGGCGGCCTTCGCGTCCGGGCGGCTACCGCCGTCGGTCAACCGGGTGCGCCGTCGGATCGGCGGCTGGTACCGGATCGAGCTTCGTCAGCTGGTCGGTCCTGTCCTGCCGCCCGTCGACGACCTTGGAGCCGTCCTGGATCGCATCGGGCGGGCCGGGAGAAGCCTCATGCCGGCGTTGGCTCATCGGACCGCGGAGATCGTGGCCGAGATGGTCGAGGAGTCACCGCTGCGCGAGGACGTCGCCGGTCCGGCAAGATGAGTTTGGCGACATATCCTCGTGAACACCGATACATCCATGGCCAATACCGAGGCCAATACCGATGCGATCGTGGTGCTCCGCTAGTTCGGAGATCCTGACGCTGTCCTGGTTCCGGCCGATGCACTCCCGGCCGCGCGGTGGGTACGGATGTGTGCGTCCACCTGAGGGCCGACCTGTCGAACCCAGGCGCCGGCGGCCCACCAGCCATAGGACGCAATAGAGGAGCCGACGATAACGTCGATAACGTAGTGCTCACCGAGGTAGACCAGTGCGATCCCCATGGAGAGAGCGTAGAAGATCGCGAGCATCCGCCAGCGCTTGCCGAAGTAGCCGGCCGGGAAGATCAGGAGGAACGTGATCGCCATGTGAATCGATGGCATCGCCGCGATCGGGTTGGATTCGCCAACAACGGCGTAGCTGGCTTCGTAGAGCCCGCTGCCGAGCTGAGCGACCACCGTCTCCATGACCCGCGAGACGGTCGGTGCGGCGGCGGTGCTGCTGTCATCCGAGAGCCAGGGCGGGTTGGTTGGGATTAGGAAGTAGATCGCCAGCCCGACCGAGAGCAGGATCGTCAGCGCCGCGATGAACCGCTTGAAGACGTCCGGGTACTTCTGCCAGAGGCGGAAGGCGAGGACGTGCGGCACGAGGAAGTACGACCAGTGGATGAAGGTCAGGTAGAAGTCCCACCAGTGCAACCGGTCCGGATCGAAGAAGTCGGACTGCAGGGTGATCGTCGGGATCTGGCCGTCGAACAGCCAGCGCTCGAAGTGGAGGACGCGGAGATTGACGAGGCGGGCTAGCGGCGTCTCGTCAGCGAAGGATCTGAGGAAGGTGAAGGCCGCCCAGATCGCGCCGTAGGGGACGAAGGCGAGGATGAACGAGCGGAAGCGGCTGACGGGCATGAACAGCACGGCGAGGATCGCGAACAGGCCCCATCCGAGGAAGGACCGGTTCGTGAACAGGGCGGCGATGACGATGACCGCCGCCAGGCCTATCCGGATCCACATCTGACGTGACAGACGCAGTCGACCTCGCGCGGTGCCAGCGGACGAGGGGATGCCGGCGGCGGCGGATTCCGCTCGCACGATCAGCTCACTGATCGGACGCTCGCCGTTCTCACCCTCTGCTCCGTTCATAACCGGCGTGATCGTGTCACGCTTTGTATCGCTCAAAATCGCGGTTCCTCGACTCAGGGCACGACGGCACTGCCATGCCTAAACGTTTCCATCACTCTATCAGAGCACTATGACGCTTCTATCACACGGAGGTGAGCCGATAGCGATCGCGGGTCTTCTTGGTCACGGTGATGGTCTCTTCGCCGCCGTCGGCACCGGGTTTCCTGGCGATGAAGCCGCGGCGTTGCTGCTCGGTGAGCCAGGGCTGGTCGAAGCCGTGCGCCACCACCGCTACCTCGAACGCGGATGCCGGGACCGGGTTACCCTGCTCGACGACGGCCGCGTAGAGCTTCCGGCGATCTCGCTCGGCCGGGCTGTCCGGGCCGACCAGGAGCCGTTCGACGACCGGACCACCCTTGAGGTACTCGATGATCTCCGGCAGGTCGGTCTTCTTCACGTTGCCGTAGATGATGTTGTCCGGGTAGACCACCATGTTCGGCCCGATGTCGCAGAGGTCGATCGTACCGCAGTTGTTGATGAGGATGTCCGTGTCGAGCTTCTGCCGGACGATCTGGAGCCGCAGTAGCCCGACCACGTCCATGGCGCCCTTCTGCTGACAGTGCTGCGACGTGCAGACCAGGACATGCCGCTTCGTCCAGTACATCCGGGCTCCTTGGGGGTTCAGGATTAAGGTTCGAGGCTAGTCGAGCGTCTCGGCTCCCATCTGCTGGTGCAGATAGGCGTTGATGAAGGGGTCGATCTTGCCGTCGAGCACCGCCTGCGTGTCGCCGATCGACACGTCCGTCCGGTGGTCGGTGACCTGAGTGTAGGGCTGGAGGACGTACGAGCGGATCCGGTTGCCGAAACCGGCGGCGGTGTGATCGCCCTTGATCCGGGAGATCTCGTCGGCGTCCTCCTTGAGCTTGCGCTCCAGCAGACGGGCCCGCAGGATCTTGTAGGCGCTCTCCCGGTTCTGCGTCTGGCTGCGCTCGTTCTGGCAGGTCAC
>JAABUS010001153.1_pt1 | contig 59904 bp, 60 predicted proteins | sample 5560161 | NCBI WGS metagenome assembly JAABUS01 (sample SAMN10711885, study PRJNA513376) | rock metagenome | isolation source: Antarctica rocks | place: Antarctica: Victoria Land, Trio Nunatak nord | collected 2016-01-04
CTTCTCGGCATCTTCCGGGTCAAGGGCCCGGAAGCGCTTTTCCAGCTTAGAACCGAACATCGCTTCCCCCATGGGTAGGTTTTCCTGATTCTTAAGGTCAGCTTTCACTGATAGCATAAAAGTAACTCTGTTGAGATACTCTGTCAAAACCCAAGCCGCGGCGCAGGCCGAAGTCATCTGAATCGTGAGCGCTGGAGGGCGCGACGAGACTGATGCTTGGCTTTCTTCTTGTGCGGCTACTCGGCGAGGCGGCTGTACGAGGTTGCCTGTGAGGGACGGGCGATGGAGCGAGCGAGTAGGCGGAAGCCAAGCGTGCAGATCATCTTGATCGCTGTCCGAAGTGGTTTCGTCCGGAGCTCGAGCCAGCACTGCGCCCATCGGTACTCGTGGAGCTTCTTCCGATAGGTCGTCGCTTGCTCAGCGCGACACAGCGCCTGGATAGCAAAGCCGTTGGGACTGAGCCATGTAGTCAGCCTCCATACCTCCTCCAGGTCAATGCTTTGCTGTCTGGCCAGGTTCATCTCGTCCGACGGCGAGCTGAGGCCCTCCCACGGTGAGTCATGCTCATGCTCGATAGCCCGGACTCGCTTGAGACGGTCGATTGCCTCGCGGCGAACCTTCGACTTGCTCTGCATTCAAAACCCTTTCCTCGTTGACACAAAAAGAACGGTGGTTGAGTATAACTCTCCCGCATCATCGACCAAACGACTACCACAGTCAAGAGAGGTCGATTACAACCTAGGCGTAATTTTCCGATCCCGCAGATTTTCCATTAATTCGAGATATCAATGACGAAACCCCCCGGCCCCTAGTGCAAGGAGAGCCATAACCGTCAGGCGCCCGTCAATCTCTAGCTAACAACTAGACCCCGTAGATTCGGCCGGCCTCTCGTTGCGCCTTAATCAGAAGAAACCGTCGCGGCTCGAAATCATTGTCCCCGGTATGCTGATCTGAAAGTTTCTGGTAACGATCAAGTACGCGTCGTAAGGGCTTGACCTTCCTGGATGCCCTTCGACTACATGAATACCGCACTAATTTATCAAGTTGAGTACGACTATACCCGACGTTTTCATCCGCCGCCCACTGGATCTGGGTCTTCAAATCCGCTTTCTCCAGCAGGCTCGTGTCTCTGAACCAGCATCTGTCCTCGCATCGGGACATGAACAGCAGGGCCTCGTCCAACATATCCGTAATATATTGGCGTCGGGTCGCCTGAAGTAATTCCGGCATCACTGATTGCATTTCCCGGACACCCCGTCGGGACAATCCTTCCATCGTGCCGATATCTCCACGCTCCACGAGGGTGAGGATACCATCGAGAAGCAGTTGCGAGTCCGTTCCTTTGAGTAACTGTCGCATTTCAGAGGAAGTACGCGTTTCTAGAAGACCTTCAGTTTCATCCACCATTCCTGCCAAGCGATTTGCGAAAGCCTCTTCCGGCAAGACCAAAGGATTTCCGATATCCTCGTCGACTCCACTAACCGCTCGTGCGGCGTCCAATCTGCCTAAATAATCGGTCAGCTCCTTGCTGAGACGTCCATCGGAACCTAATTCGCTTTCCCTTAACATAGCGAATAATTATACATAAAAAATCTATCTTGTCCAGCTTTTTTCAGTCAGCGACGAGCGGATGGACCTTGGCGTTCCAGTCCCGGCGCGTGTCGTTGAGGTACTCATAGATGTCGCCCGCCGCGATCGACCCTTCCGCCGAGGCCGTACCGATCTGCCGGTAGATCGCCGACTCGGTGGTGTTGTCGCCGGCGGCCCAGACGTTTTCCGTACTCGTCCGCTGGTGTGAGCTAACGATGACGTTACCGAACTCATCGGTCTTGGCGCCGACCAGGTTCGCCAGCGTCGGGTCGGGATTCGAACCGATTTCCACGAAGACCCCGTCGACTTTCAAAGTCCGGCTGCCCTCGTATTGATTGGCCAGCGTCACGCCGGTCACGGTCTGTTCGCCGTCAATCGTCTCGATCTGGTTTTCCAAGACAAAAACGACGTTGGGCTTCTCTTTCACCCGGTCGACCCAGATCGGCTCGGCGCGGAACGTCTGCCGGCGATGGATCCAGTAGACAGTGCTGGCGAACTCGGAGAGGTGCAGCGCTCCCTTGGCCCCGGAGTCGCCGCCACCGACGATCGCCACGGTTTTATCTTTGAAAAAGGCGGCGTCGCAGGTAACGCAGTAGGAGACGCCGCGACCTTCGAAGGTATCTTCACCGGGCACGCCAAGGTGTTTGTGCTCGGTGCCGGTAGCCAGCAAGAGCGCCTTAGCGCTGACTTCCTTGCCGTTCCAGGTCTGCAGTCGGAAGGTCTCGTCGTCTCTTTTGATGCCGGTGACTTTGTCGAGCAGCATCTCCGCCCCGAACGATTTGGCATGCGCGACGAATTTCTGGGAGAGGTCCAGCCCCGTGATCGAATCGAAGCCGAGGTAGTCCTCGACCAGATGGGTCGTCGAGACGTAGCCGCCCATCTCCGGGCCGATTACGACGTTGTCGAGCTTGTAACGTGAGGCATAGACCGAGGCCGCCAGCCCGGCCGGGCCGGCGCCGATGATCGCCAGATCGCGCACCTGGTCCGCCATGTTAGAGGTGGGCGGTTATCTTTTCTTCGACAGCGGGTTTCGGATGCACCCCGATCAGGGTCTCGACCGGCTGTCCATCTTTGAACACCATCAACGTCGGAATGCTCATCACGGCGTACTGCTGGGAAAGCGCCGGATGTTCGTCGACGTTGAGCTTGCCGACCTTCACCTTGCCTTCGTACTCCTTCGTCAATTCGTCGACGACCGGCTCGACCATCTTGCAGGGGCCGCACCAGACCGCCCAAAAATCGACCAGCACCGGCAGGTCGGACTGCAAAACCTCATCCTGCCAGTTATCGGTGGTAAGGACGAGGTGGGCCATCAACCGGTGAACTTTACGAGCGGACCGAGTTTGACGAGTAGAATCACCCCGACGGCGAGGATGACGTAAAAAATCAGGCTGGCGAGGATGAAGCCGATACCGAAGCGAAACCCGTCACGAACGGTGATGTTGAGTTCCGGCGGCAAGACCGAAGCATCATCCTGACGGCGGAAGTATTCATCGCCGGGATCATTCTCCTTGATCCGAATCTCGTTGTCTTTCTTGGGCTGTTTTTTGGTGGCCATGGTTCGTCCTACCGTCTTACTTTACCGTCCGGAATCCGAGGCGGCAAGCTCCTGGTGCAGCGCAGCGGCCCGTTCCGAGAGGTACTCCTTGGTGTTGCGATCAGGGTCATCGAGCACCTCCTCCAGAAGCTGATCCATGATGCGGCCGATGACCGGCCCGGGCTCGATACCGAGACCCTGCATCAGGTCGTGACCGTTAATCGCCAGGAGTCGCGTGTCGATCGGGTCCTTTTGCACCTCGACGACGCGCTCTTCGAACAGCTGGAGCTTTTTGTTGTAACCGATCCGGCAGCCGGAACCGAGCCGGTCACCGACCCGCAAGGCGACCAGGTCGGCCACGTTCTCCGGTCCGACGCGACGGATGATTCGCCGCACCGCCTTGTCGGTGGTTTCGAACTGGAAGAGGAACATGTGGTTACGCACCAGGTTGACGACGCGGTCGGTGTCGGCCTTTGAGAAGCGCAGGCGCTCCATGATCCGCTTCGTCTGGCGGGCACCGATGACTTCGTGCCCGTGGAAGGTCCGCGCGGCTCCTTGGCCACGCGCCGACTTCGGCTTGCCGACATCGTGGAGAAGCGAAGCCAGTCGCACCAACGGATCATCTGACGGCGTCTGTGCCAGCGAGCGGATATTGTGTTCAAGCACCGGGAAGTGATGGTGCTTGGGTTGGTCGAAATCGGTGCCTTCGAGCAGTTCGGGGATGATGAATTCCATCAGGCCGGTTTCGATCAGCAAGCGAATGCCGCGGTCGGGATGGTCGGAACTGATGATCTTCATCAGTTCATCGCGAATCCGTTCACGGGAAATTTCCTCCAAGAGAGAAGCTTTCTGGTTGATTGCCCGGAGCGTCCCCGCCTCGATCGTAAAGTCGAGCTGGGTCGCCAAACGGACCGCCCGCATCAGCCGCAGGGCGTCTTCATCGAACCGCACCAATGGGTCGCCGACCGCCCGAACTAGCTTCGCGTGGAGGTCTTTTTGGCCGCCAAAGGGGTCGGTCACCGTGCCTAAGGACTGTCCTTCTCCTAAGGATGATGGCCCCTTAAGCGCCATCGCATTGATCGTGAAGTCGCGACGGGAGAGATCTTCCCTAAGGCTTGTGACAAAGGTGACCTCGGACGGCCGACGCGCGTCTTCGTAGGCCCCCTCGGTACGGTAGGTAGTCACCTCGTACGTCTCCCCTCCTTCGGACACCGCCACGGTGCCGAAGCGATTGTTGTAGAGCGTCTTCCGAAAGACTTTTTGGATCTCCGCGGGCGTGGCGTTGGTGGCGATGTCCCAATCCTTAGGCAATCGCCGCAAGAGAACGTCTCGCACGCACCCACCGACGGCGTACGCCTCGAAACCGGCTTTCTCCAGCCGTTCGATGATGCGGCAGACCGCTTCCGGCATGGTAAGTGCTTTCGTAACCATGTGCCTAGCTTACCTTAGGCCAAGGTCAGACGTTGTAGGTCAAGTATTCACCACCACCAATGACTTCCAATTTTTCACCGTCCGCCACCATCGCGCACTGGTCGTCAAGGACATAGAGCGGACCGCCGACCTTTTTGGCGAGTTCTGGCATCTTGTCCGACGTTATGTTTGGAAAATCGCGAGAATTTAAATGTGATCGGAAATAAAAGTCGACGAAACCAAAGGCGCGACTGTCCGGTCCGACATCTTCGGGGTACCACTCCCGGTGCGAGCTTCTCTTGACGTCCGGACCGGTGATGATGCTACCAGCGCTCAAACCGACATAGAGACGGGTTTCCAGCAATTCCGGCAATAACGCTGCCAAACCTGACTTTTTCATCCAGTGCATCAAGTAAAACGTATTGCCCCCGCCGACGAAGATGATATCAGCCTCCCGCAGCTGGGGTTCCCAGTACTGTCGATCGAGTGCCGAGATGTCGGCGATGTCGATCTGCTTCAGTCGAAGTTGCTTCAACCGATACAAATCATCGATCAACCATTCCTTGCCGCCGGATTCCCCATTCGCGACGGTCGGGATGAACGCGAGCTTGGTAGTTTCCGCGGTCGTTCCGGACAGTTTGAACATCGCCTCGGTAATCGCCCCGTTCGTCATGCCTCCCGAGGTCAGCAACAGTTTCATGTTCCCAGTATAGGGCTAGCCCTCGGCAAGGACGATGCGTGAATCGAGACTGACCGCTCCCTGCGCCGAGACGCGCAGCGGGTTGAGGTCGAGTTCGCTGATTTCTGGAAAATCGCTAATCAGGCGCGAGACGCCGACGATCGCCGTGACCAGCGCTTTGGCGTCGAGCGGTGCCTCGCCGCGAACCCCGGCGACGAGCTTGCCAGCGTTCGTCTTGGCCACGAGGGAAGTGGCGTCCGCCTCGCTGAGCGGCGCGAGCGCGAAGGCGACGTCTTTGAATACCTCGACGTAGATACCCCCATAGCCGAAGAGGACCACCGGGCCGAAGACCGCGTCACGCTTGCCGCCGACGATGAAGTCGTGACCCTCCGGAACCATCTGCATCACCCGCACCCCGCGCAGCTTGGCCTGAGGTGCGTGGCGTTTGGCGTTCTTCAGGATCGTCGCGTAGGCATCCCGTACCTCCTCCTGACTAGCAAGGTCGGTCCGCACGCCGCCGACATCGCTCTTGTGCAGGATGTCCGGCGAATCAATCTTTAGGACCACCGGATAGCCGATTTCCGTCGCACAAGCGACGGCCTCCTCTTCGGAGCTGGCTAAGGTGTTGGCCGGCGTGACGATGCCGTAGGCAGACAGTAAGCGACCCGCGTCGCGCCCCCACATCGCCCGATGTCCGGCTGCCGTCACTGTCCGGATTTCCTCGATCGCCGCTTTCGGAGGTTTGGTAACCGCCTGTTTCGGAACGGGCTGGCGCCGATAATCCGCGTAGCGCGCCAACGCCGCCAATGATCGCACCGCCCGTTCCGGCGTGGCATACGCCGGAACACCGCTTTCCTGCAAGAGGGAGAGACCTGGAGCGACCGCCGCTCCCCCGATGAACGAGGCGAGCACCGGTTTGTCAGAATTGGCAGCAGCCTTCACGATCACGTGAGCCGTCGCGACGATCTCCGTCATCGCCTGCGGTGTCAGGAGCACCAGCACGGCGTCGACGCCGGCATCGGCCAGCACCAGGGACAAGGCCGTTTGGTAGCGAGCTGCCCGGGCATCCCCGATCACGTCGACTGGATTATGCACGTTGGCTTCTTCGGGCAACGTCTTTTTCAGCATCGTTTGGGTCTTGTTCGACAAGCTCGCGGCGGTCAGTCCGACCAGCCCGACGGCATCCGTCGTCAAAACGCCGGCACCGCCGGCATTGGTGACGATCGCCACCCGCCTGCCGGCTGGCAGCGGTGCTCCGGCAAATACCGTAGCGTAGTCAAAGACATCCTCAATCGTACCGGCCCGCGTGACCCCGGCCTTGTCGAGAGCCGCGTTCAGGACGTCATTGGAACCGGCCAAGGATCCGGTATGCGAGGAAGCCGCGGCGGCACCCGCCTCCGACACCCCGGCTTTGATCAAGATGAAGGGTTTACGACGCGTGAATTCCCCTGCCCGTCTAACGAATTCCCGGCCGTCGGAAATCCCCTCCAAATAGCCCAGTGCCAGTTCGGTGTGGGGGTCAGCGTGCCACGCCGTCAGCAAGTCGTTCTCGCTGATATCGGCCTTGTTGCCGACCGAGACGAAGGCGGAAAAACCCAGGTTGGTGCCCTTTGCCCAGTCCAGGATCGCCGTGCACATCGCACCGCTTTGACTGAGGACGGCGATCGTCCCTGGTCGCGGCATCTCGCCGGCAAACGACGCATTCAAGTGGTGAACCGGATTAATCACACCCAGGCAGTTCGGACCGAGGAGCCGCAAGCCGTGGGTGGCGATCGTCGCCTTGAGCGCTCCCTCGCGCGCCGCCCCGGCACCACCCAGCTCCGAAAAGCCGGCAGATATGATGACCAGATTGCGCACGCCCGCCTGGCCGCAAGCTTCGGCAACTTGCGGTACGGCCGCGGCCGGGATGACGATGACGGCCAGGTCGACCGGCCCCGGCACCCGATCGATGGACGAATAGGTCGGCACGTCGAGGATCAGTTCACCCTTCGGATTGACGGCGGACAGCTCGCCGCGGTACCCGCCATCCCGGATGTTCTGGAGAATGATATAGCCGAGCTTCGACGGATCGGCGGAAGCGCCGATGACAGTAATGGAACGTGGCTGGAAGAGAGGCTGCAGTGGCTTCATTGGTTGATCGTTAGAATAACCCGTACCCGGCCATACCGTTCGGCGTGGGGATATCGAGAAGTTTCAGGACTGTCGGCGCGACGTCGCCGAGCAGGCCGGTCGGCGTCTGGTGCGATTTGAGCGTCAGCTTATCTTCGTCAAGCGTGATGCTCGCTTTCTCCTTGGTCGGGATCACCATGATAAACGGAACGGGATTGGTGGTGTGTTCGGTGTCTATCTCGCCGGTCATCCCGTTGATCATCTCCTCGGCATTGCCGTGGTCGGCGGTAATCAGCCAGGTCGTGTCCGTCTTCTCGCAGGCATCCTGCAGACGGCTGAGCTGTCGGTCGATCGCCTCTACCGCCTTCACGGTCGCCGCGAAGTTCCCGCTATGGCCCACCATGTCGGCGTTGGCGAAGTTCGCCATGATGAAGCGGTACTCGCCACCATGGAGGCGGTCAATTAATTCATCGGTGATTTTCGCGACGCTCATCGGCGGCTCCAGGTCGTAGGTAGCGACTTTCGGGGAAGGCACCAGCAACCGTTCCTCCAGCGGATTCGGCTCCTCGTACCCGCCATTGAAGAAGAAAGTGGCGTGCGGATACTTCTCGGTCTCGGCGATATGGAATTGCCTGACGCCGGCGTCGGAGACCACCCTGGCCAGGGAATCGTCGACGTTCTGCGGGGGAAAGGCGACATGCACCGGTAGCGACTTCTTGTATTCGGTCATCGTCACGACGTGGGGGCCCGTCGGTGGGTTCGGTCCGCGGTCCAGCGATTCGAAGTTATCCAGCACGGCCGCTTCCGTCAGTTGGCGGATGCGGTCCGACCGAAAATTGAAAAAAACGACCGCGTCTTGATTACTCCATGGAGCGGCTGTTTGGTCTGGACTACCGATCACGCAGGGCAAAATAAATTCGTCGGTAATATCCTGCGCGTAGGCTGCTTCGATCGCTTCCGAAGCCGTCGCGGCAGACGGACCCTCGCCGCGGACGATCGCCCCGTACGCGAGCTTGGTGCGGTCCCAATGTTTATCACGGTCCATCGCGTAATACCGCCCGCTCAGGCTGGCGATGCGACCGACCCCCAGTTCACGCATCTCTCCTTCGAGCTTGCCGATCTGACTGAGGCCCGCCTTCACCGGTGCGTCGCGGCCGTCGGTAAACGCGTGCACGGCGACATCACGGACATTTTGTTGTTTAGCCATTTTAAGGAGGGTAATCAGGTGACGGATGTGGCTGTGCACGCCGCCACTCGAGGCCAAGCCGACCAGATGCAAGGTCGAACCGTTGGTCTTGGCGTGCTCACAAGCGGAAAGGAACGTCTTGTTGTCCATGAACGACCCGTCGGCGATCGCCGCGGAGATACGCGGCAAGTTCTGGGCGACGACGCGACCGGCGCCCATATTCAAATGGCCGACCTCCGAATTGCCCATCTCCCCCCAGGGCAGACCGACCGCTTCGCCCGCGGCTTGCAGGAGGGTATGCGGGTAATCGTGCCAGAGCCGGTCGAAGGAAGGGGTGTGCGCCTTGGCGATCGCATTGCCTTCGAAAACCGCGGAGTACCCCCAACCGTCGAGCACGAGCAAAAGGACGTGCCGATCCGTCATACCAAGCTGTCCGCGTCGTCACGAGCGATCAGGGTGTAGCCGGTCATCTCCGCGGGTTTGTTCACGCCTAGCAAGTCGAGTACGGTCGGCGCGACATCGGCCAACATTCCTGATGGCAGGCTGCCATCCATGATCGAGCGGTCTTGTCCGGTCAAGCGGTGCTCGTCGGGGCTAAGCAAGATGAAGGGGACCGGGTTGTTGGAATGATCGACGTTAGTGATGCCCGACTGGACGTTGGTCATCTGCTCGGCATTGCCGTGGTCGGACGTCACGATCAAATTGGCGCCGGCCCCTTTGGCCGCTTCCATCACCCGCCCCAGTTCTTGGTCGACGGCCTCCGCGGCAGCCGTCGCTGCCTGAAAGCTGCCGGTGTGGCCGACCATATCCATGTTGGCGAAGTTAGCGACGTAGAAATCGGCGGCGCCCGCTTGGATCGCGCCAATCAATTTGTCAGCCACCGCCGGAGAGGCCATTTGCGGAAGCTCGTCATACCCGCGTACCGATGGCGAAGGGACTTCTTCATCCTGCTCCCCCTCGAACGGCGTCTCCGAGCCGCCATTGAAAAACGTTGTCACGTGGGAAAATTTCTCCGTCTCCGCCACATGGTACTGTCTGAGCCCTTTCTTCGAGAGGGTTTCCGCCAGACCGTCCTCGATGTTCTTCACCAAAAAAGCCGCCTTCACGGTCATGTCCTGTTGGAAGGAACTCATCGTCACCAGGTAGAGATTCTTCAATGGCTTGCCGTGTTCGAACTCACCGTAGTACGGCGCGACGAACGCCTTCGCCAATTGACGCGACCGTTCGGAGCGCCAGTTGAAGAAGATTATGGCGTCGTTATCCTGGATTTTCGGAGGGTTACCGAGACGCGTCGGTTCCAGGTATTCCTCAGTCAGGTTCTGGGCGTGGTTCCGCTGCAGGATCTCTTCGACCGTGTCTACCTGGGAGCCCTCGCCGTCCACCATCAAGCGATACGCCCGAGCGGTATGCTCCCAGCGCTTCTCCTTGTCCATCGCATAGTACTGTCCGGAAATCGTGGCGATCTGACCGACTCCCGACTGCTTCAGAATCGCTTGCAGCTCCGTGATGTAGTTGAGCATCGAGTCTTGCAACGAGCCGCCCTTGGCCAGCAAGAGGTGGAGGTAAACCCGATCGAACTGCTGCTTGGCCGCCAACTCGATCAGGGCCGCGGCGTGCGTCAGGCCGGCGCTGCCTTCTTCGGGGTTGAGCATACCGATGAAATGCAGCGCTGAATTATTCTTCTTGACGTGCTGGACGGCATCGATAAAGACCTGGTTCTGGAAAAAGGACCCGTCGGCGATCGCCGTCGAGATATCGGGCGATTCCGGGAAAACGATCCGGCCGGCCCCCAGATTCAAATGGCCGACCTCCGAATTGCCGGCCTCGCCCCAGGCCAGGCCGACGGCCGTGCCGGCGGCTTGCAGCGCCATCGAGGGGTGGCCTTGCAAGAGGGCGTGCATGTTCGGCGTCCGGGCGGCCGCCATCGCGTTACCCTCGGAAATCGTGGAGATGCCCCATCCGTCAAGGATCAGCATGACGGTCGGTCGGGAACTCATCGCGTTACCTCATTGATGCTAGGACTCATTTCACGACCTCCCCGGTGCTTGGCACGGAGGGGAGTCCGGGCGCTCGTCCGAGCGACATCCGGCAAGCTGAGCGGAAGCGAATTATGGAAGGGGTTCTACTTGTCATTTTTTTCTCGCTTCTTAAAGATACTACCGGAATAGACGGCACTGCCACCAAGATATTGTTCGATTTCCGACAGCCGGTTATATTTGGCGACCCGTTCCCCTCGCGAGACGGAGCCCGCCTTGATCTGCGTCACCTCCCAACCGATTGCCAGGTCGACGATCGAGGTATCGACCGTCTCACCGGAGCGGTGCGAAAGAATGCCGCGTCGATTAGCTCGCTCGAGTAAGTCCCGCGCCGCTTCCGTTTCCGTGACGGTGCCGATTTGGTTCGGCTTAAGGATGGCAGCAGAAATGACTTCCTTATCGATCGCCTCCTGCAACCGTGTGGTGTTCGTCACCGTCAAATCATCACCGACGATCTGTACCCGGTCACCGAGACGCTTCGCGAGCAACTCCCAACCCTCCCAATCATCTTCGCCGAACGGATCTTCCAGCGAAATGATCGGGTAGCGATCGACCAACGAGTCGTAGAGCGCCACCATCTGGCCAGCCGTCAGCGGTTGTTTTTCAAAAACGTAGCTGCCGCTCTGCAAGAATTCCGATGCTGCGACATCGAGGGCCAGGGAAATCTGCTGGCCGGGTTCATAGCCGGCCGCGGCGATCGCTTCGACCAGCAGGTCAAGAGCTTGAGTGTGGGATTCCAAGTCGGGCGCGAAGCCGCCTTCATCCCCGACACCGGTCGACAAGCCGCGGGCCTTAAGGAGCTTTTTCAGGGCATGGAAAGTTTCGCTGAGGGAGCGTAAGGCTTCCGCATACGTGTCGAATCCGTGCGGCACCAGCATGAACTCCTGGATGTCGAGCGGGTTGTCGGCATGCGCACCGCCGTTGATTACGTTGCAGAGCGGTACTGGCAAGCGGGTCGGCTCCGGCTTCTGGCGTCGTTTCGCCAGGTGCTGCCAGACCGGCAGGCCTTGTACCTGCGCGGCGGCGTTCAGGCAAGCAAGGGACACGGCCAGGATGGCGTTAGCGCCAAGTCGCGACTTGTCCGGCGTCCCGTCGAAGTCGAGCATCATTCGGTCGAGCGCCTCCTGCTCGGTAACGTCGCGACCTTTTAAGAGACTGGCGATTTCGACGTTGACGTGACTGACTGCCTTGGTTACGCCCTGACCACCCCAGCGGCGATCGCCGTCCCGGAGTTCCTTCGCTTCGTGCGTCCCCGTCGAGGCACCCGACGGTACCGAAGCGACGCCGACCGCCTTGTCGGTGGTAACCGTCGCCTCGACGGTCGGATTCCCACGAGAATTCAAAATCGAGCGGGCGGTGATCGTACGGATCATACGGCCTCGCGCCTAGTGCCGACAGCGCCGACCATTCCGCCGACGATTAACGAGCGGCCCCGCGGCTTCGCCAACGGCTGCACCTCCCCCAGCATCTGCTGGGGGTCACGGGAGTTGGGGGAGCGGTCGATCATGGGTTTGTTTTTGTGCCTATCAGGTGACTTTATCCTAGCAAAACAGGCCGCCGATGAACAGGGCGACGACGCACCCCCGGGAATACCTAAAACCAATCGCCACATACCTTTCCTGAAAGACCGGTCGGCGCATTGCAGAGGTTGCGACCCTTGGATGGCGGGGTGTCGCTTAGGGGAATCGTGCGAGGCTCAAGCGCCCGGCATCCTGCCGCACGGTGAGATTGGCGCCGGGATGTTTTAGCGACGAGTAGCGTGAACGGGGGCGCTTACGGATCTCACTTCGGCCAGTGAGCGCTCACTATAATCGATCGCCAGATGATCGTGCGCCGGAGCCGATTCTGGCTGAAAAAGCTCGAGGTGTAGCCAAGCCAGCGCTTCGAAGAGAAGAAACAGGCCGGTAACGACGCTGAAAGAAAGGAGGTAAGGGGAAAGTTCGTGGAGCATGATCAATAACGCTAGGAAATTAGCAGATGATTCAATTAAACTAGTAGTCAATTCAATTAAATTAGCCTAGCTTAGCAGAAAAAACTATTAGAGTCAAGTCTCTGGGGCGAGACTGGGTATATAAACGACTTCCCCGCCGAGCTTATTTAAGCCGTCGATTAGGGCGATCGGGTTCGACTCCATCTGAGCGGTCACGGCAGCGCAGAAATGCTGATATCGCTGGTCCATGATGATGCCGTGCTCGGTCGGCACGATGATATGCGCAACCTTCTCGCCCCCATAAAGATCGCAAGCTTCCTGGTAGGCCCGGCGCGAACTCTCCCGACTGACTAGTCCATCGTACAATCCCGAAACGAACAGTGTGCGAGGCGCTTCCGGCAGAAATTTGGCACGAGGCGCGTAGACCCGATGCCCGAACAGCAACGAAGCCATCTCATGCAACACTCGGGAGGGACGGTTGTGCTTGGCATCCCGCAAGGAATCTTGGATTACATCTGATTCCATATCGATCAGGTGCCCGAGCCGCCCTGGAATAAACTTACCCGATAGGGCGATGCTAAAAAGGGTCTCCGGCGAAACCTGCTTTACCTTGCCCATCAACCAATCCGGCATCACTTGCGCAGCCACTTCTTCACCGCGCTCGTAGGCCTCGACCGCTTCCGAGAGCCATAATGCCGCGTACCTGGCCAACTCTGGGGTAATCACAGTGTCGCCGGGGTTGAGCGGCGAACGAGCAAAACCGTTATCTAGTTCCGGAGGTGTCCAAAGCACCATGCCAGGAATGACATCGTCGATACTTTCACCATCGCGGACGCCAATCAGCGCCGGGCACTCGTGGGCGGCTTCGACCAACGCCCGCGTAAAGCGTGTCCCGATCGAGTGCCCGTGTAGGTTTGTCGTATCACCAGACTGCCCATGGAAGTACTTTACCTCCGCCGCTAGTCGGTACACTTCTCGAAAGAACTGCTCTTTCAGATTGTGGGTGTCCGGGAACGCGTCGCCGCGATGCTTGGGGTAGCGATGGCTCTTCACAAAGGTATGGTCCGGAAGATTTCGTTGCAGCAGACGGGAATTGGTACCACTACCCCCCATACCATGTTCGAAGATTATTACCGGTCCCTCAAGGCTTTCGAGTAGCGCCTCGACTTGTTTAGCCAGGTCTTCCTCTTCGAAGTCAGCCATTTTTAGGCGCTCGATGTGGCTGCTCGGGATCTGAGTCTGGTCCGGCCGGACCACCACATCAGAAATGAAATACCGACCACGGTAATCACGTCCGGCTATAGAAAATGGTAATTCGCCGTGATGCAAGCCGTGGGAGCCTTCGGGGGATTCCACCTCCGCCTGGAAACGCCGTCGCGTCTCGGAGTCGGTAACGAGCTTGAGTAAATCAAGACCGGAAGCGGCTGTATCGCGGACTAAATTCTGGGCCCGTTGAAGCCTGGATTGCTCTGCCTCCGTGCTGAAATATTCCATCGGCACCACGCGACCGGAACCAAGCGCGTAGCCGTCTCCAACAGGTGGTTCATCCGGATCGTGATCGAGGAATTGTTCAGCTGACGCCGCTTCCATGCATGCTCCCTATTGCCCACACTATACTACTCCGACACCAGCCTAACAACAGCAGAGTAAAGCTCTATTCTGACAACCAGGCAAGTTTTTTATCCGAGACGGACAGGGTCGCGCCCGGCTCTGCCTGTAGTTTTTCGAGCTGCTTATCACCACCGAATTTGGCAAAGATCCACCAGAAGCGTTCGGCGGCCTGTGGGTTATCGAAATCGGTCTGTTTGGCCAGTTGCTCGATGCGCGCGCCGGTAGCGACAAAGCCACCGTCCACCGGTTCGACGCTGAGAGCCTGCGGCGCCAGGTCGGCCAAGGTAAAGACCGGTACGGCCGTCGGCGTCTCTTCCGGCACGTGGGCGGCCACCAGCGTCTTCGCTGCCCGTAACAGCTCCACCAAGCCCTCTCCGCTCGCCGCCGAGATCAGCTTGACCGACTGACCAAGCCGCCCCTCCAGATCGTCAGCGAGCAGTCGCTTCAGTTCGTCATCGAGCGTATCGACCTTGTTGAGGGTGATAATCTCGGGTTTATCAATCAGCTTCGGGTCGAAGGAATCAAGCTCCTTCCGGATCTGGAGGTAATCTTCCACCGGATCCGGCCGCGTCGCATCGAGGAGGTGGACGATGACCTTCGTCCGTTCGATGTGACGCAGGAAGGCGTCGCCCAGCCCCTTGCCTCGATGAGCACCTTCGATCAGCCCGGGGATGTCGGCCAGGACCAGCGTCTCCGCATCCACCGTCGCGATACCGAGCTGCGGCACCGTCGTCGTAAAAGGGTAATCGGCGATCTTCGGCTTGGCAGCGGTCAAGCGGGCGAGGAACGTTGATTTACCGACGGACGGGATGCCGACCAGGCCGACGTCGGCGACCAGTTTGAGTTCAAGCTTCAAGACGCGGGATTCCCCCGGCTCGCCGAGTTCGGCGTGCCGGGGGGTTTGCCGCGTCGAGGCGGTGAAATGCGCATTACCGAAACCACCGCGACCGCCGCGCGCCACCGTGGCTTGTTGATCATCGACCGTGAGATCGGCGAGTATACGAGGAGCCTGGCCGCCTTCGACCACCGCACGCGCCTCACGGACGAGGGTGCCGACCGGCACCCTTAAGATCAGGTCGTCAGCCGACTTGCCGTGGCCTTTGCCTTTCTTGCCCATCTCCCCGGCCGCCGCTTGGAAGACCTTTTGCCGCGCATAATCGGCCAGCGTATTCAGGTTACGGTCGGCTTGTACGACGACGCTGCCGCCGTCACCGCCGTCGCCGCCATCCGGACCGCCCTTGGCCTCGCCCTTGGCCGTTCGAAAGGAGACACGGCCGTCCCCGCCAGCGCCCGCCACCACCTCGATTTCGACCGAATCCCAGAACATACCCCCAGTCTACCGCCCGTGCTAAAGTTGCGGTATGGAGAAGTCACGCGAGTCGGGCACTTCTAATCCCACCAGCCAGGAAATTCCTGACACGATAACGCACTCCCGTGAGTCGGGCGCACCTTCACCAGGCGTTGACATCATTTCGGATTTCGCCGCCGCATCGAGAGACTACGCCGCACCAACTCAGAGCTGGCGCAGGAAATCGAAAACCGACAACGCGCCGTTGTCGGGAAAAAGAACCCATCTAATTCACGCTTATGGAAGATGAGATTCGGTGGATGATGGATAAATCGGGCGAACAAATCAAGTTCGAGACCGCGTTACGGGCAGGGAGTCACGAGGGTGACGACGAAATCGATTGGGGCGCTGTCGGCAAAACTCGCGACGCGGCGCGGCGTCGACTGATCGGACTAGCCAGGGACTTTGACGGCTCCGTCAGAAAGACCTTAGGTGATGAGGCAGCCGACCGATACGCAAAAGCCTTACGCGACATTTGGATCGGCTAGCGCAGGTACTTCTTAACGTTCTCTTCGTGCTCGGCGTTGGTCTTCGCGAAAATCGTCTTCCCGTCCTTGGCCGACAGGTAGAACAGGAAGTCGGTCTGCTTCGGATTAATGGCCCCTTTCAGGGCGGACAAGCTCGGATTATCGATCGGCCCAGGTGGTAAGCCCTTCACTTTGCGCGTGTTGTAGGGATTACCCGAGTTCAGGTCGTCCTGCGTCAGCGGCTGACCCGGCTTCTTATCCACCGCGTAGCGTGTAGTGGCATCGATGTCGAGCCGAATTCCCTGCTGCAAGCGTTTATAAATAATACCAGCAACGACGGCGCGGTCTTCATCAGAACGGACTTCGTCCTCGACCAGAGAGGCGACGATCAGGGTGTCGTACAAACTGTGTCCCCTTTTCTTGATTTGACTCTCGAAGGGGGTGATTTCCTTGGCGAACTGGTCGAGCATGATCTTGGCGATCTCCTTGGCCGGCGCCTCCTCCGTCGGCTGGGTGTAGGTTTCCGGGAACAGGAATCCCTGGAGCGTCGCATCTTCCGGCAATCCTTTCAGAAAATCGTACTCCGGAAAATCCTTCGCCTTAAGTTTTTTGAATTCCCCTTCGTCGACGATGCCCTGCTTCCCCAAGAGACTGGCGACCTCGTCTTGCGTGACGCCTTCCTTAATCGTGAACTGGTTGGCGCGCTTCGGCCCTTCCGTCAGTTCATGGGCGAGCTCGACCGCAGACTTGTCACCATTCAGCCGATACGTTCCGGATTTGAAATCCTTGGCTAAGCTGTTCAGTTTGACGTGCCAGGAAAAAGCCGCCTGCGATTTGATCAGCTTCTTCTCCTGGAGCGTCCTGGCGATTTCGGCTGTTGCGGCACCCGGCTTTACCGTTACCTCGGCTTCCGGCGCCCCGGTAGCGGTCAGCGCCGAGGAATACCAGATGCTCACGGCTAACGCCATCAATAGCAAACCGCCAAAAACGACCAGGGCGCGACGGAGCCTGCGGTTAGGCTTTTTCATCGAGATACCCCTGAAGCATCACGGAGGCGGCCTCTTCGTCCGTGCCGCCGGGTGCTGCTGCCGTGGTGCCGCTTTCGTCCTCGTACACGAACTCCACCGGCAGCTCCGCCTTCAACCAGTCGACGATTTCGTCGACCTTCTCGGCCTGGGCTCCCAGGCCGCCGCTCAGATGCCGCGGCCGGCCGACGACGACCCGCTCGAGGGCATACTTCTTAATCAGTTCCGGAAGATTTTTCAACAGGTCGGCGGTCGGGACAGTGACGAGCGGCCGCGCGGTCCAGCCCAATTCATCAGAAACCGCCACGCCGGTCCGGACATCGCCGACGTCCAAGCCTAAAACGCGCTGGCTAGCCTCAAGGCTCATAGGATTGGGGCAGCCGGATTTCGCGGAGCGTCGGTGGCCGGTACGGCGGCCGGAGTAACCGTGACAGCCGGAGCGGATGTCGGTGTCATGGTTGGCGCAGGTCGCGGACTGCCCGATGGCCCAAGTTCGGTACGGTACTTGATGATGATTTTCTTAGTGGACTTGGGCACGTGCCTGATCCAAAACGGCGACAGGGCGACGGTCGCTTCCTGGGTGGTTTCGGAATCGCGCAAGGCGACTGCGGCTTCCTCAGCCGTCTTGCCGGCGACCTTTTGCTTCAGCTCCTCCTTGGCAAGCGTCGGCGCCGTCGCCCCCGTAACCTTGACTGTCCCGCTGATCGTATCGGCCGACGACGTACCGGGAGTAAACGTCTGGCTCGTCGTCTCGGTCAGTTCCGATCCCGGCGGCACCTTTCCTTGCAGGTTGCTCTTCAGCGCCCGGTCGAGGGTGGTCTCCTCGTAGGTGAAGTACGTCACGTGCACGGTACCACTGACGGTGAACTTGGCAGCATCCGTGCCGACCGGTGGATTCGGATTAGCCGCCGTGACGTTGGCCGCGACGACCTGTTCGTCAAGCTTATAGCCGACCGCCAGTTTTCCCTTGGCATCGGCCAGGCCTTCTCCGGCCGCCTTCTTGGCCAGGGCGGCCTTGGCGCGTTCGACATCGTCGGCAGAGACCACGGTGGCGCCGCCAGCCGTCGTTCCGGTAATCGCGGTATCGGCGGACGCCGTGACGGCGGAGTTAGGAATCGCCGCCAACGTCAGCGTGGCACCGGCGGCCAGGTTGCCCGCATCACCCGGGTCGTCGGCGATTGCCGTCGCCCTCACGGAACCGCGGCCGGGCACGGTGACGGAACTCTGGATGCGATATACCTTGCCATCCGGAGAAACAAAGCGCGTGCGTGCAATCAGCCCCTGGGGTGTCGCCAGGCGGTTGGATATGGTAATCGTACCGGTCGCGTTACCGCTCTGCTTCGTGCCGGTCGCCGGCTGTTCAACCGCCACCGGCTTGTCGATTTCAATCGTCTTCGCCGGCACGACGGCGCCAGCGTCATTCGGCGACTGGCCGCGTACGGAAAACGTTATCGGGACCTCGAGCGCGATTTGTTCAGCCTGCAGCGACACGGTCACGGTGGCCCGCGCGAAGGCGAAGGTGGGGACGATGAAAGTAAGGAGCAGGGCAAGGATTACCGCCGCGAGGAGTCCGGTCCGCAAGACTTTCAGTCGTTTCGGTAATCTGACCGCCGGGAGGTTGAACTTCGGCAGCGACGGCTTGGGGAGACCCGGCAAGCGCTCACCTAAGGAGCGGCGTGGGCGTTTATCGATTTTGGGTGGCGGTTTGGGCGCCGGCCTGGTGTCCGGGGTCGGTTCGGTTTCGGATTCGGTGAGACCGACTTTCTCGGCCGCCCGCTCGATGGCGACGAGCTCCGGAGAGTGATCCGCTGCCTCCTCGGATAGCTGTCGTTTAATGATGCGTGGTTCCGCTGGCCGCGTCGGCTTGGCCGGCGCGGCTTTGCGAGTAGACGGCTTCAGGGTCACCGGAATCGCTGTCTGGGGTTTGGTCTCTTGGGGAACCGCTTCAGACGAACCTTCCGGAATCTTTTGGTAGACCGTTAACCCGACGGCGGAAGCCAAGTTACGGCCTGTCTTATCATTCGTAACGATCGACAATCGTTTCTTTTGCTGCTCAGACTGATAGCGCAAGAGCTTCAGGTTGATGATGCTCTGTAACAATCCCGCGCGCCGCGGTACGACGATCGCCACTTCCCGATCGTCGATCTTGGCGATGCGATCGATGACGGAAGTGATTTCTTCGTCGGGCTCGAGGTAGATAACTTTCATACTATTCTTTCAAGGACAGTCCTTGACTCTTTCCTGCCTATTGTATCCTGCTAGACCATGCTTTATGTATGGTTGATTGGTGTGTTGTCAAGGACTGTCCTTGACACTAGGTAGCCATCGCCTTGACCGCGCGCCGCAGGATCGAAGGTAAGAGCTCTTCTTCCCCCGCCAGGTCGAGCGCCAGGTTAGCGAGCGCCATCGGCGTGACGTCCTGCGGATTATCGAGCGTGCCCGTGGCATCGACGACGTTAGGAATTTCGTTCGGCAGGATGAAGTTGACGGTCGGTTTCTTCGAAAACGGCAGGGACTTGTACCATCGACCGGAGTTAAGGACCTTGGCGATTTCCGGAAGTTGGGTGCCGCCACCGCAGAGTAAGATACGCGCTGGCAAAAGATCGGTATTGCCAAATTCGGACAGGGTCAGTTCGACGCCCGACAGCCAGACTTCGGCATCGGAAGTCATCGCCTCCTGGACGACCTTTCGGGAATCGGCCGACAGTTGTCGATTGGCGTACGCCAGCTTGGCCGCTTCGGCCTCGTCGAACGGCAGGTTCAGGGTGTTAGCCAACCGTTTCGTGAAGGTGCGGCCACCGATTGCGAACATCTTGGTGCCCACCAAACCCCCATTACTGACGACCGCCACGTCGGTCGTGCCGCCGCCGATGTCGATGAAGACCGCCGAGAATTCGGACTGGTCCTCGATGCCCATGCAACGTGCCACGGCATAGGGTTCGGCGGCGATTGAAAGGAGGTCGAGGTCCAGTTCTTCGGGAATCGCCTGCAGCGCCGTCAGGTGGACGAGCGGCGCGAAGGCATTGAAGATACCGATCGTCACGTCCTTGCCCTGGAAACCGACTGGGTTCGTCACCCGGTACCCGTCGATCCGGACGTCGACGATCGCCGCGTTGACCAGCTTGACGTCGATTTCCGGGTAGCCGGTTTCCCAAGCGAGCTGCTGCCGTACCTGATCGAAGGCTTTCCACTGGACCTTATGGACGATGTTCTTCAGCTCGGATAGGTCGACCTTGGTAGTCGGCCGCGCCCGCTCGTAGTGCACCGTCGTCGTCGCCCCTTTGACGAGCTCGCCGGCGATTCCCATCACCACCTGCTCCGGCAGGATGCCGGCCATCTCCTCGGCCCGTTCCAAGGCCGCCTCGCAGTTCTCGATTACGCCAGCGATGTCGGTGACCGCCCCGGACTGCATGTCGCCCAGGCGCTGGCGTTGGCGGCCGACGCCGAGGACGACCGCCTTGTCGTCCTTGATCTCGCAGATCAGCGCTTTGACGAACTCCGTACCGATGTCGAGTGAAATGAAATAATTACCGAGCGGAGCGTCGGGACGGATGAGGTTTTTGACTTTATCGAGAAGGGCCATCGTATTTATTTCGGTTGCCGACTCATTGTAGCTGACGCGCTTAGGCCTCGCTACCGCTGCATGGTATTATCAAATGTCGGAAACCACCATGTCAGAAGAACAATTCGAGAGCGCGTCCATCACTCCAGAGCAATACGCTGATACTGCGGCTTCAGCCGCCGCTAAGGGTGATCTCCAGACGGCTCGACGCAATTTCGTCAGGGCGGCGATCGGAACCACTGAGGCAGAAGTTCGTGGCCGCTATCGAGAAAATGCTCACGCGATCACAACCCGGCTGTGCTTGATCGGGAACCTCCATCCGACGCTGATGAGTCATGGCCATGAACAGTTGCATGACTTTATCAAACAACAGTTTGGCAAAGTACTGGCAGGTGACCACGAGTCAGCCCATCGCACCATCGCTGAGCTGACTCTCAAGGAAAGCTCCCGGGAAATCGCCGAAGGATACGCCTTCGCGGCAGCTCATGAAATCGCCACCGGTGATTTCGAGATCGCCCTGGAGAGCCTGGAGGGGGCTCGTCAGCACCTGGTCGATTTGGATGATTATGATCGTGCCGCCCTCGTGGTGGAGACCCAGGAAATCCTCTTGGAGCAATTCTTGGGGAGGCCGGAAGAAGCAAGGGCTGCTTCCGTAGTTCGAAAAATGTACGCCGAAGCAGCAAAACGCTTCAAGCCGAGTGATGAGTTGGACCTGGCCTGGGTCCCGAAGTGAATACTAGCCGACCACGGCCTTGATTCGGCGCAGCCCGGCCCCGACTGATTCCTGTTTCTGAATCTTGAACGCGCCGATCTCGCCGGTCTGACCAACGTGCGGACCGCCACAGAACTCGATCGAGCGGGCTGACGCTGGCTCTCCGACGAAATAGACGGAAACGATGTCCGGATACTTGTGGCCGAACTCCATTTGCGCGCCAATCCGCTCGGCTTCCTCTTTCGGCATTTCTTTCCGGATTACCGGCAGGTCTTCCTTGATCCATTCGTTGACCAGCGCTTCGACCTGATTGACTTCCTCGTCTGTCAGCTTTTCCGAATGCGAGAAGTCGAACCGCAGGCGCTCGGCGGTGATGTTCGAACCGCGTTGCTTGACGTGATCCCCCAGGACATCTTTCAGAGCCGCGTTCAACAGGTGCGTCGCCGTATGCAATTTGATCGTCTGCTCCGCGGTATCCGCCAGCCCACCGGCGAATTTTTGCTCCGCCCCGGCCCGTGACTTATCCTGATGCGCTTGCTGGGCCGTCTGGAAATCCTTCAAAAAGACCGCTTCGTCAACGTGCCGGTGATGGTTTTTCAGCTCCTCCAGGGTCAGCTCGACCGGGAAGCCGTGGGTCTCGAAGAAGTAGAATGCCTTGGCGCCATCGATCGTCTCGTTCTTTTCGATCAAGCTTTCAACCTCTCGTAACCCTCGCGTCAGCAAACGATGGAACTTCTCTTCTTCTTTCAAAAGTTCTTCGCGAATGACCGTCCCTTCGCGATCCAGCTCGGGATACGCCTCACGGAAATTTTCGATGACCGTTTCGGCCACTGTCTTGGTGAAAGGATACTCGATCTCGAGATGGCGAGCCTGCCGGATCGCCCGGCGAATCAGCCGCCGCAGCACATAGCCCTGTTCGACATTTGATGGCCGCACGCCATCGGCGATCATGAAGGTCGCGGCCTTGAGGTGATCGGCAATGATGCGGTGAGCCCGCCTCAGCGTTTCGTCGCTTTCCAGTCCCCTGGTCAGGCGGTTACCGGCGAGTTTCGTGAGCGTGGCCAGGATCGGTTGGAACAGGTCCGTTTCATAGACGTTCGCCGCCCCTTGTAGGGCGCCAACGATCCGCTCGAACCCGAGGCCGGTATCGACGTTCTGTTGTTTAAGCGGCAGAAACGCTCCCTCGGCCGTCTTCTCGTAGCTCATCAGGACGTTGTTGCCAAGCTCTAGCCAACGGTCGTCTTCATCCGGACGTCCCTCCGGTTCGCCTTCCCCGGTCCAGTAGAAAATCTCCGTACTCGGACCGCACGGGCCGGTCTGTCCGGCGGGTCCCCACCAATTGTCATCGGCGGCGCAGTAGAAAATCCGCTCCACTGGCATCCCGAGCCCTTTCCAAATACCTGCCGATTCTTCGTCCCGCGGCGCGTTGTCATCACCAACGAACACGGTCGCCGCCAACTTCTCCACCGGAAGTCGCCACGCCTTCGTGAATAACTCCCAGGTCATCTCGATCGTGAAGTCCTTGAAGTAATCCCCGAGCGACCACCAGCCGAGCATCTCCATGAACGTGTTATGACTGCTGTCGCCGACTTCATCGAGGTCGATCGTCCGGATACATTTCTGGATGTCCGCCAGGCGTTTTCCGGCGGGGTGTGGTTCGCCGAGCAGGTACGGCGTCAGGGGCTGCATCCCCGCGATGTTGAAGAGGGTCGTCGGATCATGCTCCGGAACGACCGGAGCACTCGGGATGATCGCGTGGCCCTTGTCGGCCACGAACTTCAAAAAACTCTTCCTGACCTCTTGCGCTTTCATCTGGAGTCATTATGGTTGGGCGGTCTATCGTTGTCATCCTTCGGTTGGAACATTGCGACGAGATTGAGCTTCCACCAGAGAAATCCTGAAACAAGTTCAGGATGACGTACGGGTAGGAAGTGAGAACCCGTAGCCTGAGGTTCTTGTTCGAACGAAGTGAGAACCCGTAGCCTGAGGTTCTTGTTCGAACGAAGTGAGAACTACCACGTAACTTCTCGGCCTGCGGCCTCGAAGCAGCAATAACCCGCGACGCGCATGACCTCGAAGAAGCAAGGATGCGCCCCACAACAAGGGTTACATCAACAAGAAGGTCGTCCTTTGGCAATGGTTACCGAGAAGGCGTCTTGGGCTGTTTTCGACGTCGTGGCGGCTTGCGGACGGGATGCTTGCCCTGCATCACTTTTTCCGTCGTTTCTTCGGCTTCCTCGACGCCCTCATCCTTGGCATCACGGATGTCGTCCACGACGTTGCCGGCGACTTCCTTGATCGCTTCCAGCATTTCTTCCGGCGTGCGGCCGCCGGTGAGCTCGTCGAGTTTGGCGCGTGCCTTTTTGCGCATTTTCTTGCCTTCGTCGGGCGTCAACAGGACCGCGGCGGCCGCGCCGATCGCCACGCCGAGGGCAAAACCGCCGCCCGCGCCGGCTGGCTCCTTGTGTTTGCAGTCACAGTTGGGGTTATGGCAGGCCATTAGGTCCGTCCTCTCGGTAGTTTCTTCTGAGACTGGGCGATATCTTCCAAAACCTTCCCAACACTGCGGCGCACCGCCGTATCGACCTCGGCAGGTGTCTTGCCGTCGACCAGCTCGTCGAACTTTCGCTTAGCCTTGTCGGCCACTTCATCCCGATAGCGTGATCCCATCAAAGCCGCCACGCCAAGGCCGATGACACCGCCAATCACCATGCCGGTGGCGAGGTCCATCTTACGCTGCGCTTGGTAGTCTTCGCCTTCCATACCCTCATGCTATCGGATTCCAAGGCTACCGGCCATGCCGAGGCTTTGCCTTAGGCTCAGGCGTCTTGTTAAACGCACCACCAAGTACGCCCCCACCCAGGAGTCAGCCGTGATCGGAATGACGTAGGCAAAATTGTGAACATAGCTGATTACGCCAGCAGCTAGTAAAAAGTGCATCACCAGGCTGACGTTCGCCGAGGCGATCGGCCGCCGATCGACCACCCAGAGCGTATAAAGCGCGTACAGCGCATCGACGACGACGTAACTCCCGAAGAGCGCGGCCGCTAAGAGCCAGTTAAAATCTGCGAAAGAAAGGTCGATCATCGAATGACGGCGCTGCCGACTAATTCCTCACCACGGTAGAGAGCAGCGAACTGGCCCGGGGTCGGCCCGCGCTGTTCATCGGCAAAACGGATCGCGAGGCCCTCATCTGTCACTTCGACCTCGGCCGGTTCCGGCTGCATCCGGTAGCGAATGACGACGTCATACTGGCCGGAAGTCCCTGGCTCTCCCAGCCAGTGTGGGAACTCGGTAGCGACCTCGCGACGATAGAGATCACGGTCGTACCCGACGACGACTTGGTTCATCGCGATGTCGGTATCGAGCACGTACATCGGGACCGAGCGGGAAACGCCGACGCCGCGGCGCTGCCCGACGGTATAAAAAGCCGCCCCTTCGTGCTCGCCGACGACCTCCCCATCCGCCGTCACGACCTGCCCGGCGGTGGCAGGAATCCTTTCCTTTAAAAATTCGGAGATGTTCACTTCGCCGACGAAGCAGAGCCCTTGGCTGTCCGGCTTGTCGGCGACCGGCAAGCGACGGCGAGCCGCTTCGCCGCGCACCTCCACCTTCGTCATCTCTCCGAGCGGGAAGAGAGCGTGCCGCAGCTGATTCTGCGAGAGTTGCGCCAGAAAGTACGACTGGTCTTTGGCGCGGTCGACGCCCCGCCACAGCCGGCTGCGACCACCACGGGTAGTGGTCGGGGACTGTCCCTGACCACTAGGCAGATGTTCCACCTGGGCGTAGTGACCAGTGGCGACATACTCATATCCTTGCTTTTTGCCCCAATCCAGCAGCATCCCGAACTTGATTTCCCGATTGCAGAGCATATCCGGGTTCGGTGTGCGGCCGGCAGCGTATTCGGTCGTCATGTAACCGATAACCTTCGCCGCATACTCCTTCTCGAAGCTCACCGCCCGGAACGGGATGCTGAGCTGGTTGGCGACACGGAGCGCATCGCGCCGATCTTCCTCCCAGTTCCCGCAGCCGGGCAAATGCGTCGCATCCGACCAGTTCTGCATATAGACGCCCAGCACGTCATGGCCCTGCTCAACAAGCAGGGCGGCGGTCAGGGAGGAATCGACCCCTCCGCTCATGCCGACGACGATCTTTGCCATGCGTCGATTCTACCGCACGTGCTTTCGCCGCCGCTTAAGGGCGGGTGGCTTCCAGCGTAATTTCCTGCTGTGGATCGTCCGGAAAATTCACTTCGTCGTGAAGCTTGATATGTGACGGGGTGAAAATGTAGTAGGTGTGGGTGTGTTCCTCTCCCGAACTCGCCTCGGCTAAACGCTCAGGCTTATCCCCGTAGCGAGCCGTATAGAGGGCGTGCGCCCGCTCCAGGTCGACCTCCGAGACCACCCCGGCTCTCCCTTCAAGCTGCAAGCCGCGCTTCACCGCCGGGTCCTTTACGATCGCGGCCGCGGTGACTGGATTATTCTGAAGTTCCCGCGAGTGTCGCCTGGTGCGTAGAGACAGCCAGAAAAGATTATTCTTGTCATCGATAGCATAATTGACCGTGCAGACCCATGGCTTACCGTCACGGACAGTCGCGAGCTGCATCACTCTCGCCTCTCGCAAATAGTCTTGAACCAACTGTTCGGGACTAGCCATGTTTCTATCGAATCCGGCGTGATTTCGACGTAAGGGCGGTCCCGACGAGATCAGCCACCTGGGCGACGCCTTCCTTCTCCATAAACGCTACCAGTCCTTGGTTGATCTGACTTGGCAAAGTCGGGCCATGAAAATTCAAGGCGGTATAGATTTGTAGTGCCGACGCCCCGGCCTGGATCTTTTCCAACGCCGTCTCCGTATCCTGCACGCCGCCCGCCCCGATCACCGGCACCGCTCCTTCCGTTTCGTGATGGATGAAGCGGATCATTCCGGTACAGAGCGCTCGATAGTCGGCATCATCTCCGGACAACCCACCCATCTGGTCCCGCCACTCCTCACCGTACTTGGCCTTGATGTCACCGTCGGCGGTGGTGTTGGCCGCGACAATTCCGGCGAGCCCCTCCCCCTGGACGACCTCGATTACCTCCGCCACTTGGGCCGGCGTCAAGTCAGGCGCGATCTTCACGAAGACCGGTTTGGCCGGGCCGCATTCGGTGATGGCTGTCTGGACCGCCCGCGCAATCTCCGTCAGCACCGCTTTCGCCTGTTGTCCGCGAAGACCAATCGTATTCGGCGAAGAAACCCCGAGCGTGAAATAGGTCGCTTCGTCATACAGCTCTTGCGCCACGTCGGCATGAACCATCGGCGCGTCCGACAAACTGACATCCTTGTTCTTGCCGATGTTGATACCGAGCGGCACTCCCGCTTCGACATACTTCCGGAGATTCTTTTTGACCGCGTGCATGCCGGGAGAATTGAAGCCGTAGCGGTTCAACATCACGCCGCGCCCCAAGGTGAAATGACGAGGCGTAGGGTTGCCGGGTTGGGAATCGCGTACGACGGTACCGACCTCGACGCCGCCGAAGCCGATCTGGTGCAGGGCGGTTACCGCTTCGCCGAACTTATCCCAGCCGGCCGCCACCATCAGGGGATTATCGAGTGCGACGCCACCGACCACCACCCCGAGTTTCGGGTGGCCGTACCGCTCACCACCGGCCAACGTGGCGAGAAGTCGCAAACCTTCGGGGGTGTTCTCGTGGTAGGACAAGAACTTCCGGTTGGCGTTTTGCCTAGTCTCCGCATCTTCCGTCTCCGCGATCCGTAGTGGGTTGACGACGACAGAGACTGGGGTTTGTTTCATGCTTCCAGTTTACCGCGGCCGCCAGTGCGGGCTACGAATATTTTGAAAAAAGACTTTCTACTATCGAATAAAATTAGTATTGACGAGGTTGCGCCTAATCAGCCCTAGTGGATATGCGCTGTGGACGAAAACGAGTCACTAAGAATGATCCTAGACGGCGACTTTAGCGTCGTCGCGCAAACGGCGCTGGACGGTGTGGGCAAAGATGTCGCCCCGGGAGACCGCGCCTTGAAAACGGCCGTCGTCATCGACCACCGGGACACAGCCGATGTCCCGAAGAAGCATCCAGGCCGCTACCTTCATGATCGGCATATCGCCGCTCACCGTCGTGTCGACCGGCCGCATGATCTCCGCCGCCGACATGAACGTCAGTTCGCGCGCCCGTTGCTCCAGCTCGTCGAAGTCGATGTTGTGCACCAGGTCGTTATAAAACTCCTGATAGGTCGGGAAGACGTGACGCAGGAGCTCGGCCTGGGTGATCATCCCGAGCAGGTCATCCCCCTCGACGACGAAAATACTGTTGGTGCCGGTGTCTGCCAGCAACTCGGCTACTTCCGACGCGCGCACCGACGGATGGGCGGTGATTACTGAAGCTGGCATGATGTCCTTGATGTACATGTGCTTCCCCTCGTTAGTACTATCAGCCTGTCGCCTCTCGCTCCAAAGAGCTAGAACAAATACTACGAAAAAGCAGCCAGCAGTAGGGCTTGCTTGAGAAGTCTTTCCAACGGCGAAGGACCGAGCTCGAGAAACGGTCCTTCGGAGAGATATCCGTCGGGTCCTCCCTCGGGCGGTGGATTTACGTCCGCTGGAAGGTGATGAACTGGTAGACGGCAGAGGGCTGATAGTGGTCACCGAAGACGAGATTCGGGCCTTCGATGGGATCGTGCATGTAGTAGATGTCGCCCTGCCGTGAAATCAGCGCGACATAATGGCTGATCTCGTCCCCCCGATCGATGTAGACGATCACCGGGTTGCCGGAATCGAGCTGGCGATTGATCAAGGTCCAGTCGACTTGGGCGGCACCGAGTGGATACGGATTGTTAGCAAGCTTCAGTCGCCCGTTCGAAGCGGCGGCGACCGTACGCCAATCAAGCAGGTCGTCCGTGAAAGCCCGTGACCGTTTGAGCTCCTCGTTCAGCTGAGGTGGCGTGGTCGTCAACCCATAATATTTGAAGACCATCGCCAGAGCCGTCACCCCGCAGCCGTAGTCTCCCATCGTGGAGGAGTCGGAAAAACCGAGCTTCGCGTCGATCCAGCGGGAATCGAGTTGATTGAAATAAAAACCTTGGTCGTTCCAGACGCGCGAGGCGACGCGATCGCGCGCCGAGCGGGCGAAGCGGCCCGTCTTCTTCAGGACCTGTTTGGCCTCTTCGAACTGCGCCCGGTAGGTACTCTCCTGACCTTGCGTCGCCGCTAGCAGGCGTTGTTTGGTCTCCCGTACCGCGGCGAGCTGGGCGGTTTCGCGCTGGGACTCGCCGTCCAGCGTGTCGAGGGTGTGATACGACTCCCGGGCCGCGGCCTGTCGGGCGGCGATATCGGTCTCCACGGCCGCCAGTTTTCCGACGACCCGGTCGGCATACTCCTGGAGGCTGCCGAGATACGATTGGTCGGCGAAAGCCTCAGAGAGAGAAGTTTCGCCCGTCAGCATCACCAACCGGCCCTGGCCCTGGTTGACGTAGGCCGCCCGCATGTACCGCGATAAGGTCCGTTCGGCCTCGCGCCGGTAGGTCTGCATCGTCGCCAGTTCCCCGTTGATCTCCACCAGTTGTCGCTTCGCTTTTTCGACTTTCGCGTCTAATTCGGCCAGGTAGGCCGCCTTGGCGTCGATCGTCGCCTCAAGCAGGTCAAGCTGGTCACGCAAGGTCTTTACTTCGGCCGCCTTCTCGATCAAGCGTTTTTCGGTGTCTGAAAAACTACTCGATGAATCGGCCCGAACGGGCGGCGTACCGGCCAAGATCAGGGCGGCAGCCAATCCGCAGGCGATCGACCGGAGGCACGGTTTCACCATCATCAGACGATAAACAAAGCGGCCGCGGTCGCGGCCATGATCGCGATCGTCACCGTCCCGAATACGTTAAAGAACCACCCGTTGACATGGCGGCCCATGATCTTCCGGTCGTTGCAGATGCGCAAAAGCAGTACCAGCAGGATCGGCGCGATAATGCCGGCCAAAACCTGTGAGTAAAACAGGGCCTCGATCACGCTGATACCGGACAACGCCAAGGCGACGCCGAGAGCCATCGCGATCGTCAAGGTAGCGTAAAAGCCCGGAGCCTTCCGGACCCGCTGTTCGAAGCCTTCCTTCCAACCGAACGTCTCGGCGAGCACGAAGGCGGTCGAACCCGTCAAAACGGGGATGGCGAGCAGGCCCGCGCCGATCAAGCCGATCGCGAGCAAGGCGGAGCTGGCATCGCCGGCGATCGGCTTCAAGGCGGCTGCCGCATCACCCGCCGTCTGGATGTCCTGGCCGGTAGTAAAGAGCGTCGAGGCCGTCGTCAGCATGATGAAGAAAAAGATCAGGTGTAAGAACACCATCCCAGCATTGACGTCGATCAGCATATTGCGGATCGACTGGCCGCCACGCTTGGCGTGCAGCTCCTCCACTTCCTCCGAGCTTTGCCAGAAGAAGAGGTACGGCGTGATCGTCGTCCCGAGTAGCGCGACGACGATCGCAATGAATGATTTCGACCACTCCAGATGCGGCACGAAGGTCCCCCGCAACACCGCCGTCCAGTCAGGGTGGGCCAGGAATCCCGCCGCCACGTAGGCGAAGAAAATCAAGGTCAGCCATTTCAGGGCCCTGGCCAGGTTCTGGTAGTTCTCCAGGACTTCGACCAGCAGGATCAGGAAGGCGATCGGGATGACGTAGCTGATGATCGGCAAGGCCGGTAGCAGCAGGTTGAGTCCCGCCGCCACGCCAAGGAGGTCGGCCGCGATGATCGGGATGTTCGAGACGACGAGTAGCGTCGCCGCCACGTAGAGGACCCAGCGCGGGTAGTGCCGCCGGATTACGGCCGCCAGGCCGTGCCGGGTCACCAACCCTACCTTGGCGGCCATCCCCTGCACGGCGATCGTCATCGGCAAGGTGAATAGTGACAGCCACAGCAGTGAATATCCGACTCGGGCACCGGCGATCGAGTACGTCGAAATGCCGGACGGATCGTTATCGGCCGCCCCGGTGACAAGACCGGGGCCGAGGTTTCGGATGAATCGCCGCAGTGAATTCATAGTGGTTTTCTGGAAGCTTCTCACGAGCAGCATCCTGCCGTCCGAGGAGAACGCGAGTTTTGTTTACGTGAATCTGCCGCTTTTGTGTATAGGCTTATTTAAAGTATAGCCGTCCGGTCGGACGTTAGCCATGCAAGCCAAAGAGCCGCGTGGCGTTCGCGGTCGTTTCGGCGGCGACCTGATCGAGGCTGATTTCTTTGAGCTCCGCGACGAGCTCGGCTACCGCGCGTACCGTCGCCGACTCGTTCCGTTCACCCCGTTTCCCGTGCGGCGGGAGGAACGGCGCGTCGGTTTCGAGCATCATCCTAGCCAGCGGCACGTGCTTGACCACTTCACGCAACCGATCATTCTTGGGGTACGTGACGTTCGCCGTAAAGGAAATCAAGAAACCGCGATCGAGAATATGATCGGCGAAATCCCGGTCTCCTTCGAAACAGTGCACCACCCCCGTCTGCACCGCCGGTAATGTCTGGAGGATCGCCACCGTTTCGGCTGGTGCCTGGCGGGTGTGGACGACCAACGGCAGGCCAAATTCCACCGCGAGCTCCGCCTGCTGCTCAAAGGCTGCTTGCTGGGCCGCTAGCGGCGGATTGCTCTGATGGTACAAGTCGATTCCGGTTTCCCCGATCGCCACGACTTTCGGGTTTGCCGTCAGGGCACGCAAATGCTCACGAGCCGAGCCCGTCAGTTCCTCCGCCTCGCTGGGATGGACACCGATGGTCGCCCATACCTCCTTGTATTGCTCGGCGATTTGCACGCCTCGTTTACTCCCGGTGATGGTCGTACCGACCGTGACCAACTGCGTGACACCGGCCTGCTTGGCCCGCTCCACTACCATCATTACCGCGGCATCATCCGCTTCAAAATCAAGGTGGGTATGGGTATCCGTCAGCACCCATCCAGTATAGCGCCGCCACCGGAGCTTATCTCAGAATCCCTCCTGTCTCCATCATTAAATCAGGGAGAGTTTTTTCAGGGCGACGCCCTGAAGGAAGCGATCCCATCCTTCCGGCTGGATTTTAGCGCATGCGCCGGATACCGAAAGCGGCAGGAATCGCTAGGGCGATACCGATCAATAATGCCAGCTTGAAGGAAAGGCCGGCGAGCAACAGTACGGCCACGAACGAGGCCAGGAACGCGTAGCCGATTTGGAAGGACGTCTCCATCGCCCAGATATACGCCAGACGTTCTTCCTCATCGGCATGCTCGTAATACCTGGTCATATACGGCGTCAGATGCAACTGAGTAGCGATACCGGTCAGCAGGTTGATGCCAGTAAAATGCAGTGATGAGGAGGCCATCAAACGAAATATGTGGGACAAGCTTTTCAGACGCGTTCCTTCTTTGATATAGCGACGAACCCCGCGTCGCTGTTCATGACGACCGACGTAAATACTGACCGCCATCGCCGAAATCAGGGCCAGGGAGCTCAGGAGGCCGACACCGGCGTAGGTACTGACGGTCAAGAATATCAGGAAGGACCACAAGGCCCGTTCGGCCAATGACTCGATGCCGTTGCAGAAGTTGGAGAATAAATCCGGAGCGATCTTCCGCCACGGGAGGCGCCGGATCGGCACCCCGCTTCCCGGTTCCGCCACCGTCATGGAGGTGCGGAGCGGAATCACCGCGGCTGCGATCAAGATAAGGGCTATCCCATATGACCAACTAGTTCCCCAGCGCTGGGCGACGAGGCCGCCGATCGCCGGAGCAAGCCCGGTCAAGAGGATGACGATGCCGTTGAGGGCGCCCACTTGGGAGCCCGTACTCTTCCGATCCCGAAAACGTGAGAAGTCGGCGTGAAAGGCCGGCCAGTAGAGTGCGTAGTGGAGGCCCATCAAAGCGGCGGCCGGGATGAACAGGGCTGGATACTGTTTCAGGGAAAGCAGCATACCGAGATAGAGCACCCCGGCGATGATACCGAGGAGCATCGACCGATGAGGACCGGATTTGGCGACGACCCGCAAGGCCGGATAGTGGCAGACCGCGGCGACGAGCGCGGCGGCCGCTAGCCAAAGGAAGATTACCGGCGGCGCGTAGCCGCTCGAGTACAGGAAAAGCGGCACGAAGACCCAGACTAGGGCAAAGCCGAAGCTGGCCAGGCTGTGGGCGGTGAAGACGCGCTTCATCTCGGTCATCCGCGTCAAATGGTAGTGGGCGTGGATCATCTGCTGCCCCTAACGGATGCGCCGGATTAGGAAGTTGGCCGGCACCGCCAGGGCAATGCCAATCAGAAGGGTTTCGCGAATCGCGAAATGGAACGAAGCCGCCCACATCGCCGTGAAAATCACCAGGGTGCCGAGCATCGAAGCCATCTCCATCCCGGTGACGTACTCGACGCGCGACTCCTCACCGGCGTGCTGATAGTACCGGCTGAAGAACGGGGTGTAGTAGAGCGAATTGCCGACCCCGGTGAAGAGATTGATGCCGAAGACGTGCCCGCTGTTTTGCGCCGCCAGCCGCAGTACGTCGGCGAAGCTGGACAGCGTCACCCCTTCGGACATGAAGTGCCGCGGCCCTCTGCGCTTGGTGCGGGCCCCGACGTACAAGGCCGTACTGATCGAGGCCAGGGCGACGACGGAACTAAGCAGGCCGACACCCTGGTACGTTTCTAGTAGCAGGAAGACGAGGATCGGCCAGACCGTGGACTCGGCTCCGGTGGTCATCGCGTTGGCGGCGTTCGCCAGCAGGTCGAGGCGTACTTTGGCGAAATTGAACCGCCGCCGCGACGGCGGGAATCGGTACGGCCGTTCTTCGGGCTTGAGCAACGGCAACGCGGCGATCACCGACATGCCGATCGCCACCCCGTAGATCCAATGGATTCCGAACATACCCGCGATGAGACCGCCGATGGCCGGGGCGATGCCCTTCATCAAGGTAACCATCGCCTGGATCGAACCGATTTCCTTGGTCGCATTATGCTGGTGTTCGGCCCGAGAAAAGTTGATATGGAAAGCGGGCCAGTACGCCGTCCGGTAAAGAGCCCAGCTGAGCGCCGGTAGCCAGAGCGGCCAGTGGAGCGTCGGCAAGCTGACCAAAAGACTGAAAAAAACGACTTGCAGGACGATGCCGAAACCCATCATGCGGTGCGGGCCGAGCCTGGTGACACCTTGGATGACCGGAATCTGTAGGACGAAGGAGAAGGCCTGCAGGAGGGTCAGGAACATCAGTACATCGGTGAACGAGTAGCCGAGCTTGAGCAAGTATATCGGCACGAAGACGCCGACCAGGGAACCGCTCAACACCACCAGCGTATGGGCCCAGAACAAGCGGCCGATTTCGGTCATCCGGAGCAGGTGATAGTGGGATTGATGGGTAGAGAGCATGGTTGTCGAAGTTATTCAGCGGATCAGACGGATCCCGAAACTGGCGGGGATCGCCAAGGCAAAGGCGGTCAGCAGCGTCACTGATGGCGTCAAGACCAGCGAAAGCAGGCAGAGCGTGCCGAATAAGACCGCCCATGCGACGGCACTAATCAGTTGCATCGCGAACAGATAGGGCAGCCCCTCCGCTTCGATCCGTTCGTAGTACTGGGTATTGTATGCCGTCAGGTAGAGCGAGTAGCCGAAACCGGTCAAGACGTTGATACCCGTGACATGCAGACCGGTCACGGCAAACAAACGGAAAAAACCGCCGAGGGCTATGAGCGAGGTCCCCTCTTTGATGTAGCGCTTCGGCCCCCTCTTCTCCTCGTGGCGTCCGACGTAGAGGGCGACGGCGATCGAGGAAAGCGCCATCACGGAGCTGAGCGCGCCGACCGCTGCGTAGGTGGGGAACAAAAAGAAAATAAATAGCGGCCAAGCGTTCCCCTGGATACCATCATTAACCGTATCCGAAAAGTTAGCGGCGATGTCCCGACGCCAGGTGCGCCACTGCTGGCGGATCGCCGAGAAATCGAACGATGAGTGCTTGACCTGGTTATTTTCCAGAGAAATCGGCAACGCCGCTGCCAGAAAACCGAAGATCGCGACGCCGTAAATACTGCGCGGACCGGCCGTCATCGCGATCAGCCCACCAATCGCCGGTGCCAAGCTGGTCGCCACCGTGGTGATCGCACTCCAAGCACTGACGGTGCGACCGGTCCGACGATGCGCGAGGTTCTTGGCAAAGGTCGCCCGCATCGCCGGCCAGTAGAGGGACGTTTGCAGGGCCCAAGCAGCGGCGATCAGCGCCAGTGACCAGTGGAAGTGCGATAGGGTCAGTAGTAGACCGAAGTTAGCGGCACTGAAGAGCAAGCTCACCGCCATCAAGCGCGCCGAACCGAAGCGGTTCATCAAACGGAAAACCGGGTAGACCAGCCCGGACCAGATCAGGCCCGCCAGCGCCAGATAGCCGAAGATTGCCGTCAGAGAGTAACCCAGCTGATGCAAGTATATCGGGACGAAAACGGCAGCGAGGCTTTCCGAGATGCCGCGAATCGCGTGCGTCCAAAAAATCGGTCCGACGCCGGAGAGGCGCGGCAAATGATATGGGGCGTGATGAGTAGCGAACATATTTTTGTTTTCTCTCGCGTAAACGCGATTAAATCAGCCTACCAAAGAACAGCTCGCTTGTCCAGGCATGGAGAGGCAGGCTTTACTCAGGACTTCGGGAAGAGGGACTCGCCCTTATTGACCGCCGTACCGGCCGGCACCTTCTCGAAAGCGATTGCCTCGGTCCAGCTAGCAGGTTTCGCGGTCAATCCGAGACGTTCTTGCAGCTTGCCGGCGGCCTCCGGAATGAACGGTTCATACAGCAGGCTGAGGTGGCCCAGCACCTGAAGCAGCGTCGTCAGCGTATCGGCCTGGTCCTGCCCTTCCTGTTTGTAGGGCTGCTTTTGTTCGATGAAGCGGTTGGCCGCAACGGTCAGTTGATGGACGGCATCGATGGCCTCACTAAAGCGCCCTTCGTCAAACAGGAACTTCAGCCGCTCCCAGGTCTGGCCGACGTGCTCGGCCAACTTCCGATCATGGGTACCTTTCGGCGCCTGGCCGTCACCCGTCTTCGTCACCATCGCGAGTACGCGGGAGACCAGGTTCCCGAAGTCGTTGGCGAGATGTGCTTCATAGATCTCTGTAAAATGGTGCTCCGAGTAGTCACCGTCGCTGGCATACGGCAAGGAGTGCAGCAAGTAGTAGCGAATCGCGTCGACGCCATGTACCTCGGCGAGATCGAATGGGTCGATGACGTTACCCTTCGACTTACTCATCTTCTCTCCTTCGACGGTCATGAAGCCGTGCGCATAGAGCTTCTTAGGCAGGGGCAGGCCAGCGCCGAGCAGCATCGCCGGCCAGTAGACGGCGTGGAAACGGGTGATATCCTTGCCGATTACCTGCAGGTCAGCCGGCCACCACCTGTCAAACAGTTCCTCGTCGCGACCGTATCCGATCCCCGTGACGTAGTTAGCCAGCGCATCCACCCAAACGTACATCGTCTGGGTTTCATCTCCTGGCACCGGCACGCCCATTCGCAGGCGTTCCGCCGGACGAGAAAAGCTGATGTCAGACAGTCCCTGGCGTACGAACGACACTACTTCGTTGCGCCGCGACTCAGGGACCAGTTGGCAGGTTCCATCAGTCAAGATTCGCTCGATTTGCTCCCCGAAGGCGGATAGTTTGAAGAGGTAGTTTTCCTCTGAACGTTTTTCCAACACCGTGCCATGAGTGGGGCAGGTGCCGTCGATAATTTCCTTCTCCGTATAGAACTGCTCACAACCGACACAGTACCAACCCTCGTAGGTTCCTTTGTAAATATAGCCATTGTCGGAAAGCGCCTGCCAGAGTTTCTGAGCACCGGGATGGTGCCGGACCTCGTCGGTCGTCCTGATGACATAATCATGGCTGATTTGGTAGCGCTGCCACAGGTCGACGAAGACGGCGACATATTTGTCGGCTAACGCGCGCGGCTCCGTTTTTTCCTTTTCCGCCGCCTGGATCAGCTTCAACGTGTTCTCGTCGGTACCGACCAAGAAGAACGTCTCGTCACCGATCAAACGATGCCATCGGGCGACAACGTCAGCTTGCACGTATTCGACCGCGTGGCCAATGTGCGGCGGCGCGTTGACGTACGGAATCGCGGTGGTGACGTAAAACTTAGCCATACGACCATTGTACAGCCCCTTCAGTGCCAGCACGACCGCGCCAGTATTTTCGCTCCGAACTAGATAGCGATCCGGAAATCAGCAAAATCGCCGGTGGCGTCGAGCCAGGCCACCGCGTGATCGATGACCACGGCTCTCGATGGTCCGGTTTTCGCCCAATCGTGCAACGTCTTAAGGGTCGCCTGCTCTCCTTCGGCGATAATCGTCACGCTGCCATCGCGATTATTCCTGACCAGTCCCACCAGCCCGAGCTCCTCCGCCTTTTGCTGTGTCTGGCGTCGAAAACTCACCCCCTGCACCTCCCCGGACAACGTCAGTTCCAAACGTCTCGCTGACGGCTCGTGGTTCATGCTGGGTAGCGGACGATCACCACGATCTCGCCTCTTGGCGGCCGTTCCGTGTACCAGGCGTGAAGCTCCTGTGGCGCTCCTTGGCGGAATTCCTCATGGACCTTCGTCAGTTCGCGGGCCACGCAGACCAGCGCTTCCGGATAGTGTTCGGTCAGTTCGCCGAGCAGTTTGACAAGGCGATAGGGTGATTCATAGAGGACGACCGGCTGGATTAGTTCGGCAATTTTCTCGAGCGCCGTCTGACGGCCCTTTTTGTGGGGCAAAAAGCCCAGGAACGTGAAGGTGTCCCCACCCATGCCGGCGGCGGATAGGGCAGTCGGAACGGCGGACGGCCCGGGAATCGGGATGACTTCGTGGCCAGCCTGACGGGCAGCCGCGACCAGCGCGCTGCCAGGGTCGGAAATCGCCGGCGTACCGGCATCCGTCACCAGTGCCAGCGACTCCCCCGCCACCAGTCGATCGAGGATCTCGGCCTGCTTCGACGGCGAGGTATGGGCATGATAGGAGACGAGCCGGGCGTTGATTTCGTAGTGGTTAAGCAACTTCTTGGTTTGGCGGGTATCCTCGGCCAAGACGGCCTCGACCTGTTGCAGCGTTGCCGCCGCGCGGTAGGTCAGGTCAGCCAGATTCCCAATCGGTGTCGCCACCACGAACAAGGTGCCACCTCGTAACGTATCAGACACGCAGCTCCTCCTGCAAAATCGGTATCAGTCGCCGTGGCGCCAACGGAAGACTTTGGTGTGAGCCCGGTACCAGACGCGTGCGGACATTCGGAAATTCCTGCTGCACCCGCTCCAGCTGCCAGCGCGGAATCACTTCTTCCTGCTCGGGATAGAGGATAACCGCCTGCTTGATGTCCGGCAGATCAGGGGCGAGATCGATCCGGCCCGCGAAATCATAAAGCTTCTTGGCCTTCTCGTAAGTAATCCGGGCACTGATCGAACGATATGCCCGCACGAAGTGGACAATATGACCGGCCCACAGCGCCATACCCACCCGACCGAGCCGCTGCGCTCGCGTCAGTCGGGCGCGGGTGAACGGGAAGAGTGGCGGCGCCACCGCGATTACCTGATGTACCTTCCGGGGGTGTCGGGCCGCGTACTTCAAGGCGACCGATCCGCCCAGCGAATGCCCCAGCAAGGTGAAAGAATCGAGGTTTTTGGCGGCTTCGTCGATCGGGCGGAAGAAAAACTCCCAGTCGATTTTGTCCGGCAGTTCCGCCGGATGGTCCGCCCCATGAATATCCACCACACGCCGCAGCGCTTTAAGCGCCGGCTGGTACACCGACTCGACGGCTCCGAGACCCGCTACGAAAATGACATCTGGCTTAGAACCCATCATCCCTAGTGTACCTTTTGATGAGGCGTTGGACCTGTTGACCACCGGGGAACATGGGCTCCGGAAGGGATTTCTCGGCTACTACCTTCGCCGGAAACAGTGGCAGGTTATGGCCGGAGCAGTTTGACCAAGGCCACCCACTCGGCGATTGTCAGTGTCTCCGCCCGGCGGGCAGGGTCGATCTTAGCCTTTTGCAGAAGCTTCAGTGCTTGCTCGTGCGATAGAGCCAGATGCCGCGCCAAGGTGTTATGGAGTTGCTTGCGCTTCTCGGCGAAACCCGCGCGGACGACCGTGAAAAACTGCTCCTCCGAGACGCCGTCGAGGATCATTGGAGTCTTCTTCCGGATATCCGTCACCGTCAGAATCGCCGAGTCCACCTTCGGGGGCGGCCAGAAGGCGTCTTTCGAGACCTTCCGGACAATGGTCGGTTCTCCGTAGAGCTGGACCGACAGGGCGAGGATGCTCATTTTCGGCGGCTGCGCGACGATCCGTTCCGCCACTTCCTGCTGGAGCATCACGGTGAGAGACTGCGGACTCGTGAGCGTTCCCAAAAAGTGTTTCAGGATCGCCGAAGTGATGTAGTACGGTAGGTTTCCGACGACTTTGTAGTCGTTGGGAAACTCGACCGGGTCGGTCGCCAGGATGTCCGACTGCTGGATTTCCACGTTTGGCAGGGTCGCGGTATTGGCACGGAGCGTCGGAAGAACCTGGGCGTCGAATTCGATCGCGATTACCTTGCCCACCCGCTCGGCCAACAGCGGTGTCAGTATCCCCGGGCCGGCGCCAACTTCGACGACGGTATCCGTTTTCGAAAGCTTGGCGGCGTCCGCTACCGCCACGACCGCCTCAGGATCGATTAAATAGTGCTGCCCAAGGTCCTTCCGGGGCGTCAAACCATGGGCTTTAAGCTGGGCTGCGGTATCACTCACACGTCCATTATGCCTCGAGAACGAGGTCGCAGGGGAGCGCCGCCCCGCAATTAAAAGCATGCCCTAATCTGCAGTCGCACGTTACCACTTGCGCGGAGCACGCCAACTAACGATCCAATAGTGAGAGTAGTCACACTTTTTTAAAGCCTCTACTGTATGGTTGCCATCTGAAATGTACCGATTGCGTACTCCTCGACCGATTAATAGGGGGGCGGGCATAACCCCGGACAGAATTTTTTCCGTAAACTGGTCAACCGTATTATCGAAAATAATCCGGTCTTCATACCAAGGTAATTCAGGCTCAGGGCCGCATATCCTTGTCAAAGTTTGGAGGTTGACTATTTCCGGACCACGTAAACGCCGCCGTCTAGAACGAATATCGTTAGCTAGCGACTCATTCGCACCTTCTCGTTCCAGAAAATCAGTGACCCACTCACGCAATGTCCCCTGCAAAGCAGCCCTCTGGGCAGCCGCTACTTGAGAGAAGTCAGGATGGTCATGCACACGTTCTGAACTATCAAGATCCGGGGCTTCTTCAACGGGGATTTTTCTCATAACCGTTTAGCTTAGCAGGAATAGTCATACTTTTTTGAGCAGGGACGAAAAGGCGCTGGAGAGTTTCTTCTCGCCGGCCCCGGCGAACTCGACGGTGAGAATCGTGTCCTCGACTTCCTTGACCGTCCCCGGTCCGAACTTCGGATGATCGACCGTGTCTCCGGGCTCGAGGTAGGTCGGATCTTGGTTTTCGTCGGGGTAGGCGAAGTCGGCCTCCGACGCGCTCGTCGAATAGCTTTTGAAGCCATGGCCGGTGTGGTTCTCGATCAGATGCTCGGGGATGTCAGCCAGAAACCGCGACGGCAAATTTGATTGGATGTTGCCGTAGAGTACCCGCGAGGTGGCATACATCAGCGTCAGCCGCTTCATCGCCCGCGTCATGCCGACGTAGGCCAGCCGCCGTTCTTCTTCCATCTCCTTCGGTTCCAGCAGGCTGCGGTTGTGCGGAAAGATGCCTTCTTCCAAGCCGACGATCATCACCACCGGAAACTCCAGCCCTTTGGCGGCATGCAGCGTCATCAGGGTGACGACGTTCGAGCCTGCCTCAAGGGAATCGGCGTCCGTAATCAAAGCGACGTCCTCGAGGAACACCGAAAGGCCCTCTTCGCCGCGCAGATGATCGTAGCGCTTGGCGACCGAGCGCAGCTCGGCGATATTCTCCAGTCGCGCCGCGGCTTCGACCGTCCCATCATCGATCCACTCCGCATATCCCGTTTCTTTAAGAACGGCTTCGAGAAGCGCATCGACTGTTTCCCGCCGGCTGATTTCCACCAGTTTGGCGTACAAGACCCCGAAGCGGATCACGGCACGGCGGCCGGCCGGGGCGATCACCTCGATGCCTGCCTCCGTCCCTGAACCGGAACCCGCCCCGGACGGTTCCGCCCCCGGCTCGCCGGTCAGGGTAAACTCCGGCCGCGAGGCGGGGCTTTCGGCTTGGCTGACCGCGGCCGCCATCGAGATGCCCCGTCGATCAGCCTCGTCGAGTAGTCCCTGTACCGCCTTGTCACCGATGCCGCGCGTCGGAACGTTCAGGATGCGTCGGAAGGCAATCGCGTCGTTCGGGTTGGCGATCGCCGTGAGGTACGCCAAGAGGTCTTTGATCTCTTTCCGTTCATAGAAACGCACCCCGCCGACGATCTTGTAGGGAATCCCCGCTTGGATCAGCTTCTCCTCCAATGCCCGGGACTGGGCGTTGGTGCGATAGAGCGCGACGCAGTCCCGAAACCGATAGCCGTCGTTCATCGCCTGCCGAACTTCCCGGATGACGCTATCAGCCTCGTCGCGTTCGTTATGTGCCTCGATCACCTTGATCCGGTCTCCGGCCCCGGCATCAGTCCAGAGCGCCTTCTCTTTACGGTCGACGTTTTGTTCGATCACCTTCTGGGCGGCGTCGAGGATCGTCTGGGTGGAGCGGTAGTTCCGTTCCAGCTTGATTACCTTGGTATCGGGGTAGTCTTCCTCGAACTGGAGGATGTTCCGGATGTCGGCGCCGCGCCAGGAGTAAATTCCCTGGTCCGGGTCACCGACGACACAGAGGTTGCGGTGCTCGGCGGCCAAGAGCTTGGTGAGAACGTACTGCACGCGATTGGTATCTTGATATTCGTCGACCATCACGTATTTCCAGAGCCGCCGGTAGTTAGCCAACGCCTCGGGTTGCGTCGTGAACAGCCGGACGACTTCCGTCAGCAAATCGTCGAAATCCAGCGCGTCGTGGCGCTTCAGGAGGTTTTGGTATTCCCGGTAAATGGAGGCAATCGTCTGGCGCTGGAAGTCGGTCGCCAGCTCGGCGTACTTGGCCGCGTCGACCAGCTCGTTCTTGGCCGCGGAAATTTCGTACCGGACATAGCTCGGATTGAACTGCTTCTGCGAAATCTGCAGGGTATCCATGACGCTTTTCACGGCCACCAGCGAATCGTGCGCATCGTAGATGGTGAAGCTCGCGGCCAAGCCGAGCCGCGGACCGTCCTTCCGTAGGATGCGGACGCAGACCGAATGGAAGGTACCAATCGTCGGTAATTCCCGGGACTGTCCCCGGCTGGGGGACAGTCCCTTCAGCAAGGTCTGGACACGTTCTTTCATCTCCCCGGCCGCCTTATTGGTAAAGGTCACCGCCAGGAGGTGGGCCGAACCGATGTCCTTTTCCGTGATCAGGTAGGCGATGCGGTGCGTCAGCGCCTTGGTCTTGCCGGAGCCGGCGCCGGCCAAGATCAGGACCGGACCATCCACCGCCTGGACGGCCGCCTGCTGTTCTTCATTCAAGCCGGAAAGTAAATCCATACCTCCTCATGGTAGCGCGGATAGCCGACGAGACGCTATGCGCCAGCCGCTCGAATAACCCGCCAGGCGACCGCTGCCGATAGGGACGCGCAGTGACAAAACGCAGTGGTGCGTCTACTTTTTGCGGTGGACAATCAACCCACCGCATCCAAGCACGGCAGGCGGCAAGGGTCCAAAAGGGTCAAGTGATCAAGCGTTCGAGGACTTCGTGCGGGCACCGAGGAACTGGTCGCCTCCGCTCCACTGATAGCTGGGATGGCGCCAATGGCGGTCGAACTCGCAGCACTCACCGTCGCGGTTCAGATCGACCACCCGACGATAGCCGAGGGCATCCGCGGACTCGGAAAGCTGGGGAATCCAGATCGTGGTTCCGTCAGGTTGTTCGGGAGCGTATTTCGGTCCGTGCTGAGGAGTCGCTGGGGTAATGCCATCCGTAATCATGGCTGCCCGGACTTCGTCCATCGTCAGTCTTTTCCCTCTGGGAATACTCCACGGAACCAGCTCAGTCGTCTCATCAAGTTCGACTGAGGATGGGAACTCTGCATCTACGTAGGCACGATCTCGAAGCTGTTCGTCAATATAGGTAAAGCCGGGAGCTGCTAGTTCGGCTTCCCAGGCGGCCTGCTGAGAATCTGGTGCGGCATCGACTGCGGGTGGCGCTGCTGGAGCATCGTCGGGGAGTGAACCTTGCTGGCCTAGTCCAGGCTCACGATCGGATGATTTAGCCATTGGTCATCCTTTCTTGGGTGCTGCCTAAGCTGGTAGGCAAACAAATCTTACATACTATAGCCGATAAGTGTGGCATGCATTCATAAGATTGTCAACCATAAGAAAATCGCAGTGAAATTTAACGGAACAGAGAGCACTGATTAGCCTGTCATTAGGCAGACAGAACGCTAACTAAAGACCGTTTCGTATCGACTAAGGTGGGGACTAGTCCGGCAGCGGATGCGCGTCCGTCAGTTCCTGCGCGGTCTGGCGGACTTCCGCGTAGACGTGCTCATTACCGATCGAGCCGAGCGTCTTAGCGATCAGCGTCGCGATCTGTGCCATCTCCCCCTCCCCCATCCCCCGCGTCGTCACGGCTGGCGTGCCGAGGCGTACGCCACTCGTCACGAAGGGCGTTTCCGGGTCGCCTGGAATCATGTTCTTGTTGAGCGTGATGTGGGCTTTGTCGAGTTCTTCTTGCGCTACCTTGCCAGTCACCCCTTGCGGCCGCAGGTCGACTAGCATCAGGTGGTTGTCCGTCCCGCCGCTGATGATTTGGAATCCTTCCTCCTGCAGCGCCGCCGCCAGGGCCTTGGCGTTGGCGATGACTTGCTGGCCATACGCCTTGAATTCCGGCTGGAGCGCCTCACCGAAAGCGACCGCCTTGGCGGCGATCAAATGCATCAAGGGACCACCCTGCATACCAGGGAAGACGGCGCTATTGAGACGCTTGGCTAGCGCTTCGTCATTAGTCAGGATCAGCCCGCCGCGCGGGCCCCGCAGCGTCTTGTGAGTGGTGCTGGTCACCACGTGCGCGTGCGGCATCGGGTTCGGGTAGGCTTCCGCCACGACCAATCCGGCGAAGTGCGCCATGTCGACCATCAGGTAGGCGCCGACGCTGTCGGCGATCTCCCGCATCTTGGCCCAATCGATCACCCGGGAGTAGGCCGAGTACCCTGAGGTAATCAGTTTCGGCCGATGTTTTTCGGCAATGCCCGCGATGTGGTCATAGTCGAGCTGCCCGGTGGCCGGGTCGACGCCGTAGAACTGGAAGTCGTACAGCTTGCCTGAAGCATTGACCGGGGAGCCGTGGGTCAAGTGTCCACCGTGGGCCAGCGATTGGCCGAGGACCGTGTCGCGCGGCTGCAAGAGGGCCAGATAGACAGCCATGTTGGCCGGTGCCCCGGCGTGCGGCTGCACATTGGCGTAACCTGCCCCGAACAGTTGCTTGGCACGTTCGATCGCCAGCGTTTCGATGACGTCGTAAAACTCGCAGCCGCCGTAGTAGCGTTTGCCCGGATAGCCTTCGGCGTATTTATTCGTCAGTACGGAACCGGCCGCCTCGCGGACGGCCGCGGAGACATAGTTTTCCGAAGGAATCAGCTCCAGGCCGTCGCGCTGGCGAATCTCTTCGTCCGCGAGGGCCGCAAATACTTCAGGGTCGGATTGTGATAGCTTCATGATTTTCCTTTCAGATGGATAGTTGTTTTGACCGGCCGAACCGGCGAAGGAGACAACAACTATTTGGTGGGGTCACGAAGCATATCCATAGTCTAGCGGAAGAGGGCGAGGATGTCCGCGGTGGGAATCGCTCCCTCGCGCAGGATTTTCAATCTGTCGACTACGGAGACGACCGTCGAGCTTGGGCCGGGCGTGATCCGGCCACCGTCGATGACCAAATCAGGTTGCGGTCCGTCATCCGGCAGCTGCGCCAGGAATTCCGCGACGGCGTAGGCAGGCGGCGATCCCGAGCGATTGGCCGACGTGGCGGTGTAGGGTTTACCGAACTGTTCCGCCACTCTTTGCGTCAGCGGATGGTCCGGTTGGCGGAAACCGCCATCCTTTTCTAGGTACGCGAGCGGCTGGCGTAACGGCAAGACGATCGTTAATGGGCCTGGCATAAAGCCGGTCCACAATAAATGTTCTTCGGCATCCAATGCGAAATGCGCCCATTCCATCGCGCGATCCAGGTCAGCCACGATCACGGAGAGTGGCTGACTCTCCTGGCGGCCTTTCAACCTAAAGACCCGGTTGACCGCCTCTTTGTTAGTCGCATCCGCGGCGATACCGTAACTCGTGTCCATCGGCATCACGACGACTTTCCCTGCCGCCAAGGCAATAACCGTCGCATCGACCGTCTCTCCTAACCCGTTCGCCAGCGCTATTACTCTCACTGCCGTATCATACCTGTAGCGAAGGAGTGAAACCGCAGACCATGAAACCTATTTTCAAGCGTCATCCTCGCGAAGGCAAGGACCAGATTCCCGCCGAAGCCAATGCTGAACTCGTTTCAGTACGGAACGACGAAAATAAATCCGTAATTCGTGGACCGAGATGCCTGTACCGAGGAGGCCAAGATACCGACCGTGAATGAACAACCGGACTACGCCGCTATTTACGGACGCAACGCCGCCCTGTCCCTCGCGGAATTGACCGCCCTGGGAGAAGGCCGGGGATTCCAGGTCTCACCGCTCAACCAGTACGCGGTGCGCCTGCGCGGCTTCGACCTGCGGCAGGCCGACCACCTCGGTGCGATTACCAAGATCATCGAGCTCCAAGGAGTGGCCGAGACCGCCGAGCAGGCGGTAATGCGACTGGCCGGCACGGCGCCGTCTGCCAAAAAGATCCGCTTCGGCGTCAGCTCGTATAGTTCGGTCCCGGCGACGCCGCTCAATAAGCTGATGAAAAAGTCACTGACCAAACGCGGCGTCAGCTCGGGGTTCGTGATGAAGCGGGAGGGTAAATCGGGGCGGAATCCTGATGGCGAACTGAGCGCCGTCCAGGTCTTTCATAACCATCTGATCGGCAAAGGGTTCGACTGGTGCGTCTTCGAGACCGACGACGGCTGGGCTTATGGGAAAACGGCCTGGGTGTATGACTTCGCCGGATTCGGGAAGCGTGACTATGACAAGCCGGTCAGCGATTCCCACCGTGGCATGCTGCCGCCGCAACTGGCGCGGGCGATGATCAACATCGGCACCCGGGGTTTGGACACCAGCGTCTGTGACCCGTTCTGCGGCGTCGGCGCGTTGTTGATCGAATCAGTCACCCTCGGCTACGAAACCCATGGCTCGGACATCGACCCCAAGGCGGTCGACGGCGCACAAAAAAACCTTACGTGGCTGGGCCGCGAATTCGACATCGCAACCCCCTGGGACGTGTTCGTCCACGATGCGACGCAGGTCTTGCCGCTCGATGCGCCGACGACCATCGTCACCGAAGGGTATCTGGGAGAGCCACTGACGGCCCAGACCACCGATGCCGACATCGAGACCGAAGCCCGGCATATCGAAACCCTACTGGAGGCGTTCTTAACGAACGTCCGCCGCAGCCTATCGACCGGCGGCCGCCTGGTGCTGACGGTGCCAGCCTGGCGGTTAACGCGCGGCGAGCGACGGCTCGGCCTCGTTGACCGCGTCGCCGCGCTTGGCTACACTAAAAAAAGTCCGCTGCCGGAAAGGCAGGAAGAATCTTCCCCGCCCGGACTGACAGCCCGGCAAACGCTCGACGTCGCCCGGCCCGGCCAGCGCGTCATTCATGAACTGATGATTTTGGAGAAAGCCTAATGGCACATACTAAAGCAGGTGGCACGACTAAACTGGGTCGCGACTCCCAAGGTCAGCGGCTCGGTACCAAGGTATCCGACGGCCAAGTGATCAATGCCGGTCAGGTAATCGTCCGCCAGCGCGGCACCAAGTACGCCCCGGGCCTGAACGTCAGCAAGGGTCGCGACGATACCTTGTTCGCCACCGCCTCCGGCGCCGTCAAGTACGAAAAGAAGAACCGGCGCACCTTCTCCGGCTCCCGCGTCCGCAAGACCGTCATCAGCGTTTTGGCTTAAAAAGCATCAATCTGACAAAGATCTTTACTTAAAGACCCTTGCTGCTATGGTGGTGGAATTTGCTACTGGTCAGCCGTTGAGCCACTCTCAGGCTACTCGCCTTCTTTAACTAGTTCCTCAACCGTAATGCCACGCCGCACCGCTTCCGTTACCAACTGCTGCAGTCTTTTTATCTCCGCGCGTTCCTCGCGAAAACTCTCCAGGTGCACTAAATAACGATCGCGCTCCGCGGGCGACAGGGGAAGGTCAACTTTATATCGCGCCGCCAAGGCTTCTGCTGCTGCCACCAACTCCTCTTTACCTTCCCGTTGGGCTGCCTCCCAGCCATGTTGGATAAAATAGCGCTTGGTGTGGATGCGATCAAACTCCAAGTACGTCAGGCAGTGGAGGATACCGGCGGCATTCCCGGCCCTCACCGCTTCGTTCGCGATATGCTCTGCCGGTACCATGCCAGATTCCGCCAGCCCGTGCCGGGCGATATACCCCGGCACGTCTTTGGCGGCTTCCCGACAGCGGACGACGATGTCACTGGCGGCAGCATCGGCCGTCGTCAGTTCGCGCAGCCGCTCATAATGGCCACCCGGAAGAAAGCTCCCCACGGCGCGTGGCGGACTTTCGGGCTTCATAGACAAGCGCCAAATCCTCGTGGTTTTTCAAAAATTAGAGAGGGTGGGAATCCTGTGGCCATAGCTGGATATGGTACAGAAAAATGCTTTTGTTGTAAACCTTTAAATAGTACGGTACTTTCGGACGACCTCGGCATCACCATGGAGTCATCGTCATCTCGAAATCTTGAAATCCGGCAGGTCGACGATCTCGAAGTTGTTCTCCTCCGTATCCCAGATGCCAAAGCTTGGTTGGCCAGACTTGAATCCTGCCAACTCTCCCGGGTTAGCGAGCACGGTGCCGTTCGCCAGTGTGTCTATCTTCTTGGTGTGGTTGTCACCGTAGAAGGCGATGTCGTAGCGACCCGATTCAGCAGCGTTTCGCGCCAGCAGCGGGAAGTGGGTCTGGAAGACCTTGCGACCAGCGATTTCCAACTCCCGGAAGGATTCTTCAGCGATGTCGAAATTCGGGTTGGCGCCGTGTTCCAAGACGATCTTGGCCTTAGCGCCGTCGACATTGCCCCAGACGCAGGTCCAGCGCAGACCTGAGACCAGCATCTCTTTGACGAAACCAGGGGCACAAAAATCGCCAAGGTGCAGGCAGTCATTGATGCCGGCAGCCTTGATCAATGTGGTCGCCCGATCCAGGTTATAGAAGTGATCGTGACTGTCGGAAACGACCGCGACTTTCATCCCGCTTCGGTCTTGGCCGGTGTCGGTACGTACTCCCGGACGGCCGCCGCCATCAATGACAAGAACAACGGATGCGCCCGATCCGGCCGCGCCTTGAATTCAGGGTGGAACTGGCTGCCGACCATGAAGGGATGGTCGGCCACTTCGACGATCTCCACCAGCACCTCGTCCGGGGTCGTCCCGCCGATGCGCAGTCCGGCGGCTTCCAACTGCTCGCGATATTCGTTGTTGAATTCGTAGCGATGACGGTGGCGTTCCACGACCTCTTCGGCGCCGTAGGCCTCGCGAGCCAGGCTGCCGGGCCGCAGTTTGCAGGTGTAATTGCCGAGCCGCATCGTGCCGCCCTTGGTGTAAATAGATTTTTGCGACTCCATGATGTCGATTACCGCATGTTTGGCTTCTCCGTCGAACTCGGCCGAGTTAGCCGATTCGTCGCCGAGCAGATGCCGCGCGAACTCGACCACGATCATCTGCATGCCGAGACAGAGCCCGAGATAGGGCACCTTGTTTTCACGAGCCCAACGGGCAGTCAGAATTTTTCCCTCGATACCACGGTCACCGAACCCTCCCGGCACGACCACGCCGGCGACACCCTCCAACAGTCCGGTCCCCTCTTTCTCGATATCTTCGGAGTTGACCCAGCGGAGCTTCACGCCCTGACCATGTGCCAAGGCCGCCCCTTTGATCGCTTCGGAAACGCTCAGGTAGGCATCCGTCAGGGCGACGTACTTGCCGACGATCGCGATCTCCAGTTCAGCGTCGTTTTTCGTCCGTTCGATTTTCTCGACCATCGCCGCCCATTCCTGCAGATCGGACGTGGTGCCGCCGAGGTTTAATTTCTTGTCGATGTAATCACCGAGACCAAGTTCCTCGAGCCGCAAGGGCACATCGTAGATATTCTTCGTCGTCACCATCGGCACGATCGCCTGGCGATCGATGTCACAGGTGATCGCCAGTTTGTCGAGGATCGCTTCGGGAATCGGTAAATCTGCCCGCACGACCAAGACATTGGTCGGCAAGCCATAACTGCGTAAATCCCGTACCGAGTACTGCGCCGGACGGGTCTTCAGTTCCCCGGTGGTTTCCAAATGGGGCAGGAGGGTCACATGGATCGACAGGCAGTTCTCGCGCCCCTCGGTGTGCCGGAGCAGCCGAAAGGCCTCGAGGAAGGCCATGCCCTTGATGTCGCCCAGGGTTGAGCCGAGCTCGACCAGCAGCACGTCTGCCTGCGTCTTTTCCGCCGCCAACCGGACACGCCGGATGATTTCGTTGGTCACGTGCGGCACCTCTTCGACCGTCTTGCCGAGGAAGTCGCCGCGCCGTTCCGCCTCGATCAGGCTCAAGTAGACCTGGCCGGTGGTGAAGTTGGATTCGCGCACCAGTTCTTCGTCAATGAAGCGCTCGTAGTGGCCAAGGTCCTGGTCGGTTTCAGCGCCGTCACGCGTCACGAACACTTCGCCGTGTTCGTACGGATTCATCGTGCCGGGATCGATGTTGATGTAGGGATCGATCTTGAGGATCGAGATTTTCATGCCGCGCGCTTTCAGCAACCGACCGAGAGCGGCCGTAGTAACGCCCTTGCCAAGCGAGGAAACGACCCCGCCGGTGACGAAGATGAATTTCGTCGGCGAATCAGTCACGATATTCCCTCCGGACTGTTGAGCAGGTGAAAGTTTTACAGCAGGCAACCTCAAGAAGTGACTCGTCTCCTCGAGTCACGGTAAGGTCGCTTGGTCTAGTCATTTCTCAGTATTCTCTTCAGGTTCTTCCGGCTGGAGTCGGTCTGCCTTGATGGTGACCGGCACCTCCGCCGTCACGCCAATTCCCAGTTTAACAGGAACGGTATGGCTGCCAAGGGATTTCAGCGGGACGTTAGAAATCTGGGCCGGTTTGACGGTCAGCTGGTGCGTTTCCTTCAGCTGACGCGCGAGGTCATTAGCCGTCACTGAACCGAAGACCTGGTCGCCGGCGCCCACCTTCAACGTCAGCTCGAGCGGGGTCTCCTGAAGCTGCTGCGCCAAATCGGACAGGGTAGCTTGTTCTTTCTCGCGACGCTCGGCCGCCTTGGCGATTTCCGCCTCCCGCTTGGCGCGGCGCTTCGGTGTCGCGATGTCGGCTCGGCTGGCCACCAGTAAGAAATTTCGCGCGAAGCCGGGTTTGGCAATCACCAACTCACCCGAAAAACCGATGTTCTCCAGATCCTGGTTGAGGATTACGGCCACCTGCCGTCTACTTCGTTTCATACGCTCTATGGTACGGACTACCGCCGCCTGCGTCCAGGCTGGGAGCCCTGATCGATCTACTTTTTGCGCCCCAGGCAGGGCGCGGTAACCACGACTCCGAACGGACAGGGTTATTCCTGGAAGAGGAGGATATGCTTCGCCTCAGGGGCGACTGGCCTCCGGGGATACTTTGCGGTTACTTCCCTGAGGTACACCTTAAGTGCACTTAGGTTTAACTAAAGGTGTACTTCGCGGAAGTAAGTCGATTAACCTCGACTGACCACGCTACTCGTCCCGTTGGGATTTCGTTTTAATCGCCTGTCGAATCTCGTCGGACACATCGTTGATAGCTTCGGCCTGCCGCAATTCCTCCTCGATGCCGACGTGAGGAAGCGCTTGCAGCTCCGCTAAGTCGACCCAGCGAAAGTCGGTGAAATCATCACTGATGACGACCGGCGCCGCGTCTTCGACTTCGACAAAATACGAGAGCACCTTCACCGTCTGGTCGTCCGGCCGCACGAAAGAGGCATCTTTCAAGAGAATCTTGCCCGGCTTCATCGTCAGGCCGGTTTCTTCGTGAACCTCCTCTGCCAGGGCCTCCTCGATCGATTCGTTGCCTTCGACCTTGCCACCCGGGAACGTGTACTTGCCCGGGTGGGCCACCTCCCGCTCCGAGCGTTTGAGGACGAGGAACTTGCCATCTTCGTTCCTGATTACCGCCGTCACGGCGACGATGTGAAGCTTGTTCTGCTTGTCGTAGGCCATCCCTGCCATACTGCCCGCTTCCAAACGATACGTCCAACCTGGCTGCCAGGCCCACGCGGCTGTCACCGCACGCGCCAGAGGAATGCGGTTAAGCCAATGTTCGAGGCCGTACTGCGTAGCCCGGTGACCGATAATCAGTACCCGCTGGCCGTCGCGCCCACTAAGCAGATCATCAAGGAAGGATTTCAGTCGGCTGGCCACCTGCGAGTAACTTTCACCGTCCGGGAATGGCCGGGTGATACGCCGTGCCTTCTCCGGATCGACTTCGTCGCTCGGATGACCCGTCAGGCTGCCATAATCGCACTCCCGCAAGCGAACGTCGCGGATGATTGGAAACCGATTCCCGAAAGCTAGCTCGGCCGTTTTATACGAACGCCGCAGGTCTGAACACAGGACGACGTCAAACACGCCACCCGGATACCGTTCGCCCAGTTCCTTAGCCTGCCTCACGCCGAGCGGGGAGAGTTCCGCGTCGGCATGACCGGAAGCGAAATAGTTCTGATTATCGCGAGTAGTCGCGTGCGACTCAAAAACGATCTCGACCATGACCGACTACTTCAACTGCCCAATCGCCGCCTGCACCTGGGCTTCCGGGTCGGTGCTCGGCGACTCGACGTCGGGTTTCAACCCCTGCTTGGAAATCGAGGTGCCGTTCGGCGTCAACCACTCGGCGATCGTCAACTTAAGGACCGCGCCGCCGCCCAAGTCTTCCAACTCCTGCACCGAGCCTTTGCCGTAGGTTTTTTCGCCGACCAGTTTGGTTTGCCGGTCATCGCGCAAGGCCCCGGCGGTGATCTCGGCGGCCGAGGCACTCCCCTTGTCGACCAAGACTACCAACGGATAGGCAGCGAGCCGCGCGTCCTTGGTCGCCGAACGCGTCTCCGACTTGCCATGCGCGAACTGCTCCTTCACCACCGCTCCGTCGCTTAAGAAGACGCTGGTCACGTCGACCGCCCCTTCGAGGTAGCCGCCCGGGTTCGAACGCATGTCCAGCACGATCCCGCGAGGTTTCTTGGCTTGGATGTCCGTGATCGCCGTGTTCAGCTCGTCTTTCGTCGTTTCGCCGAACTGGCTGAGGCGGATAATGGCGACCGCTTGCCCCGGACCTGATCCGGAAGCTTGCCCCGGGCTTGACCCGGGGTCGCCGCGATATGTCAGGGTTACCGAAGGCGACTTGACTGTCTCGCGGGTCAGCGCCAAGCTACGCGCCGCCGACTGCCCCGGGCCGCGTACCTCGACCGTCACCTGGGAACCTTTGGGGCCACGGATCTTTTGGGCCACCTCGTCAATATCCTTGCCGACCACCGACTCACCATTCACCGCGAGTACCATGTCACCAGCGACGATGCCACCGCGGGCGGCCGGCGAATCCGGCAGCGGGGCAATCACCATGACGAGGTCGTTCTTCAAGCCGATTTCCACCCCGATTCCTTCGACCGTGCCAGCCAACTGCTGATCAAGTTGATCAGCCTCTTCCTTGGTCAGGTACTCGCTATAGGGATCCCCGGTACCGGCGACCAACCCCTTGGTCGCCCCGGTCAAGAGATCCTCCTGCGAGACGTCGCTGACGTACTTCTCCTGGATCAGCCGTTTCGCTTTGGCAAAGTTCGAGAGGTCGGCTTTACCGAAATCCAAAAGGTCTTCCGCCTGCGAGTGGCCGAGCAGGAAGCCGCCGGTGAACGTTACCACCAGTGCCAGGACGGCGACCGGAGCCCAGATGTAGGTGCGTTTCATACCGCCCCATTGTACACGGCAGCAAAAATAGTTCCTCTGAACCGTCCTCGACTTACTCCGTAGCCTATTTTCTCCTTGACATGGTAGTAGTCAAATGTATACCATAGGAACGTTATGGGTAGTGAAGAAATCAACGACCCGGTTTCGGTGCTCGCCAAGTTCGACAAAGGTGTGATCCAACCGGTAATCGTCCGCTGGCGCGGCCGCCGCTATTGGATCCAGCGACTGAACCTGCACCACACCGCCCGGCAAGGCCGCGACCTGTTGCATTTCTTCGCCGTCACGACGGAAGTCGGCGACTGCACCCTGACCTACTCTCAGGAATCACTCCGCTGGACGCTTCTGGAAACCCACTTCGAGGGCTGAGTGACTGGCCGCGCTGTCGACGTGGGGGCCGGCGCTCAGCGGGGATGCTGTTCTAGCTGGCTCACTCGCCGTTCCAGCTGGTCAAACTGCTCACGGGTCGGTACATGGTGGAGCGCGCTGGCGATCGCTGATGTAATCTTGTCGACGGCCTCATCGATATACGCCTTGAGGCTCGCTTCACTGCGCGCGATTTTCTTCTCTAAGACTTCAACCGCGTGGTCCAACTTGGTATCGACCGCGTCGATTTTGGCATCTAACTTGTCTATGCGATCATCAAATTTGTCCATGCGAGCGTTCGACCGCTTCTCTAGCGCCTGCAGTCCTTCTTGCAAATCCTGTTTGGTAGCAACTTCTGACATACTCCCATCTTACTCTTCGTATGCTTGCTTGTCAAGCAACTATGGGAGAAAACAATGACCGTCCTCCATCTCGATATGGATTCGTTCTTTGCCACCGTCGAGCAACAAGCTCGACCGCATCTACGAGGTCGACCAGTCGGCATCAGCCTCGCGCCCTCTCCCGGCGGTACCATTGTGGCCGCCTCCCGCGAAGCCAAGCGTCAGGGTGTGGGCACCGGAACCAAAGTCGCTGAAGCTCGGCGCTTGATTCCGGATATCGTCCTCCTAAAGCCTCAGCCGGAGAAGTATCGGGCCGTCCACCGCCGTTTTCGAACGGTCATGGCGGATTACCCGGGAACGCTGAAACCTCGCTCCATCGACGAGGCCGCCCTCTGGCTCGACGACAAGCGTCAGGACCGTCGCTCACCCCTCGAGCTTGGCGAGGAGATAAAGCAGCGTATCCGTACCGAAGTCGGTGAATGGCTATCCTGCTCGATCGGCATCGGTCAGAACTGGCTACTCGCCAAGACCGCCTCCAACTTGAGGAAGCCTGACGGACTGGTAGAAATCACCCCCGCCAACGTCCGTGCCGTCCTCGGCGAACTGCGACTGCATGACCTTTGTGGCATCGCGCGCCGCATGGAAGCCCGGTTTAACCTGGCTGGGTACCGGACGCCGCTTGACGTGTACGAAGCTGATCCCTGGGAGCTGAAACGGCGGCTCGGCGTCACCGGCTACTACTGGCACCGGCGGCTACACGGACTCGATATCGATACCAAACAATGGAGTACCAAGTCAATCGGCCACTCTTCGGTGATTCCCCGATCAACGACCTCTCTTGCCGCCCTTAAACCGCTGGTGCACAAGCTTTGTGAACGAGCCGCCCGGCGCTTGCGCGCCGGTCACTGGGAGGCGACGACCGTCGGCATTGGTGGGCAACGTGCTAACTATCGCGGCTGGTGGTGGCAGAGCCGGCGCACGGCACCGTTCACTCGCACAGAAACTTTGTTCAACCATGCCTGGAGCCTGCTGAGCCACGCCCAACCAGACAGCCCGCTGCGCGTGGTCGCCGTCCGCATGTCAGGATTACGCTCAACCGATCCTCGGCAGCCGTCGCTCTTTGACATCGAGCGGCGGCGTCATGACCTTACGGACGCCGTCGACGTGGTCAACGACCGCTGGGGAGAGCAGACGCTTCAGCCAGCCGCGATGCTCGGCCTGAAAGGAATGGCCAACGACTCCATCGCCTTCGGGCAGGACATGACCACCAGACAAGAGTGGCCCGACTGAAACCCGGAGGACATTCCGCCAAGAAGAAAGTGTTTGATCGTGTCACATAGCCCAAGAGCAAAGGAATTGCTCGACTAAAGAGTGGGCTTACCTCGGGTGGACCGCCCTAAACACTGTAAGTAGCGTCTGTGGGCAGGAGAAAGAACAGAGAGGGTTACGCCAGCCACGCTCTATGCCCCCGCTCGAGGTTGGAATTTCAAAACCCCGCACCAAGCGTTACCAAGGTGCGGGGCAGTTTTGTTTGACGAAGTAGACTTAGTAGAACTTGCCGGTACTGGGTTGGGTGTGGGTGGAAACGACCCCTGGACCACCGTTCCAGTTCATTTCCCGGACGGTCACCATATTACCGCTCACTCCGGTTACCACCCCGACGTGTCCTGCCCCACTCGCACCCATCTCACCGGAGCGCCAAATCATAATCTTGCCGACTGCCGGGTTCGAGCTGGTGGGCTGCCAGGAACCGGCGTTACCGTTCTGGCCACGACCGGTCTGGTTGTAGACGTACCAGGTGCATTGACCGTACGGGTAGGGATTATTACCCCCGCTGCGGACCGATCCCCCACCGCTGTTGGCAGGAGGGGCGCTCGGCGGAGGGGAAACTACGCCAGGACGAGTCGAGGGAGAGGGAGCCGCAGAAGCCGGGGTATTGATGGCCGCCGCCGCCGTCTCAACTGCCGCCGCCGCTACCATCTTCTGGTATTCTTCTTCCTTGCCTTGCGTCGCTTCCGCCAGGGCTTGCTTAGCGGCAGCTTGCGACTCGGCGGTCACGATCTTGTCCTGCAGGGAAGCTTGCAGGGCGCCTAGGCCCTCCTGCTTTTCCTTGGCGTCGTTAAGTTTCTGAGAAACCTGTTGCTTAGTCTCGCTCAATTCCTCGGCAGCTTTCTTGGTCTTGGCCCCGATTTGTTCACGATAGTTCTGCTGACCGAGCACGCCGGAGAAGGTGCTATTCGATGCCAACACCTCGAGCGTACCGGGCTCGCCGGTCACATAGGCATCATGAATCGCCTGCTTGAGGAGCACCTGCTTCTGGTCAAGCTTGGGAACAAGGGTGTTGTACTGGTTCTGCAAGTCAGCCACCTGACCAGCCACCTCGGCGCTCTGCTGCGAGATACTTCCCGCCTGCTGTTGCAGGCTGCTGAGATTCGCGTCCATCCGCGCATTGGCACTAGCTAGCGTGTCCGGCTGGCTGACCGCGTCCGCCTGCCCGGGGGCTACCGGAATAACTGATGTCAACATCGTCAGCGCCGTGACGGCACTGATTAGGTATTTGCTTTTGGTTTTGTTCTGCATCGGGTGAATACTCATCTGGTGCAGGAACTCCCTTCTCATACTTATTGGCTAGTAATCTGTTTGCGGGCGAAGCGCCCAGTCGCCTCTTAGGCAACGGGGGTAATTATAGGGAACTCCAAAGGCCTGTCAAAACTTTCCTACGGTACATTATATTCTTAATGAGGTATTTATTAAGGATGCTTGCTTTTTGTAGAAACCTCTAGGACAAGCCTGCAGAAAGGGCCGGACGCCTCCTGTATTTGTCAAATAAATAGACCTATCCTACGGTTGACAAGAAAAGCTGCAATTTGACGGCTAAAACACGACTAAACCGGGGATAACTAGGCTGATCTCGAGGTCCGTCCTCTCGCGGTTCTTCGCCAGCGGTCGAGCAACCGGCAGACTTCGATGAGACAGGCATCACGCCACCTATCCTTCGCGATGAAGACCGGAGAAGGTCCTCGGTGGTTATTCCTACTTCGGTCCTTTGGATGATCAGCACCCAGGCTCCAGGCGAGGACGCGCCTGGCGAGGGAGAAGCCGTGCGCCTTTCGACAAGTCAGGCGTTACCCGGCAAGCCGCGCCCTGGCCCCTGCGATGGGAAGGTGCAATGACGGCTCGTCAGGGCGACACCCTCAGAGGGTGTCGCCCTTAAAAAACCCGCCCGCTCTGCTCCCGTGTGAGCCGTGCCGGAAGAGGGTTTTGGAATCGGTGCTAGAAACCTTGGAATATCAGTTTTTCAAGTGTCGACGGATCGCGATCATCGAGCTTAAGACCCCGACCACCGTGCCAACGAGTAGCTGGGCGATGACCAGTTTGGGAATCTGATGGCGCAGGTACGTCGCCGCGTCGAAGTTAATATCCGTCCCCAGTGAGGTCGCCAGACGCGGTCCGAAAGCCAGCACTAAGATATACACCACCAAGAGCGCCACCACGGTCGCGATCACACCGTAGAAAACCCCCTCCATGATGAACGGGCCGCGGATGTACCAATTAGAAGCGCCGACCAGGCGCATGATCTCGATTTCCTCGCGCCGTGAGAAAATCGTGATGCGGATCGTGTTGAAGACGACCAGGATCGAGAAGACCAGGACAACCGCCGAGATGAAGAAACCGACGCTGCGGATAAAGGAGATAATCCGCCGGAGCTGGTCGATAATCGGCCGATTCTCCTTGTCGGTCCGTTTGTCCACCAGGGGCTTGGCGAAGTCCGCCGCCAGTACCGTATCGAAGGAGTCAAGCTTGTTCGGGTCGCGTGCCTTGATCTGTAAGCTCGGCGGCAGCGGATTATCCTCTTCGGAAATCTGTTCGACCAGTTTGCGGTTCGACTCACGCTGACCCTTATAGATATTCAGGGCGTCGGTCTTGGAGATGTACTTCACCGATTCCGTGTTCGGTTGCTTCTCGAGCTGCTCCTTGATCGTCATGATGTCGGCCACCTTCGCCTGGTCGTTGAAGAAGACTTCGATGTCGATTTTCTTCTGGATGTTCTCGATGATGTTGCTGCCGAGCAGCAGGAGAAGCAGGAAGATCGAGATCAGTACCAGCGTGAAGGTGACGATGCCGGTCGCCGCCACGGATAACCAGCCGTTCCGATAAAAAGAGACGAAGCCAGCCTTGGCGACGCGGGGCAGCGAGGCGGTAATCATCCCGGCGCTCGCTTCAGGGTGTACTTTCCGACTTTCTCGTCACGCACGATGTGTCCGTGTTCCACGGTGATGACACGTTTTTTCAAAGCGTCGACGATTTCCTTATTGTGAGTCGCCAGGATCACCGTGGTGCCGAACTGGTTGATTTTCAAAAGGAGCTGGATGATTTCCCAGGCGTTGACGGGGTCGAGGTTGCCGGTCGGCTCGTCGGCGATCAGGAGCTTCGGCTGGTGGACGAGGGCGCGCGCGATCGCCACCCGCTGCACCTCGCCGCCGGACATCTGACGCGGAAAGTGCTTCTGCTTATCCAGGAGGCCGACCATCTTGAGGATCTTCGGCACCGATTTGGCGATGTCACGGTTGCGCAGGCCGGAGACTTCCATCGCGAAAGCGACGTTCTCCCCGACGGTCTTGTTCTCCAGCAGCTTGAAGTCCTGGAAGACGACGCCGATCTTGCGGCGGAAGAAGGGTATTTGTTTGTTCGAAAGATGGGAAATGTCGCGGTCGTTGATGTAAATCTTCCCCTCCGTCGGCCGCTCTTCGGCGATCAAAAGACGGATCAGCGACGACTTGCCGGCCCCGGAGGAACCGACGATCGAGACGAACTCATTCGCCCCGACGGACAGGTTGATATCCTCCAAGGCGACAATGCGCTTGGGGTAGACTTTTTTGACGTTGACGACTTTGATCATGGCAAGGAAAGACCGTACCGAAGTACGGCCTTCAGGTTACACGCTGGGCACGGCGACGGTCAACGTCCCGCGCCCTCCGTAATGGTGTTCTAGTGATGCCCCGACGGTGACTTGCGCGCCGTCGTCTTGCGGAGGGTCTGGTTAGATTGGGAGCGGCTGGTTTGGTCGAACTGAGGCCGATCGTCTCGTGCCCGCTGGACATGGTTCCGGATTTGGTTCAACTGGTCGTTGCGCAAACGTTGGATTTTCGTAATTTCGTCGTAATGACCGGACATTTTGTGCTTCTCCCGTTATTTTGTATCCAGCATAGGGCAGTCAGGCACGATGACCCTGGGGTAAACTTCTAGAAATCACTACCTTTACGGTGCAGATTTTGGACGATTCGCCCAGTGGGCCTCACGTTACGTCCGCCCTAGGATGCTTTTGGCTGGCGGCCTCGCAGCAAGCACATCAGGCCGGCGATGATAATCAGAATGAACGGCAGTATGTAGAAGAAGCTAATGGAAATCAGTCCGCCGAACGCAGCAATGATCAGCAGCCAACCTGTCAGTTTACTTCTGGAGTCGGCAAAGAAGGCTGCTATGACTGCCAGCGTCGAAAAGCCAATCGCCGCCCAACCAAGACTACCAACGTTCATACTTTGATCACCCACGGCACCCTGAACACCACCAACCCCGATCGCAAATAGACCGCCGATTATGCCGAACACACCACCGAGAATAGCCAAGACCATTTCACCGGCTCGTCCGACGCGTTTTGCTTGTACTGTTCTATCTGCCACCGCGACCCCCTAGATACCGAGGTTTACGAGTTTGACTTCGTTCTTGAAGGATTCCAGATTGCCTACCCGTGCTTGGAAGCCAGAAGCGTCGGCCGGTACTTCGTAAATCAAGTCGAACTCCTGCGCCACATTCGGGTTCAGGTTCGAAAGTACGTTCAGTTGCCGGTTCTGCGGTTGGTAGGAGAACCCGTCCGTAATGGCCTTGAACTGTCGCTTCTGAGTGTCCTGCAAGTCAGCGCCGGTCGTGGTTTTCTGCTTCTGCCCTAAATTCTCGACCTTGTAGGTTACTTGGACGAACTTGCCGCCGCCTTGAGCGGTCTTAGGTGCCGTGAACCCGTCGGTTGAGTTCAGCGTCGCGCCAAGCACCTTCGGATTAGTGACTGTCCACTGAACGTCGCCAACGCGGACAGGCTGGCCCACAGCAAACGCCTCTTCCGGCTTTTGCTCCTGCTTGCCGGAGTTCTTGTTCTGCTGAGTATCGCAACCGCTTGCCCCGATTACGAGACCGGCGACAGCAAAGACGGCGGCCACCGTAACCACCTTATTGAATGAGGCTATCTTCATCCTTATATCCTTCCCGCTAAGTTGATTGACTACATAAAATATATGCTCATTCCCGAATGCTAACAACTGTTTGTGTCTCTAACAGATGTTAGTGCATACGCTAATCGTATGGTAGTCAGCTTAGACACCAAACTGTTCGAACCAATACGGAAACGTATAATCGACACTCGAAAAAACCAGGCACTCTCGCAAGAAGCCTTGGCTTCAAAGAGTGGACTGGAGCGGGTCACCATCGGGTATATCGAACAAGGACGCCGAAGGCCTACTTTGCCAACGCTTTACCGTATCGCCAAAGCCCTCAATATTGAGCTTGAGGACTTGATACGAGGCCTATAGCCTTACGACTGAAAACTAGTTTCACACAATACTCTGTCAGCGAATCGTTAATCTGTGTAGCCCCACGGGGAATCCCCCGATCAAGTCCGGGGCAAGCCTCGCTTCTGCGTATTGAAATACGCTTCGACGAGTCCGGTCTAGCCGAACCCGTCGCACCGTGTAGCCCCACGGGGAATCGAACCCCGGTCTCCAGGATGAAAACCTGGTATCCTAGGCCACTAGACGATGGGGCCGTGCCGTCCGATTATACCGCGCCGGTCAGACCACCCGCAAACCTTAGAGCTCGATGCGGTAGA
>JAABUS010001155.1_pt1 | contig 59860 bp, 62 predicted proteins | sample 5560161 | NCBI WGS metagenome assembly JAABUS01 (sample SAMN10711885, study PRJNA513376) | rock metagenome | isolation source: Antarctica rocks | place: Antarctica: Victoria Land, Trio Nunatak nord | collected 2016-01-04
CGTTCGGCGGGATCACGCCGCCAGCCCCGCGCGCGCCGTAGCCGTGCTCGGGCGGGATGATCAGGGTGCGCTTGCCGCCGACGTGCATCGTGGCGACGCCGATGTCCCAGCCGGAGATCACCTGCTGCCCATTCAGCACGAAGCTGAACGGCGCGCCGCGGTCGCGCGAGCTGTCGAATTTCTTGCCGCGTTGGCCGTTGTCGTCGAGCCACCCCGTGTAGTGCACGGAGACGGTCTGGCCGCTTTTGGGCTCCGGCCCGGTGCCGACCAGCTCGTCACGGTATTTCACGCCCGATGGCAGCGTGACGAAGGGTTCGGCGGCAGAGGCGGTCTGGGTCATCAGCAAGGCTCCAAGAAACACGGGAATAAAGCGGCGTAACATGGCTGGCTCTCTGGATGCGAGTTGGGCGGAAACGTATGCAGCCGCGTAGCACGCCGTGGCAGCCAAAGCACCTGGGACGTGGTTCGGTTGCAGGCCTTGTCGCGCCTTGCCGCCGCCCGTAGGACATCGGAATGGCGATGGAGGCAGCATGATGGCCGGCTGGCAGTTCTGGATCGACCGCGGCGGCACTTTCACCGACTTGGTGGCCCGCGCGCCGGACGGGCGCCTCAGCACCCACAAGCTGCTGAGCGAGAACCCCGGCCGATACCGGGACGCCGCCATAGCGGGGATCAAGACGGTGCTGGGCCTGGCGCTCGACCAACCGATCCCGCCGGGGCTGGTGGACCAGGTGAAGATGGGCACGACCGTTGCCACCAACGCGCTGCTGGAACGCAAGGGCGAGCGCACCTTGCTGGTGGTGAACCAGGGCTTCGCCGACCTGCTGCGCATCGGCAACCAGGCGCGTCCGCGGCTGTTCGACCTGCACGTGACCCTACCGACCCTGCTGTATGAGCGGGTCGCCGAGCTGCCCGGCCGCGTCGGCATCGATGGCATAGAGGTCGAGGCGCTGGACGAGACCGCCGCCCATACTGTCTTTGCCGCCGCTGCGGCCGATGGCATCCAGGCTTGCGCCATTGCGCTGATCCACGCGTGGAAGTATCCGGACATGGAGCGCCAGCTTGCGGAGCTGGCGCGCGACGCCGGCTTCACCCAAGTGTCCGCCAGCCACGCGGTCAGCCCCTTGCTGCGCCTGGTGCCGCGCGGTGATACCACGGTGGTCGATGCCTATCTCTCGCCGATCCTGCGCCGCTACGTCGAACAGGTCGCGGCTGAGCTGCGCGGGGTCAGGCTCTACTTCATGCAGAGCAACGGCGGGCTGGCGCAGGCCGACCGGTTCCAGGGCAAGGACGCCATCCTGTCCGGACCCGCCGGCGGCATCGTCGGCGCCGCGCGCACAGCGGAAATGGCCGGCATCCATCGCATCATCGGCTTCGACATGGGCGGCACCAGCACCGATGTCGCATTATACGACGGCGCGTTCGAGCGGGCGTATGAGACCGAGGTCGCCGGGGTGCGGATGCGGGCGCCGATGATGGCGATCAACACCGTCGCAGCCGGCGGCGGCTCCGTCCTGCATTTCGACGGCGCCCGCATCCGGGTTGGGCCGGACAGCGCCGGCGCCAACCCCGGACCGGCGTGCTACCGCCGCGGCGGGCCGCTCACGGTGACGGACGCCAATTTGTGCGTCGGCAAGATCCAGCCGGCGCACTTCCCGCCGATCTTCGGCCCCGACGGCGATGCGCGCCTTGACGCCGAGGTGGTATGGGCGGAGTTCGCAAAACTCGCGGGCGAGGTCGCGGCGGCAACCGGAACACGGCAGGACCCGCGCGCGGTGGCGGAAGGGTTCCTGCGGGTCGCGGTCGCCAACATGGCCAACGCGATCAAGCAGGTCAGCGTGCAGAAGGGCCACGACGCCACGCGGTTCGCCCTGCAATGCTTCGGCGGCGCCGGCGGCCAGCACGCCTGCCTGGTTGCCGACGAACTGGGGATGGAGACCGTGTTCATCCATCCCTATGCCGGCGTGCTGTCCGCTTACGGCATGGGCCTGGCTGACCAGACCGTACTGCGCGAGCAGGCGGCGGAACAGCCGTTCACGCCCAAAACGCTGTCAGCATTGGACGCGCTGGCCGACCAGCTTGCCGATGCCGCCCGCACGGCGCTGATGGAGCAGGGCGCCGAACCCGAATGCGTCGGCACCAAGCGCACCGTGCACCTGCGCTACGCCGGCACCGAGGCGGCGTTGCCGGTGCCGCTGATCGACGCACCCGGCACCCTGGCGGCCTTCGCCGCCGCCCACCGTGCCCGCTTCGGCTTTGCAACGCCGGACCGGGAGGTGATCGCCGAGGCTGTGGCGGTCGAGGCGACCGCCACGGGCGAAACCGTGGACGAACCCCGCCTCGCTGTCCGCGAGGATGGCGGCCCCGGCCCCATCGACCACGTGCAGATGTGGAGCGGCGGCGCGGAGCACCGCACCCCGGTGTTCGACCGCACAGCCCTCCGCGCCGGCGACCGCCTGCCCGGCCCGGCTTTGGTGCGGGAGGCCAATGCCACCACGGTGATCGAACCCGGATGGACTGCCGAGGTCACTGACCGCGACCACATGCTGCTGCGCCGCACCTCGCCGCTGCCAAATCGCGTTGCCGCCAGCAGCGACCGCCTGGACCCCGTGCTGCTGGAATTGTTCAACAACCTGTTCATGAACGTCGCCGAGCAGACTGGCGCCGTGCTGCAGAACACGTCGCTCAGCGTGAATATCAAAGAGCGGCTGGATTTCAGTTGCGCCATCTTCGACGGCCTCGGCAACCTGGTCGCCAACGCGCCACACGTGCCGGTGCACCTCGGCGCGATGGGCGAGAGCGTGAAGACCGTGCTGCGCAGCCGCGGCACGGCATTGCGTCCCGGTGATGTCGTGGCGCTCAACAATCCTTTCAACGGCGGCACGCATCTACCTGATATTACGGTTATTACCCCGGTGTTCGACGAGGCGGGCCTCGCCATCCGCTTCTTCGTCGGCAGCCGCGGCCACCATGCCGACGTCGGCGGCACGACCCCCGGTAGCACGCCGCCGGACTCCCGAACGTTGGAGGACGAAGGGGTCATCATCGACGACTTCCTGCTGGTCGATGCCGGCACATTCCGGGAGGCCGAGTTCCGCGCCCTGCTGTCCGGCGCGCGCTACCCGGCCCGCAGCCCCGACGTGAACGTGGCCGACATCAAGGCGCAGGTCGCCGCCAACGAGCGCGGCGTGCAGGAGCTAGCCCGCGTCGTGCACCAGTACGGCTGGGACACCGTGCAGCGCTACATGCGCCATGTGATGGACAATGCGGAGGAGGGCGTGCGCCGGGCGATCGTCCGCATCGCGCCCCAGGTCGGGGACGGCGTGTTCGACTACACCATGGACGACGGCGCGAAGCTGCATGTCGCGGTCAGGCTCGATCGAGAAGCACGCACGGCCATCGTGGACTTTACCGGCACCGGACCGCAGAGCGCGGGCAACTTCAACGCTCCCCCGGCCGTCACCCGCGCCGTGGTGCTGTACGTGTTCCGCTGCCTGGTGGGCGAGGACATCCCCCTCAACGACGGCTGCCTGAAGCCGATCCGCATCGTGCTGCCGCCGGGCACCTTCCTGTCCCCGGCACCCGGCGCCGCCGTGGTCGCGGGCAACACCGAGGTCAGCCAGGCCACCTGCAATGCCCTGTTCGGTGCATTGGGCACCCTCGCCTGCAGCCAAGCCACCATGAACAACGTGCTGTTCGGCGACGCGACGCGGCAGTACTACGAGACCATCTGCGGCGGCATGGGCGCCGGTCCCGGCCAGCCCGGCGCGTCGGCCATCCAGACCCACATGACCAATACCCGCATGACCGATCCCGAGGTGCTGGAACTGCGCTATCCCGTGCGGCTGGAAACCTTCGCCATCCGTCGCGGCTCCGGCGGCGCGGGCGCGCAACAGGGCGGCGACGGCAGCATCCGCCGCATCCGCTTCCTGGAACCCATGACGCTCGTCGTCGTCGCCTCCCGCCGCACGGTCGCGCCGTTCGGCCTGCATGGCGGCGAGCCTGGCGCCCCGGGCCGGCAATGGGTCGAACGCGCCGACGGCTCGCGGCAGGAGATGACCGGCACCGACCAGGCCGAGTTGCAGCCCGGCGACGCCTTCGTCATCGAGACGCCTGGCGGCGGCGGCTACGGAACCCCTGGATGACGCTGGCGCTTGTCGCCCAGTCCCTCGTCAGCGGCCTGCTGATGGGGCTGATCTACGCGCTGGTGGCAGCCGGGCTGTCGCTCATTTTCGGGCTGATGGACGTCGTGAACTTCGCCCATGGCGAGCTGCTGATGCTCGCGATGTACGCCGCCGTGGTCATCTTCGGGCTGACGGGCCTGGACCCCGTCGTGCAACTGCCGCTGGTCTGCGCGATGATGTTCGGCCTCGGCGTGCTGATCTACCGCGGCATCATCGCCCGCGCGCTGAGCGTGCGCTTCAACCGCGGCATGGTGCAGATCTTCGCGACCTTCGGCCTCGCGATCTTCATCCGCGGCGCGGCGCAGTTCGCCTTTGGCGGCGACTTCCACTCGGTCTCCGGCACCTGGCTCAGCAACCGGACCGCGAGCCTTGCCGGCATCTACGTGCCGCTGCCGCAACTAGCCGCCAGCGCCGTCTGCCTGCTGGCGTTCGCCGGGCTGTTATTGGTGGGCCGCACCGAGTTCGGCCGGGCGCTGGAGGCGACGCGGGAGGACCGGGACGCGGTGGCGCTGATCGGCATCGACCGCGACCGCATCTTCGCGATCGGCTGGGGCCTGGGCGCCGCGACTGTCGGCGTCGCGGGCGTCATGCTGATCGCGTTCTACTACGTCTCGCCCAGCGTCGGCGCGAACTTCGCGGTGATCGCCTACGTGACGGTGGCGCTGGGCGGCTTCGGCTCGATCCTCGGGGCGCTGGTGGCCGGGATCGTCATCGGCGAGGTCGAGGCGCTGACCGCCCTCGTGCTCGAGCCCTCGCTGAAGCAGGTCGGCATGTTCGCGGTCTATCTCGCCGTGCTGATGGTCCGGCCGCGCGGCCTGTTCGGGAAGATGTGATGGACGCCGCACTGCCCGCCGCGGCCAAGCCGGCCGACAACGCCATCCTGCGCCGGCGCCGGCAGGAGCTTTGGGCGGGCGCCGCAATCCTGCTGGTTCTCGCCGTGCTGCCGCTGCCGATCCGCGACGTTTACACGCAGAACCTGATCATCGTCACGATCCTGTTCGCCGGGCTGAGCCAGGCCTGGAACATCCTGGGCGGCTATTGCGGGCAGATCTCGCTGGGGCACGCGCTGTATCTCGGCATTGGCGCCTACGTCTCGACGCTGCTGTTCGTGAACCTGGGCGTGCCGCCGACGCTTGGCATGTTCGCGGGCGGCGTGGTCGCCGGGCTGTGCGCGCTGCTGGTGGGCTGGCCGTGCTTCCGGCTGAGCGGGCACTACTACGCCATCGCGACCGTCGTGGTGGGGGAGATCGGCTACCTGCTGTTCCTCAACTGGGACTGGGTCGGCGCCGCGACCGGCGTGTTCGTGCCGTTCAAGGGCGAAAGCCTGATCGACCTGCAGTTCCGCACCAGCAAGCTGCCGTTCCACTTCGTGGTGCTGGCCTTCGCCGCGCTGACCTGGATCGCCGCCTGGCTGATCGAGGGCAGCCGCTGGGGCTTCTCCTGGCGGGCGATGCGGGACGACGTGGTGGCGGCGCGCTCGCTCGGGGTGCGGGTGTTCCCCTCCAAGATGGCGGCGGCGGCGATCAGCGGCTTCTTCACCGGCATGGGCGGCGCGATCTCTGCGCAGTACGTCGGCTACATCGACCCGGACAGCGTGCTCGCCGGGCATCTCAGCATCCTGATCGCGCTGCCCGCCGTGCTGGGCGGGGTCGGCACGCTCTGGGGCCCGCTGCTGGGCGCGGCCGTGCTGATCCCGGTGAGCGAGCTGTCCCGCAGCTATCTCGGTGGCGGCGGCCAGGGCGTTGACCTGATGATCTACGGCGGCCTGATCGTCGCGGTGTCGCTGGCGCGCCCGGCTGGGCTCGTCAGCCTACTGGGCGTGCGGCGGGCGCCGCAGGCGTAGCGAGGCCGGCGAGCAGCAGCTCGATCGCCGCGGTCGCCTCGGCGTCGCCGGCGCGCATGATCGGATCGCGCAAGAAGTGCGGATGGTGGAACGGCGCCGTCGCGTTCAACACCGCTCCGGCCGCCGCCAGCGCGTCGCGCTGGGCAAAGCTCCCAGAGTCGATGCCGTCCTGGATAATCCGGGCGACCTGCGACCGCAGTTCGCCGATATGGCGCTCGACCACCTCGCGGGCCTCTCCCGCCACCAGGTGGTAGGTCGCGAACATCTCCGGGTCGTCCAGCACCTTCCGCCGCTTGGCGTGGATCAGCGCCCATAGCCAGGCGGCCAGTCGCGCCGACGGGTCGATATCGGATGCGGCGACTTCGGCCAAAGGTGCTGACACGTTATGCAGCCATCGCTCCACGACGGCGTCGCGCAGCGCCGCCTTGCTTTCGAAATGCCGGTAGACGTTTGCATGGCTCATGCCGAGGGCGCGCGCGACATCGACGACGCCCACCTTCGCCGGGCCAAGGCGGTGCAGCAGCGCGTCCGCCGCATCGAGGATGCGGTCGCGGGTCGTGCTGCTGCTGTCCATGCCTTAGGATGCGGCGCGGGGCCGCTCGCTGTCCAGCATCGCCATCTGCGCCGGCGGATAGCGGTCGCCGGCCACTGCGTTCGCGGGAACGGCCGCCTCGATTTGCGCCAGGTCGTCGGCAGTCAGATGCAGGTCGAGGGCCTGCAGGCTCTCGGCCAGCCGGCTCCGCGTCCGGGCGCCCACGAGGGGAATGATGTCCTCGCCGCGGGAGAGCACCCAGGCGATGGCAAGCTGGGCCGGCGTTGCGCCGCGTGCGGCTGCAATGTTGGCCAGCGCGTCGGCAAGAGTGAGATTCTTGACCAAGTTCTCGCCCTGGAAGCGTGGGCTGAAGCGGGTGCGGAAATCTCGAGCGTCACGCTGCTCGCCCGGCCTGAAGTCACCCGTGAGCAGCCCCTTGGACAGCACGCCATAGGCGGTGACGGCGATGCCGAATTCCCTCACGGTCGGCAGGATATCGGCCTCGATCCCGCGGGTCAGCAAGGAGTATTCGATCTGCAGCGCGGCGATGGGATGCACCGCATGGGCGCGCCGGATCGTGTCGGCGCCAGCCTCGGATAGGCCGATATGACGGACGTGGCCGGCCTGGACCAGCTCGGCGATGGCGCCGATCGTGTCCTCGATCGGCACTGCGGGATCGACTCGCGCGGGCATATAAAGGTCAACGTGGTCGGTGCCGAGGCGGCGCAGCGTGTAGGACAGGAAGTTCTTCACCGACGCGGGCCGGCCGTCAAAGCCGATCATTGCGCCGTCTGGGTCGCACAGGGCACCGAACTTAACAGCCACAAACGCCCGGTCGCGCCGGTCGGCGAGCGCGTCGCGCAGCAGAACCTCATTAAAGCCCATGCCATAGAAGTCGCCGGTGTCGAACATCGTAATCCCGGCGTCGAGCGCCGCGTGGATGGTGGCAACGCTCTTCCCGGCGTCGGCGGGGCCATAGAAGGCCGACATGCCCATGCAGCCGAGGCCGATGGCTGAGACGATGGGACCGTTCTGTCCGAGAGTGCGGGTTTGCATGGGCGTGCTCCTTTATAACAGATTGGAAGCTGGGAAGTGTCGTGACGAATGACAACATGTGTCATTCGTCATTCTCAATGGTTTGCTGCGGTGGTTGATTCCACCCGCCGATTGCGCCATGTCTAGCGTGTCCAAACCATCCCCCGCGGGAGAGCGCTGGTCATACCCAGCCGCCGAAGGCGCAACCGGCCCCCGGAAACGCTCAGGCCCCCAGGACCGCGACGGGCTCAGGACCTCTGGAAAGCCGGCGGCCGTCCACGTGGCTTCCGCACCGACGGAGTAAAGGCGCTTGAACGAGCGTCTGAATCTCTCAGGTTTCCCGGACAGAGGGGGGTCGCACCTGCTGACAGCCGTCAGCCGGCGACCTTGCGTCTGGAGCCCTGCCCATGGCCGAACCCGTCCTCAACATTGAACCCGACCCGCCGGCGATGCTGCGCACCACGCCGCTCGACGCGCTGCACCGCAGCCTGGGCGGCAAGATGATGGAGTTCGCCGGCTACTCCCTGCCGGTGCAGTATGGCCCCGGCGTATTGGCCGAGCACCTGCACACCCGAGCCAGCGCCAGCCTGTTCGACGTGTCGCACATGGGCCAGTTCACCCTGCGCGGCGACGGCGCCGCGGCAGCGCTGGAGCGTTTGGTGCCGGGCGAGTTCCAGGCGCTGCAGCCAGGCCGGCAGCGCTATACGCTCATGCTGAACGACATCGGCGGCATCCTGGACGACCTGATGGTCGCGAACTACGGCGACCGCCTGATGATCGTCGCCAATGCCGGCCGCAAGGAGTTCGACGCGCATCATCTGGCACAGGGCTTGCCGTCCAGCCTCACCTTCGACCAGTATCCCGACCGTGCGTTGCTGGCGCTGCAGGGTCCCGCTGTGGCCGCCATCATGGCCCGGCTCTGCCCGGAGGCGGCGGCGCTGCCTTTCATGGGCGTCGTCGAGGCATCCGTCGCCGGCATCGCCGCCTGGATCAGCCGGTCCGGCTACACCGGAGAGGACGGCTTCGAGATCTCCGTCGCGGACGCAGACGCGGAGGCGCTGGCGTCCAAGCTGCTGGCCGAACCCGGCGTGCTGCCGGCCGGGCTGGGCGCGCGCGACAGCCTGCGGCTAGAGGCCGGGCTGTGTTTGTATGGCACCGACATCGACGAGCTGACGACGCCGGTCGAGGCGAACCTGGCCTGGACAATCGGCAAGCGGCGCCGGGCCGAGGGCGGGTTCGCCGGTGCGGCCGTGGTGCTGGACCAGTTGAAGATCGGCCCGCACCGGCTGCGTGTCGGGCTGCGGCCAACCGGCAAGGCGCCGGCGCGGGCGTTGACCCCGATCGCCTCGCCGGACGGCCTGTCGGCTGGCGACGTCACCTCGGGCGGCTTCTCCCCCACGCTCGGCGCGCCGGTCGCCATGGGCTACGTGCGCAGGGACGTGTCGGCGCCGGGCACCGAGCTGCAGTTGCTGGTGCGCGACAACATCCTGCCGGCCCAGGTCGTGCCGCTGCCCTTCGTGCCGCACCGCTACGTTTGACCGGAGCATCCCAGGAGTACTGAGAGCATGACCGAGACCCGCTATACCAAGGACCACGAATGGGTCCGCCTGGACGGCGCCGTCGCGACCGTCGGCGTAACCGACCATGCGCAGGAGGCATTGGGCGATGTCGTGTTCGTCGAACTGCCCGAGCCTGGCCGCGAGGTGACGGACGGCGAGGCCTGCGCCGTAGTCGAGAGCGTGAAGGCGGCATCCGACGTCTATGCCCCGCTGACCGGCCGCGTCACCGAGGCGAACGACGCTGTCGTGGACGACCCGGCCCTGGTCAACCGCGCCGCCGCTGGCAACGGCTGGTTTTTCCGCATGGAGCTGTCCGACCCAACCAGCTTCGCCGCATTGATGGACGAGGCCGCCTACAAGGCCCTGGTGGATGCGCTGTGATGGACGGAAGCTTCGACCCGCTCGCCGAACTGCGCGCGCTGGAGGGGGCAGATGGGTTCGTCGCCCGCCACGTCGCGCCGAACGAGGCAGAGATAGCCGCCATGCTGCACGAGGTCGGCGCGGCGACGCTGGACGAGCTCGCGGCCAAGGCCGTGCCTGCCGCGATCCGCGCGCTGAACGCCATGGACCTGCCGCCTGCCATCGATGAGGCCGCTGCCATCGCCGAGCTGCGTGATCTCGCTGGGCAGAACGCCTGCAAGCGGTCGCTGATCGGCCAGGGCTATTACGGCACCCACGTGCCCCCGGTGATCCTGCGCAACGTGCTGGAGAACCCCGGCTGGTACACCGCCTACACGCCGTACCAGGCCGAGATCGCGCAGGGGCGGCTGGAGGCGCTGCTGAACTTCCAGACTATGGTCTGCGACCTCACGGCCATGCCGATCGCCAACGCCTCCCTGCTCGACGAGGCGACGGCGGCGGCCGAGGCCGTGACGATGGCGCGCGGCGTGAACCACGGCAAATCCGACGTGCTCGTTGTCTGCACCGATCTGCATCCGCAGACCCGTGCCGTGCTGGCGACCCGGGCAGCGCCGCTGGGTGTCCGGTTGGTGAACGCGGCACCGGGCGATACGGCGGCGATCGGCGCGGCCAACCCGTTCGCGGTCGTGCTGCAATACCCCGGCACCACCGGCGCCATCCGCGACCTGCATACCGAGATCGCCGCCGCCCGCGACGCGGGCGCACTGGCGATCGTCTGCACGGACCTGCTGTCCCTCGTCATGCTGACGCCGCCTGGCGAGATGGGCGCGGACGTCGTGGTAGGCTCGGCGCAACGCTTCGGTGTGCCGATGGGCTTCGGCGGCCCGCATGCCGCGTTCTTTGCGACCCGGGGTAGTTTTAAGCGCCAAATGCCCGGCCGCCTGGTCGGCATGAGCCAGGACGCCGCCGGCAACCCGGCGCTGCGCCTCGCCTTGCAAACCCGCGAGCAGCATATCCGGCGGGAAAAGGCCACCAGCAATATCTGCACCGCCCAGGTCCTGCTGGCGGTGATGGCCGGGATGTATGCGGTCTGGCACGGGCCGCAGGGCCTGCAGCGCATCGCCCGGCGGGCGAACCTGCAAGCACGGCTGCTGGCCGGCGCTGCCATGCGCGCTGGGCTCACGCTCCGGCACGATGCGTTCTTCGACACGCTGACGCTGGATGGCAACACGGCGGGGCTGGCGGACCGTGCCGCGGCGGCCGGGTTCAACCTGCGGACGCTGCCGGATGGCGGGGTGTCGATCGCGCTGGATGAGACGGTGACGCGGCAGGAACTCGGGCAACTGGCCGAACTCCTTGGCGCCCCGCTGCTCGACGCCGCCGCCAGCGTGCCCCCTGCCCTGGCGCGCGCCTCCCGCGTGCTGACTGCGCCGGTGTTCAGCGCCTACCATGCCGAGCACGAGATGCTGCGCTACCTGAAGCGGCTCGAGGACCGCGACGTGGCACTGAACCGCAGCATGATCCCGCTCGGCTCCTGCACGATGAAGCTGAACGCGACGGCCGAGATGATGCCGATCTCGCTGCCGGGCTTCGCCGACATCCATCCTTTTGCGCCCGCCGAGCAGACGCGGGGCTATCTGACGCTGATAGAACGCCTGTCGGGCTGGCTGCGCCAGGTGACCGGCTTCGCCGCCGTGTCGCTGCAGCCGAACGCCGGCAGCCAGGGCGAGTACGCCGGCTTGCTGGCGATCCGCGCCTTCCACGCCTCGCGCGATGCGGCGGTCCGCGATATCTGCCTGATCCCGTCGAGCGCGCATGGCACCAACCCGGCTAGCGCGGTGATGGCCGGCTATCGCGTGATGGTGGTCGGCTGCGACCGCGACGGCAACGTGGACCTGGCCGACCTCCGCGCTAAGGCCGCGCAGCACGCCGATCGGCTGGCGGCGCTGATGGTGACCTACCCCAGCACGCACGGCGTGTTCGAGGACGGCATCCGCGAGATCTGCGACGTGGTGCACCGGCACGGCGGCCAGGTGTACATGGACGGCGCCAACATGAACGCGCAGGTCGGCCTGACCAGCCCGGCGGCGATCGGCGCCGACGTCTGCCACCTCAACCTGCACAAGACGTTCTGCATCCCGCACGGCGGCGGCGGCCCCGGCATCGGCCCGATCGGCGTGGCGGCCCACCTGGCGCCGTTCCTGCCGAACCATCCGATGCGGGCGGATGCCGGTCCGGCCACCGGCTTCGGCCCGGTCTCGGCCGCACCGTTCGGCAGCGCCGGCATCCTGCCGATCAGCTACGCCTACATCCGCATGATGGGCGCCGCCGGGCTGCGTCGCGCGACCGAGGTGGCGATCCTCAACGCCAACTACATGGCCGCGCGCCTGCGTCCGCATTTCCCCGTGCTGTATGCCGGCGCCAGCGGATTGGTCGCGCACGAGTGCATCCTGGACTGCCGCGGCTTTCAGGCGGAGGCCGGCGTCGGCGTCGAGGACATCGCCAAGCGCCTGCAGGACTACGGCTTCCACGCGCCGACCATGAGCTGGCCGGTCACCGGCACGCTGATGATCGAGCCGACGGAAAGCGAGGGCCGCGCCGAGATCGACCGCTTCTGCGATGCGATGATCGCGATCCGGGCGGAGGTCGCCGCCATTGCCGCCGGCACGCTGGACCGTGCGGACAACCCGCTGAAGCACGCGCCGCACACGATGGGCGAGGTCGCCGGGACGGACTGGCCGCACGCCTATTCCCGCGAGCAGGCGGCGTTCCCTCTGCCCTTCGTGCGCGCCGCCAAGTACTGGCCGCCGGTGAAGCGGGTGGACAATGCTTACGGCGACCGCAACCTGGTCTGCACCTGCGCGCCGATTGAGGCCTATGCGCAGGCTGCCGAGTAGTCGGGCGCCTAACCCGCCAGCAGCGTCCGCGCGCCGTCCCACCAGCCGCGGGCCAGCGTGCCCGCCGGCTCCGCGCGGGCCAACGCGGCGGACTGCCCGGCCCAGGCCTGCATGCGCTCTATGTCCATCGCCGCGCTGCCCGCATCCCGCATTGCCGCCGTCAGGCCGCGCTGCACCGGATACGGCGCCGGCCGGGGCGCGTCCGGTCCGGCGACAGCGCGGGCATAGGCCGTGGCGACGCTGCGACCGGCCCGGCCGCTGAAGGCGCGGGTGATCAGCGTGCCCTCCGGCGGCGTATGGCCCAGCGCGTCGGCCCAGGCGGTGTTGAGCCGGGCCTCCGGACAGCGCAGGAAACCGGTTCCCACCTGCGCCGCCGAGGCGCCCAAGGCCAGCGCCGCCGCGATGCCGCGCGCGTCGGCGACGCCGCCCGTCGCCACCACCGGCACCCGGACCGCGTCCACGACCGCGGGCAGCAGGGAGAACAAACCGACCATCTCGGCCTCCGCCCGGCCTGCGTCGAAGCTGCCGCGGTGTCCGCCCGCCTCCATGCCCTGCGCCACCACTGCGTCCGCGCCCGCCGCTTCGGCCGCACGGGCCTCGGCGACGGTGGTGACGTTGGCGAACCAGGCGATGCCGCGCGATTTCAAGCGGGCGACGAACTCCGCCGGATACAGGCCCATGATCGACGAGACGATGGGCGGTCCGGCCGCCAGCAGCGCCTCGCACTGCGCCGCGAAGTCCGGCATGGCCACCTCGCCGGCGCTGTCCGCGACCTCCGGTCCCCAGCCTGCCAGGAACGCCCGCAGCCGCTCCTCCTGCGTCGCGTCGCGCTGCGGCGGCGGGTCGGGGATCCATAGGTTGATCTGGAACGCGCCGTTGCTGCCGGCCCGCATCTCGGCGGCCCAGGCGGCGATGCCCGCGGGCGGCGTCAGCAGCGCACCGCACGCGCCGAGCCCGCCCGCATTGGCGACAGCGATGGACAACGACGCCGGGCATGATCCGGCCATCGGCGCCAGCAGAATCGGCAGGCCCAGCCCGAAGCGGTAGCAGAACGCCTCCGCCCGCGCGATCGCTGTCCGAGGTTCAACCATGGCGCTTCACTCCCATTCTCCTCAAGCTCGCTGACCGGAAGTACAGCAAGCCAACCTATCGCGGCAATCCGATTGCAAGCTGGCCGATTGCAAGCTGGCCGATTGCAAGCTGGAAAGACCCGTAGGAAGCTTAGCGCCTGACGCCGGCATCGGGCGAGCTGCGGAGGAAACATAATGAAGTCGAGTCGGATGACCACCTACATCCTTGCCGCGATGCTGCTCGGCATCGCGGTCGGCGGGCTGATCCACTCGCAGATCGCCGAGCCTGCCGTCCAGAAGCTGCTCGCCGGCTACATCTCGATCGGCAGCACGATCTTCCTGCGGCTGATCAAAATGATCATCGCGCCCCTGGTGTTCTCGACGCTCGTGGTCGGCATCGGCCACATGTCGGACGCCGGCGCGGTCGGGCGCGTGGGCGGCAAGGCGATGCTTTGGTTCGTCAGCGCCTCGCTCGTCTCGCTTACCCTCGGGCTGATCCTCGTCAACCTGTTCGAGCCCGGCGCCGGGGTCCACAAGGTCGTGAGCGGCGTGACCTCCGGCATCGATGCGCATGCCCTGACGCTCGACGGCTTCGTCAAGCACGTCTTCCCCGACAGCGCAATCCGCCCGATGGTGGACAACGAAATCCTGCAGATCGTCGTGTTCTCGATCTTCTTCGGCGTCGCCTGCGCCGCCATGCCTGCCCGCGCCAAGCCGCTGCTCAAGGGCATCGAGAGCCTGTCGCACATCATCCTGCAGGTCACCGGCTACGTCATGAAGCTGGCGCCCGTCGCGGTGTTCTGCGCCATGGCGGCAACCATCTCGACCAACGGCCTCGGCATCTTGGTAAACTACGCGAAGTTCATGGGCGAGTTCTACTTCGGCCTCGTATGCCTGTGGCTGCTGCTCATCCTCGCCGGCTTCGTCATCCTGGGACCGCGGGTCAAGCGGCTGATCGCCTTGGTGCAGGAACCGTTCCTGCTCGCCTTTTCCACCGCAAGCTCCGAGGCCGCCTATCCGAAGATGCTGGAGCAGCTCGCAAAATTCCCGATCTCCACCAAGATATCGAGCTTCGTGCTGCCGCTCGGCTACTCGTTCAACCTCGACGGCACGATGATGTACTGCACTTTCGCCAGCGTGTTCATCGCGCAGGCCTACGACATCCCATTAAGCTTCGGCACCCAGGTCGGCATGCTGCTGACGCTCATGCTGACCAGCAAGGGCGTCGCCGGGGTGCCGCGCGCCTCGCTCGTGGTGATCGCCGCGACGCTTGGGCAGTTCGGCTTGCCGGAGGAGGGGCTGCTGCTGATCCTGGGGATCGACACCTTCCTCGACATGGGCCGCTCCGCCACCAACGTCATCGGCAACTCGCTGGCGACTGCCGTGGTGGCGAAGTGGGAGGGCCAGCTTGTGAACGACGTCGAGAACGTGCCCACGATCGAGGAGATGGAGGGGCAGCCGGCGTGACGCCGCGCGCCGTGGAGCGCCTTTTGGGCCGCCTGGCGCTCATGGCGTGTTGCCTGGCGTCGGCCGGCGCCGGGGCCGAGGAGGGCGCGCCGCTATCCGGCACCCTGCAGACGATCCAGCAACGCGGCAGCGTGCTGATCGGCTACCGCGAGAGCGCGCTGCCGTTCTCGTTCCTCAACAAGGCCGGCCAGCCGGTCGGTTTTTCGCTCGACTTGTGCCGGGGCATTGCGGCCGACATCGCCCAGGCTCTCAACCGCGAGCTGCTTGAACCCGACGCCGCCGCCTGGCAGCAGGGCATCCGCGTCGTCTTGGTGCCGGTCGCCGCCGACGCGCGGCTGCCCAAGCTGGTGTCCGGCGAGATCGACCTCGAATGCGGCTCGACGACCGCGAACGAGCAGCGCGCCCGGACCATCGCCTTCTCGCCGGTGTTCTTCCTGGCCGGCACCAAGCTGATGGTGCCCGGCGGCTCGCCCATCGCGTCCTATCGCGACCTTGGCGGCAAGACCGTCGTGGTCGGCGCCGGCACCACCAACGCCGACGTGCTGCACCGCTTGGCGGCCGAGGCGACGCCGGCATTCACCGTGGCGGAGACGCCCGACCTTGCCGCCGCCTACGCGATGCTCACCTCCGGCCGCGCCGACGCGTTCGCCTCGGACGACATCCTGCTCTCCGGCTTCATCGCGACGCAGCCGGACGGACAGCGGTTCCGCATCGCCGGCGACTACCTGTCCTATGAACCCTACGCGATCGGCCTGCGCCGCGACGACCCGGCGTTCAGCGGCCTTGTCCGGCAAAGCTTTGAGCGCATGGCGCAGCAGGGTACGCTCACCGCTTTGTACAACCGCTGGCTCAACGACCGCCTGCCGAATGGCGAGACCATGAACCTGCCGATGAGCCCGCATTTGTCCGAGATCTACCGGTCGCTCGGCAGCCCCGACTAAGCGTCTATCCGGTTTATACGGCACGGGTTGGCATACCGCCGCTGCCACCCGACATTCCCGTCATGTCACGTCCCTGGATTCCCCGCCGCGTGCTCGTCACGCCGTCCGCCCTTGCCTGGCCGGCCGGAGCCGCCATGGTGGAGCGCGCCGCCGCCCTCGGCTCGGAGATCGTGCGGCTCAACGCCGACCGGCTCAGCGGCCTGCCCGATGCCTACCGCGACGCGAAGACCACGATGGCCGTCGTCACCGCCAGCCCCAGCCGGCGCCGCCTGCAGCCGATCCCGCCCAGCGCCGACTGGCGGTTTGACCTCGCCGAGGGCTGTCCGGCGCATTGCTCGTACTGCTACCTCGCCGGCTCGCTCGCGGGGCCGCCGATCATTCGCGCCTACGCCAACCTGCCCGAGATCCTGGCCGAGCTGCCCGCCGCCGTCGGCCAGGGCCAAGTCACCTCCGTCTCCGCGGACCGGGCCGCCGAGGGCACGACGTTCGAGTGCTCCTGCTACACCGATCCGCTGGCGATCGAGCACCTGACCGGCAGCCTAGCCGCCTGCATCGCGCGGTTCGGCGCCTGGAACGCTCCGGTGCAGCTCCGCTTCACCACCAAGTTCGACGCGGTCGGGTCCCTGCTGGGCCTCGCGCACAACCGGCGGACGCGCATCCGCTTCTCCGTCAACGCCCAGGCGGCCGAGCGACACGAGGGTGGCGCGCCCCGCATGGCGGCCCGGCTCGCCGCCCTGCGCGCAGTGGCGGAGGCAGGCTATCCGATCGGCCTCACGGTTGCGCCCATCATGCGCGTGCCGGACTGGCACAGGGCCTATGATCGCCTGTTCGCCGATGTCGCCATGGCGCTCGACGGCATCGCGGATATTGACCTCACGGTCGAGCTCATCACCCACCGTTTCACCCCGAAGTCGAAGGAGGTGCTCGCCGGCTGGTATCCCGGCAGCCCACTCGAGATGGACGAGGCGCAGCGGTCGCGCAAGATGACGAAGTTCGGCTCGGTGAAGTGGGTGTTCCTGAAGGAGCAGATGGCCGAGATGCGCGCCGTAATTGAGGCATCGCTGGCCAGTCGGCTGCCAACGGCGCGTCTCCTATATTGGACCTGATATCAAACACAGCAGCGCGCTGTCATCGAACTGTCACATTTCTGAAACATCGCTGTCCCCATTGTTGCCTAGTGTGCGGCTATTCGTAACCGGAACTGCCGGGTCATGGCGACCGTCGGCAGTGGCCGCCTTGACGAGGAAAACCGTATGAGCTTGATGTCGAAGATGCTGGCAACAGCCGCGCTGGGTTGCGCGGTCGCGTTCCCCGCCATGGCACAGTCGATCACCGGCGCCGGGGCGTCGTTCCCCAATCCAGTCTATCAAAAGTGGGGCGAGGCGGCGCAGAAGGCGATTGGCGTCCAGCTCAACTATCAGTCGGTCGGCTCCGGCGCCGGGCAGACGCAGATCAAAAACCGAACGGTGGATTTCGGCGCGTCCGACGCGCCGATGACCGACGCGGCGCTGAAAGAGGCCAACCTGCTGCAGTTCCCAGCCGTCATGGGTGCCGTGGTCGCAATCGTCAATGTCCCCGGCGTCGCCGACAACCAGTTGAAGATGACCGGAGAGCTGCTGGCCGAGATCTACCTCGGCAAGGTTACCAAATGGAACGACCCGAAGCTTGCCGAGCTGAACCAGGGCGTTGCGCTGCCGAACCTGGCAATCGCGCCGGTGTACCGCGCAGACGGCTCGGGCACCACGTTCGTCTGGGTATCATACTTGTCGGCGGTGTCGCCGGAGTGGAAGGAGAAGGTCGGCGTCGGCACCTCGGTGCGCTTCCCCGCCGGCACCGGCTCCAAAGGCAATGAGGGAGTCGCCGGCACGGTGCGCAACACCCGCGGCGCCATCGGCTATGTCGAGAACGCCTATGCGACGCAGAATAAGCTGGTCTCCACGCAGCTCCGCAACAAGGCCGGCAGCTTCGTAAGCCCGAGCGCCGAGAGCTTCGTCGCCGCCGCGCAGAACGCGGACTGGTCCACCCCGAACTTCGCAGCCAACCTGGTCGATCAGCAGGGCGCGACAAGCTGGCCCATTGTCTCTCCCACGTTCATCCTGCTGCCGAAAGACCCGAAGGACGCGACCCGCACGGCCTCGGTGCTGAAATTCTTCGATTGGGCCTATACCAACGGTGGCAAGCTGGCGCAGGACCTCGAATATATCCCGCTGCCCGCCGCGGTGCAGACCACGGTGCGCGCCGCGTGGAAGACCGAGATCAAGGGCCCGAACGGCCAGCCGCTCGCGATGCAGTAGCCGCCTTGGGGCTGCCGCGTCGGCGGCAGCCCTGCCCTTCATGCTGAGCCTTGGCTGACCGCCTTCTCTTAACGGGATCAACCGTGCAACAGGCAGCGACCACCGTGCGTCCCCTGGCAGGCGCCGTCGTGAAGCGACGTGGCGGTTCGGGTGGCGATGCCATCTTTGAGTGGATGTGCCGCCTCGCCGGGGTGCTCGTGCTGCTCCTGCTCGGCGCGATCATTATCGAGCTGTTCATCGGCGCACTCCCGGCGTTCCAGCGGTTTGGCCTCGCCTTCGTCTGGACCGAGCTATGGGACCCCGTCGCCGACCAGTATGGCGCGCTGGTGCCGATCTACGGCACGGTCGTCACCGCGGTGCTGGCGATCGTCCTCGCCGTGCCGATTGCCTTCGGTATCGCGTTCTTCCTGACCGAGCTGGCGCCCGACTGGCTCCGCCGGCCCGTCGGCACCGCGGTCGAACTGCTGGCCGCCGTGCCGAGCATCATCTACGGCATGTGGGGCTTCTTCGTGATCGTGCCGATCATGGCGCAGATCGTGCAGCCCGCCGTCATCGACACCATCGGCACCCTGCCGCTGATCGGCGGCCTGTTCGCCGGTCCGCCGTTCGGCACCGGCATCCTGACCGCGGCGCTGATCCTGGCGATCATGATCATCCCGTTCGTCGCTGCCACCATGCGCGACGTGTTCGCCACCGTGCCGCCCGTGTTCAAGGAGAGCGCCTACGGCCTGGGCGCCACACGATGGGAGGTGATGTGGAGCATCGTGCTGCCCTACACCAGCAAATCGGTCGTCGGCGGCATCATGCTTGGCCTCGGCCGGGCGCTGGGCGAGACGCTGGCCGTCACCTTCGTGATCGGCAACGCCAACCGCGTCACCACGACGCTGTTCGGACCCGGCAACACCATCGCGTCGCTCGTGGCGCTCGAGTTCGGCGAGGCGGGTGCCGGCAGCCTAAAGCTCTCGGCGCTGCTGGCGCTCGGCTTCATCCTGTTCGTGCTGTCGTTCATCGTACTGGCGATCTCCCGCCTGCTGCTGCGGCCCAGCGCGAAGAGAGCCTGAGCATGAGCGCGACATTGGTCGGCATGCCGCCCAAGGACGACACGACCGCCGCCCGGCTCGGCCGGCGCCGCGGCCGTAAAGACAAGATTATGACCGGCCTTGCCATCGTCTCGACGGTGCTAGGCCTTATTTTCCTAGTCTCGATCCTGTTCACGTTGTTCTGGCGCGGCCTGCAGGCGATGGGCCCGACCGTGTTCACCGAGGTCACCCGCCCGCCCGGCTCGGGCGGCGGGCTGTTGAACGCGATCGTCGGCACCATCATCCAGGTCGGCATCGGCACCGTCATCGGCACGCCGATCGGCATCCTGGTCGGCACCTACCTTGCCGAATACTCCAGAGGCTCGCGCCTGGGCGAGGCGGTGCGTTTCGTATCGGACGTGCTGCTGTCCGCCCCCAGCATCCTAATCGGCCTGTTCGTCTATCAGTTGCTGGTGCTGCCATTCGGCGGCTTCTCCGGCATCGCCGGGGCGGTCGCGCTGGCGATCATCATTATCCCGATCGTCGTGCGCACCACCGAGGACATGCTGCAGCTCATCCCCAACACGCTGCGCGAAGCCGTGATGGGGCTAGGCTCGCCGAAGTGGAAGATGATCACGCTGATCTGCTACCGATCGGTCATGTCGGGCCTGATCACCGGCGTGCTGCTGGGCATCGCGCGCATTGCCGGCGAAACGGCGCCGCTGCTGTTCACCTCGCTCGGCAACCTGACCTGGTCGGTGAATTTGTCGCAGGCGATGTCAAGCCTGCCGCTGACCATCTACGCCTACGCCGGGTCGCCGTATGAGGACTGGGTGTCGCTGGCCTGGACCGGCGCGCTGATCATCACGGTAAGCGTCCTGTTGCTGAACATCATCGCGCGCGTCGTGCTGCGGAGGTCCTGAGGAATCCATGAGCCAAGCCACCAACAGCGTGCCAGCACAGTCGCCAGATATCAGCAACGTCGGGACCGGCAATATCGGCGCCATGACGGTGCGGTCCGGCGCCAACCTCAACCAGGCGCGGATCGCCATACGCGGCCTCGATTTCTACTACGGCACCAACAAGGCGCTGAAGGCAATTGATCTCGACCTGCCGGCCAAGCAGGTCACTGGGATGATCGGCCCCAGCGGCTGCGGCAAGTCCACCCTGCTGCGGGTGCTGAACCGCATGTACAGCCTGTATCCCGGCCAGCGCGCCGAGGGTGAGGTGATGATGGACGGGCAGAACCTGATCGCGCCCGACACCGACATGAACGAATTGCGGTCCCGCATCGGCATGGTGTTCCAAAAGCCGACGCCGTTCCCGATGTCGGTGTATGACAACATCGCGTTCGGCGTGAAGCTGCACGAGCAGCTCTCCAAATCTGCCATGGAGGAGCGCGTCGAGTGGTCGCTGACCAGGGCAGCGCTGTGGGGCGAGGTGAAAGACCGGCTGTCCGGCTCGGCGATGGGCCTGTCGGGCGGCCAGCAGCAGCGCCTGTGCATCGCCCGCACCATCGCCGTCCGCCCGGAGGTCATCCTGCTGGACGAGCCGACCAGCGCGCTCGATCCCATCAGCACGCTCAAGGTCGAGGAGCTGATCGACGAGCTGAAGCGCGACTTCACCATCGCGATCGTCACCCACAACATGCAGCAGGCCGCGCGCTGCGCCGACCAGGTGGCGTTCTTCTATTTGGGCGAGATGATCGAGGTGGCCCTGGCGGCGCAGCTCTTTACCTCGCCGAAACAGAAGCGCACGCAGGAATACATCACCGGCCGGTTCGGCTGAAGGGAATCCGCGAGATGTCCGAAGCCCAGCACATCGTCAAAAGCTTCGACCAGGAGCTGCAGCGCCTGCGCAGCCTGATGACCGCGATGGGCGGCATGGTGGAAAATCAGGTGGCGCTCGCCACCGACGCCATCCTGCACCAGGACGCCGGCGTCGCCACCCGGGCCGTCGAACTCGACGTGCAGGTTGACCAGCAGGAGCGCGAGGCCGAGCAGCTCGTCATCCGCATGCTGGCGCTGCGCCAGCCGATGGCGAACGATTTGCGGCAGGTCGTCGGCGCCATGAAGATCACCGCGGCGATGGAGCGGATCGGCGACTACGCCAAGAACATCGCCCGCCGCAGCATCGTGCTGGGCCAGTTCCGCCTGCCGTTCAGCCTGACCGGCGTCGCCAACATGTCGCGCCTGGTGCAGGAGAACCTGAAGCTCGTCATCGACGCGATCGGCGAGAACGACGCGGACAAGGCCGGCCAGGTATGGAAGGCGGACCTGGCGATCGACGAGATCTACAACTCGATCTTCCGCGAGCTGGTCACCTACATGATGGAGGACGCGCGCAACATCACGCCCTGCACGCACCTGCTGTTCATTGCCAAGAACCTGGAGCGGATCGGCGACCACGCCACCAACATCGCCGAGCACGTGTACTACGCCGTCACCGGCGAGCCGCTAACGGATGAGCGCCCGAAAGGCGACGGGTCGGCCTACGCCGTGGTCCGGCTGCCCGACGACGTGGAGAGCCGCTGATGCTCCCTGCCCCCACCAGCCCATCCAAGCCCTATGTCCTGGTCGTCGAGGACGAGGCGGCGCTGGCGACCATGCTGCGCTACAACCTGGAAAAACAGGGCTTCCGCGTCGAGGAGGCCGTCGATGGCCAGGAGGCGCTGACCCGCATTGCGGAGGCGGTGCCGGACATCGTGCTCCTGGACTGGATGCTGCCCGTCATGTCGGGCATCGAGGTCTGCCGCCAGATCCGCCGGCGCCCGGCGACCCGCGACCTGCCGGTCATCATGGTGACGGCACGTACCGAGGACCAGGACGCGGTCCGCGGGCTGAACACCGGGGCGGACGACTACATCACCAAGCCGTTCAACATGGACGCGCTGCTGGCCCGGATGCGGGCGCTGCTGCGGCGGGCCGGCGCAGTGCCGGTGCGGGGCCAGCACGTGTTTCACGACATTACCATGGACCTGACCGCGCACCGCGTGCACCGCAACAGCCGGCCGATCCACCTGGGCCCCACCGAGTTCCGGCTGCTGGAGTTCCTGATGCAGCACCCGCGCCGGGTGTTCTCGCGGGAGGAGCTGCTGAACTCGGTGTGGGGGCCGGACATCCACGTGGAGCCGCGGACGGTGGACGTGCACATCCGGCGCCTGCGCAAGAGCATCAACGGCGAGGGCGAGCTCGACGTGGTGCGGACGGTGCGCGCGGCGGGCTACGCGCTGGACACCGAGCAGATCTGACACCTCGATGGACGGACAAGTGGCCGCAGCGCCCATCCTGGAAGACGTGCGCCGCGCGGCGGAGCGGATCAGCGGCCGGGTGCGCCGCACGCCGCTGCTCGAGGCCGCGCCGGCGCACAACCACGCTGCGGTCGCGGCGCAATTGGTGCTGAAACTGGAGTCGCTGCAGGTCACCGGTTCGTTCAAGGCGCGGGGTGCCTGCAACGCGCTCACCGCCCTGGCACCGGCAGCGTTGGCACAGGGCGTGGTCACGGCGTCCGGCGGCAACCATGGATTGGCGGTGGCCTATGCCGGGTGGATCGCCGGGGTGCCGGCCACGATCTACCTTCCTGTCACCGTGCCCGCCGACAAGCAGCGCAAGCTGCAAGCCTGGGGCGCCAGGGTCGTGGTCGAGGGAAGCGCGTGGGACGACAGCAACGCCGCAGCGCTGCTCCATGCAGCGCGGCACGGCATGGCCTACCTCCACCCCTTCGCCGACCCGCTGGTGATCGCCGGGCAGGGCACGGTCGCAACCGAGATCCTGGACGCCGCCCCGGATGTGGACACCCTGCTGGTCGCCATCGGCGGCGGCGGGCTGATCAGCGGCATCGCTGTTGCCGCGCGCGCCATGAAGCCCAGCATCCGCATCATCGGCGTTGAGCCGACCGGCGCACCGACCCTGCTGCGCAGCCTGGAGGCCGGGTGTCCGACGATGCTGGACCGCATCGACACCGCCGCCGGCACCCTGGCGCCGCGCGCCACCGACCCGCTCAACTTCGGCATTATCCAGCGCCACGTCGAGCGCGTCGTGCTGGTGCCGGACGCGGCGATGCAGGAGGCGGCTGCGTGGCTGTGGTTCGAGCACGGCGTTGCGGCGGAGCTGAGCGGAGCCGCCGCGATCGCCGCGCTACTGACCGGGGGCTACCGGCCCGCGCCGGGGGAGCGGGTATGCGCTGTAGTATGCGGCGCCGGCACGGGATGGGTGGCTTAAACGGCTCTGAGCATCGCGCTGTCGAAGAAGATCCGTGCCATGATCCCAATGGGATAACGGGCCGACGTCAGCCAGGATCGATCGCCATGGACACTGCATTCGCCAACAGCACTCTCGACGCTGTCCTGGCCGAGGCCCGGAAGCGCTACACCGACGCCAACCCCGCGAGCCTCGCTGGACGCCGTGGCCGCCATGCCCGGCGGCAACACGCGCACCGTGCTGTTCCACACGCCCTATCCGCTGGCGATGGCGCGCGGGCAGGATTGCCGGCTGTGGGACATGGATGGTCATGAGTACGTGGACCTGCTGGGCGAGCACACCGCCGGGCTGTATGGCCACAGCCATCCGGTGATCCGGGCAGCGCTCGACGCGGCGCTGGACCGTGGCTGGAATCTCGGCGCGCACGGCACGATGGAGGCACGGCTCTCCCGGCTGATCGTGGAACGGTTTCCGGGCATCGAACCTGGTGCGCTTCACCAACTCCGGCACCGAGGCGAACCTGATGGCCGTCGCCACTGCCATCGCCGTGACCGGGCGGCCGAAGGTGATGGTGTTCGACGGCGGCATGAGCTTCGGCGCGTTCGGCGGACGGCGCGACATCATGGACCGCTACGATCCCCGCTGCGCCGATGCGCTGCCGCACGCGGGCACTTTCAACAACAACGTACTGACGATGGCGGCAGGGGTCGCCGGATTGACGGAGCTGTTCACGCCTGCCGCCGCCGCCGCGCTGTTTGTCCGCGGCGAGACCCTGCGGGCGCGGCTGAATGCGCCGTCGCCCGCGATGCAGTGGACTGGGCTCGGCTCCTTGCTGACGGCGCATTTTCACCAGGGCGCGATCCGTTGCCCGGCCGTCATCGCCCGGGCCGACCCTGGGCTGCGGGAGCTGTTCCACCTCGGCATGCTGGACCGCGGCTTCTACCTCGCGCCGGGGCACGATCGCGCTCAGCCTCGAAGTCGGCGATGCGGAGCTGGACGGCTTCGTCGCTTCCGTCGCCGAGTTCCTCGACTACCGCGGCCGGCTGCTGGCCCGACCTGAATAACGCGTTTGCCGCTCCCGGTAGCGGCGGGGCGACCCCGCCCTACATACCCTGGCATGAACCGCAGCTTTCCCGCTACCCGCGCCGCTGGGCTTGCCCGCCTCGCGGCCTTCACGCCCCGTATGGGCCATGCCTACGCCGCCGGGCGCAACACCGACTACGGGCCGGACGCCGAGACCGCAACCGCCGCCCTCTCGCCCTATTTGCGCCGCCGCCTGTTGCTGGAACAGGAGGCGGTCGATGCGGCAGGCGCCGCACACGGGCCGGCTGCCGAGAAGTTCGTGCAGGAGGTGTTCTGGCGCAGCTACTTCAAGGGCCACCTCGAAACCCGGCCGGCATTGTGGACGGGCTACCAACGCCTTGCGGCGGAGGGCCATGCGGCGCTCGCCGCCAACTCCGGGCTGCGGCTCGCCTATAGGCGGGCAGTGGAGGGACGCACCGGCATCGACGGCTTCGACGACTGGGCGCGCGAGCTGACGAGCACCAACTGGCTGCATAACCACACCCGGATGTGGTTCGCTTCGATCTGGATTTTTACGCTGCGGCTGCCCTGGGCGCTCGGGGCGGATCACTTCATGCGGAATCTCATCGACGGCGACCCGGCGAGCAACACGCTGTCCTGGCGCTGGGTCGCCGGCCTGCACACCCGCGGCAAGCCTTATGCGGCGCAGGCGGAGAACATCCGGCGCTACACTGATGGCCGTTACGACCCGGCCGGGCTGAACGAGAACCCGGTCGCGTTGGAGGAGCCGGAGCCGCCATCGGTGCGGCCTGTGCCGCCGGCCGACGCGCCGCCCGTGGGCGACGTGGCGCTGCTGCTGCATTTGGACGACCTCAACCCCGAGAGCTTGCCGCTCGGCCACGCACGGGTCGCGAAGGTGGGCGGCCTGCTAGCCCATGCCGAGGGCGCGGTGGGCCGGGTGGTTCAGGCCGACCGGGATGCCATGGCCGACGCGCTGGCCCGGGCGGCGGCACACTTCGGCTGCCCGGCGGCGCCGGCGGATGCGGGCTGGGCGGACGGCCTGCCCGTGGTGACCGGCTGGGCACCGGTCGGCCCCTCCGCGGCTGTTTTGCCGCCAGCGCTGCGCGTGCGCCGAAGCTGGGACAACGCGGTCTGGCCACGGGCGACGCGCGGGTACTTCCAAGTAAAGGCAGCGATCCCCGCCATTCTGCAGGCGATATCGTCGCCCGAGGCTGCATGGCGCTAACTTGCCGGTAACCACTTCCAGGCATAATCGCCGCAGCCGCGATACGGACGAGGGGTGCCGCCGCAGCATGGGAGGCTTCGATGCGTTGGTTCATCTTGCTGTTGCTGCTGCCGGGCGCCGCATGGGCGCAGGATGTGCGAATTTTCGACCGGACCGGCGTTCAAACCGGCACCCAGCACACCGGACCCGATGGAGACACCCGGTTCTATGACCGCTCGGGCAGCCAGACCGGCAGTGCCCGCCGGCAGGGCAGCGAGACGCGGTATTTCGACGCGACGGGAACGCAGACCGGCTCCGCCCGACGGGAGGGAACCGAAACGCGCTTCTATGACCGGGCCGGCGCGCAAACCGGCAGCGAGCGGCACGACGCGAGCGGCAGCCGGACCTACGATCGCGCCGGTAGCCAGACCGGCAACGAGCAGCGCGACGCAGCGGGCAACCGGCGGTTCTACGACCGGCTCGGCACCCTGAAGGGCTCCGCTTGGTAAGCCCTACAGCAGCCCGGCCGCAATATTCACGGTAAGCGCTACGATCACGGTGTTGAACAGGAAGCTGAGCAGTCCGTGCAGCAGGGCAAGGCGCCGCAGCCGACGCGCCGTGATCTGCACGTCCGACACCTGGAACGTCATGCCGATCACGACGGAGAAATACAGGAAATCGAAGTAGTCGGGCTGATCGTCCGAGGGGAACTGCAGGCCGCCCTTCGTTCGGCCGAGCGCATCGAGGTCATACCACTCATGGGCGTAGCGAAACGCAAAAACCATGTGCGCCAGCAGCCAAGAGAGTATCAGGGTCGCGGCCACGAGTGCGACGTGCAGCCCCCGTTCGACGCGCGGCAGGTCCTTGAGGCCGGAAAATTCTCCCGACAGCGCGGCGAAGCTGAAGATCGTCCCGAGCAGCATGACCCAGAAAATGGTCCATTGCCCCTCTTCCTGCGCCTCAGCCTCGGCCGCCATCTGCGCCGGCGCGCGCGTGACGAACAGGTGCAAAGCAAGGACCAGGAATGCGAGGGCGCCGACATCCCAGCCAGCGATGGCCCGGGTCTGGGCGGGCCACCCCGGGTTGATGCCGCCCATGACCAACCACGCCGCAAGGCCGATCACCAAAGCGGCAAAGCTCCGCGGATGCCCGGCCAGCACCCGGCGGGGCAAGGTGACCGACGCCATCAAACGCCGCCGATCAACGCTCGGTGCAAAGCCGGCTCCGATCCAAGTATTGAGGCAAGGCATCTTCTCCCGTGCCATTTGGTGCATGGATACCAGCCGGGCCTGGGCACAGCAGCTTTGCGCAACACCCAGCAAGCTCGCTTTCGATATGAGAATGAGATATACCCCTGGGGGTATTGGGTCAAGGCCACGAACAAGATGGATGTCGAGAAAACCAAGCTGGTGAAGCGGCTCAGCCGCATCCGCGGCCAGGTCGATGCGCTGCAGCGTGCAGTCGAGGCGCAGACGGCAAGCGTGATGTTGCTGCAGCAGGCGACGGCTTGCCGGGGGGCGATGGACGGCTTCATCGCCAAGGTCATCGAGGACCATATCCGCGAGCAGGTGGTGGAGGCCAAAAGCAAAGCCGATGCCGCGCGCGCAGCCGAGGAGCTGATCGGCATCGTTCATTCATATTTAACCTGAGATGTTTGCCGCTTGGTGGACGGTGTTTGCGGCGGGCGCCTACGCGCAGACGCTGGTTGGATTTGCGACCGCATTCGTGCTGGGCACCGTGTCCGACGTGCGCGACCTGCCCGCCGCCGAGCTGAACCGTGCCAACGATCCGATCCGCCACCTGGTCTGTAGAGGCGGCGTCCTGAAACCTTGACGCGCTGCCGTTCGGCGCCGTCAGCTGCGCGGCAGGGTCGGCTTCAGCGTCACATCCAGATGAACCGGATTGTGCAGCGTGTTGGCAACCGGCGACCACAGCGTCGCGTGCCGGATGAGCGCCGCCAGGACCTCGCGCGGCGCGTCCGCGTCCAGCCAAACCGACACGCGCACCGCCTCGAAGCCGATCGTCTTGGGATGCAGGTCGCCCGCGCCCCACACGGCCGTGGCGTTGATGTCCGCCTCTAGTTCCAGCTCGAGCGCCCGGATCGGGATGCGCTGCGCCAAGGCGTTCGCATGGATGCCGGTTGCAAGGCAGGAACCGAAGGCGGCGAGCAGCGCCTCGGAGGCATTCGGCGCCATGGCCTCGCCCAGCAAGCCGTCAGATTCCTGCTCCATCACCGGCTTTGGCGGCAGGTCGCGGATGTAGTTGAGTTGGTGCAGCCGTCCGCGTGCGACGGTGCGGCAGCGCAGGGTTCGCGTGGCCGCCGGGTCGGCTTTGGCCTGGACGACCAGCGCGTCGAGTTGCGGCTGGCCGGCCACCGGGATCAGACGCTTGGTCATCCGGATGTCCTTTACGTCGTTCTGCAAAGCGGGGCCTTGCGGGAACGGGGGGGGTTGAATGCGTCTTTTGCAACACGCAGTCTGCGGAGCGGCGGCGCGGTCAACCTATAGGCCTCCGCCCGGCCGACCAGGGAACCAAAGCCGGCGATCTGGAATGCGAAAACGCGCGGTGGCCCCTTGATGCTCGACTGGGACGATCTCCGGTTCTACTTGGCCCTGGTCCGGAACGGCAGCCTGTCGGCGGCGGCCAAAGTGCTGCACGTCGCCCAATCGACCGTAGGGCGCCGGCTCACCTCGCTGGAGGCGAGCCTCGGCGTGCGCCTGCTGAACCGCACGCCCGACGGCTAAATGCCAACACTCGCCGGGCTGGACGTCCGCGAACAGGCGGAGCGGCTGGAGACGGAGGCCCTAGCGCTGGAACGCAGCGTGGGCGGCCGCGACACCCGGCTCGCCGGCCTCGTGCGCGTTACCTGCGCCGAGACCGTCGCCACTCACATCCTGGCGCCGTGCTTCGCCTCGCTGCACACCCGGCATCCCGAGATCCTGATCGAGCTGATCCCCAATCCGCGCGAGCTCAGCCTATCGATGCGCGAGGCCGATATCTCGGTGCGGCTGAAGCGGTCCGATCAGCACGACCTCGTGGTCCGCCGCATCGGCAGCATCGCCTTCGGGCTGTATGCCAGCGCGGAGTACCTGGCGCGCCTCGGCAGCCCGGACTTCGACGAGGGCTGCCCCAGCCAGTTCCTCATCACCCAGCTCGAAGACATCCAGGACGCGACCCAGACCGGCTGGCTGACCGACCTGGCACCCCGCGCCCGCGTGGCGATGCAGACCAGCAGCCATGAGGCCGCGGTATCGGCGGCGGTGCACGGCGGCGGCCTGGCCTGCCTCGCCCGGTTTCGCGCCGATCAGGAACCGGGACTGATCCGGCTCGCGGCGCCGTCGCCGATCCCGAGCGCCGGGATTTGGCTGCTGGTGCATCGGGACAACCGCCAGACGCCAAGGATCCGCGTGGCCCTGACCCACATCACCGAGTGCGTCCGCACCCGCCTCGACAGCCTGAACCCGATGAACGCCAAAGCTGAGGCTGGCAAATAGGACCGTTCAATCCGCCACGCGCGTATTTGCATAGCCAGTCGCCGAACTCGGTTCCGACGTCGCGGCAGGTGCGCGACTAGACATGTCGTGGACGTGCCGGGCGACTGCCTGAGCCCGGCCTGCATTTTCTTCGGAGGGCCGTCGATGACCTATTCCAGCTTGATGGTGCATTTGGACCTTGGGGTTCCCAATGCGGGCCTCCTGCGGATCGCCGCCGACCTTGCCGAGCGCTTCAAGGCACGGGTGATCGGCGTCGCTGCCTGCCAGCCGATGCCGATTGCCTTTGGCGACGGCTACATGTCCGCCGATGCCATCGAGCAGGATCGCGCCGAGAGCGAGAAGGAGACGGGCAAGGCCGAGGCCGACTTTCGCGCCGCCCTGCACGGCAGGGTCGCCGACCTGGAGTGGCGTTCGACGATCAGCTACATGGCGCTCGCCGACTATGTCGCCGAGCAGGCGCGCGCCGCCGACCTGTTGATCACCGGGCCGGACCGGAAGGGGCCGTCGCTCGACAGTTCGAGGCGGGTGAACATCGGCGACCTGGTCATGCGGATCGGGCGGCCCGTGCTGATCGTGCCGCCGGGCGTCGATACGCTGGACCTGTCCAGCGTCGTGATCGGATGGAAAGAGAGCCGGGAGACCCGCCGCGCCGTGATGGATGCCCTGCCGCTGCTGCAGCAGGCCGGACGGGTGACCGCGGTGGAGGTCGCCGCCAACGAGGATCTCGTCGAGGCCCGCGGGCGCCTCCATGACGTCGTCGCCTGGCTCGCGCGCCACGGCGTTGCGGCGGAGGCGTCGGTCACGCCCTCGGTCGGCAGCGACGCCGCACGGCTCGATGCGATCGCCCAGGAGCACGGGGCCGGCCTGCTGGTGGCCGGCGCCTACGGGCACAACCGGCTGCGCGAGTGGGTGCTCGGCGGCGTGACACGCGACCTTCTGCTGCGACCGGGGCGCTGTTCACTCGTGTCGCACTGAGCCGGCGCGGGAAACGTCGCGTTCAGGCCAGGCCCGGAATCGACACGCCGAGCATCTGCAGCACCAGCAGCAGGTTGAGCGCCAGCACGATCGTCGTAGCCGTCGCTGCCACGATCCCGGTGACGCGGCCGTACCGGTAGCTGCCCATCACGGCCGGCCGGCGCATCAGCACCAGCAGGGCAATCATCGGCACCGGCAGCACGAGGCTGAGCACGACTTGGCTCGCAATCAGCGCCTGCGTCGCGTTCACCCCCCAGGCGACCACCGCGAAGGCCGGCAGCATCGTGACCAGGCGGCGGATCCACAGCGGGATGCGGAAGCCGACGAAGCCCTGCATGATCACCTGGCCCGCCATCGTGCCCACGGCCGAACTCGATAGGCCCGACGCGATCAGCGACGCCATGAACACGCCCGCCGCCGCGCCGCCGAACAGCGGAACCAGCGTGTGATAGGCCGTCTCGATCTCCGCCACGTCCTCATGCCCGCCGTGGAACGCCGCCGCCGCCATCATGACCATCGCCATGTTGACCAGGCCGGCGATGGTCAGCGCTACGACCACCTCGATGTTCGAGTAGCGCAGCAGCGCCCGCCGCTCCTGCTCGTTGCGCGCCGGGGCGCGGTCCTGGGTCAGGCTGGAATGCAGGTAGATGGCGTGCGGCATGACGGTGGCGCCGACGATGCCGACCGCGAGCATCAGGGCGCCGGAGTCGGCGAGTTGCGGCAGCACGATGCCATGCGCGGCGGCGACCCAGTCCGGCGGCACCAGGAACAGCTCGATCAGGTAGCTCAACCCGATCGCGCCCACCAGGCCGCTGATGATCAGCTCGATCGGCCGGTAGCCGCGGCCTTGGAAGGCCAGGATGCCGTAGGTCACGACCGCTGTCACGACCATGCCCCACCGCAACGGAATGCCGAACAGCAGCGACAGCCCGATCGCGCCGCCCAGGAACTCGGCGAGGTCGGTCGCCATCGCCGCGCCCTCGCTGACCACCCACATCGCCCACACCATGGGCCGCGGAAAGTGCTCGCGGCACAGCTCGGCGAGGTTGCGGTTGGTGACGATGCCCAACCGCGCCGACAGGCCCTGGAACAGCATGGCGACGATGTTGGCGAGCAGCACCACCCAAAGCAGGCTGTAGTTGTACTTGGCGCCGGCCTGGATGTTGGTCGCGAAATTGCCGGGGTCGATGTAGGCGATCGAACAGATGAACGCCGGCCCAGCGAAGGGCAGCACGGCGCGCAAGCCGCGGCGCCGGCCCGCCAGGGTGTCCCGGATCGCGGCCGTGGTCTGGTCGGTTAGGCTTGCGTAGCCCTGCAACTTGCTCATCGCGCCCCGCTTGCTGGTTATCGCGGCTAATACAGCCTATGCTATATGTTCTGCAACATGGTTCGTTCTCGCGGTTTGACTAGACCACCATGCCGGGGCATCAACGCCGTGTGGCTGACGGGCGTCCTGCCTTGGAAAACGCTCACGCCCCTGGCCGAACACAGGGTTGCGTCGTTGGCTTGGCCGGCCACCGGCCTGAACAGGAATTGCCTTGATGCCAGACAAGCAGACACCGGGACTGCCGGGGGCCCCGACCAGCATGCCGCAGGAGCCGGCGCAGGCGGATCGGTTCGGCCGGGCGCGGCAGGCCCGCTCGGCCACCTTGCTGGAAGACTACGCCGAACTCATCGCCGACCTGCTGGCGACGGGCGGCGAGGCGCGTACCGTGGACGTCGCCCGCCGCATGGGGGTCGCACACGCCACGGCGGTCAAAACGATCGGCCGGCTCAAGCGCGAGGGGCTGGTCACGGCGCTGCCCTACCGCGGCGTGTTCCTGACCGAGGCGGGCCATGCCCTCGCCGACCGCGTGCGTACGCGCCATCGCCTGGTGGTGGAACTGCTTGTGGCCGTCGGCGTGCCGGTCGAGGATGCGGAGGCCGACGCGGAGGGCATCGAGCACCACGTATCGGACAGCACGCTGGCAGCCTTCGCCGGCTTTTTGCAGGGCCGCCGGTAGCGCCTGGCCCTTGGCGGACGGTCGTATCCTGGTGATCAAGCACGGCGCGCTCGGCGACCTGATCCAGGGCCTGGACGCCTTTCAGGCGTTGCGCCGCCACCATGCCGCGGCCGAGTTCGTGCTGATGACCGCCCTGCCCTACGCGGCGCTCGCGCAGTCGATCCCGTGGTTCGACCGGGTCTGGCTTGACCGGCGGCCGCGGGCGCATGAGCTCGCGGCCTGGTGGGCGATCCGCCGCCGCTTCCTGGATGAGGGCTTCGACCGGGTCTATGACCTGCAGTGCTCCTCGCGCACGGCGCGCTACTTTCAGATGATCCCCCGGCGGTTGCGGCCCGAGTGGGTCGGTGCGGCGCCGGGCTGTTCGCATCCCAACCCGGACTTTTCCGGCAGCCCGTCCAACCGGCAGAAGATGGCGGCGCAGCTCCTTGCGGCTGGCGTCCCGGCACCGGGGGCGGCCGACCTGTCCTGGTTGACCGCGCCGGTCAGGCATCTGCACCTACCCGAGCGTTTTGCCCTGCTGATCCCCGGCTGCTCGCCGCATCTGCCGCACAAGCGCTGGCCGGCCCGGAACTACGGCCACCTGGCGGAGCATTTAGCAGGACACGGCCTCGCCGCCGTCGCAATGGGCACCGGCGTGGACCGGGACGCCATCGACGGGGTGCGCGGCGTGGCGCCCGGCGTGATGGATCTCGGGGGCCGGACCACGCTGTTCGAGCTCGCGGCGGTGGCCCGGCGGGCCGCAGTCGCGGTCGGCAATGACACCGGCGCCACCTTTCTCGCCTCGGTCGTGGGGACGCCGACGCTCATGCTCATGTCCTCCCACACCGACCCGCTCGTTTCCGCACCCTGGGGTCCGGATGCGGCGTGGCTGAAGCGCGATGCCATCGCCGACATCTCGGTCGAGGATGCGCTGCAGGCCTTGCCATCCAGCGCTGTCCTGCCTGCGGCCTGACTCGGCGTCATGCATCGAGGATCTCGTGGCGGAGCCGGTCGAGCGTCGCGGCGCCGGTCTCGATGTCGAACGCCTGCGCCCGCCGGCGGCCCGCGATCCCGAGCGCCGTCCGCCGTGGAAGGTCCACCGCTAGCGCCACGATCGCGGCGGCGAGCGCCCCGACGTCGTCGGGATCGACGAGCACGGCAGCGTCGCGGACCAGCTCGGGCAGGTTGCCACGCGGCGAACAGATCAGCGCAGCGCCGCTCGCCATGGCTTCAAGCGCCGTCAGGCCGAACGGCTCCGGCCAGCGGCTGGGTACCACAACGAGCGCCGCCCGCACCATCGCGGCCAGCACCTCGGCATGCGGCCGATGTCCGGTCATCTGCACCCCGGCCGCCGCCGCGGCGCGCTGCACGGCGCTGGAATAGGCGTCGCTGGCGCCGTCGGGCCGCAGGCGCCGCGCGCCGATGACCTCCGCGCGCCAGCCCGGCAGGCTCGGCAACGCGCGGGCGCAGGCGTCGATGAAGCAGTCCACGCCCTTTTCCGGCACCAGGCGGCCGGCGAACAGGATCATTTGGTCACGACGGTCGTGCGGCAACGGTGCGGGGATCGCCGCGAGGTCGATGCAGTTCGGCTGGACGAATGGCGGCGGGCTCCAGTCCTGCACCCCGTCCGTCAGGCGTTCGCTGACATATGAAGACACCGTCACGACGCGCGCGAGGCGGCGCAGCCTGGCGCGCCCGGCGGCGCTGGCCGTGCCGCGCATGGCCTGCGGGTCGTTGTGCAGGACCAGCATGGTCGCCGCGTCCGGGAAGCGCCGCGCGAGGGCGAGGGCGATCATCGGCCGGTTGTGCACCTCGATCAGGTCCGGGCGCAGTTGCCGCAGCCGGCTCGCGACACCCCAGACATAGCGCGTGCTGCGGCTGGCGGGCAGCCAGGGCGGGGGACGGGCCTCCTGGAAGCATGGGGCGGCGAAGGGCGGATGCTTGAGCGCCGGGCCGATGACCACGGTGCGGAACGTCGCCTGCGGGTCGGCTCCGAGCCTTTGCACCATAAGGCCGATGGCGCCGACCGCCTCGGGGCTGAAGCCCTCGTTCGGCGGCAGCACCACGGCGACGAGCCGGCTGCTGTCGGTCAGGCGCGCGGCGCCAGTTTGGGCCGCGGCAGCGGTCCCTCGTCCCGCACGCCCTGCCATGACAGCACCGTCTCCACCAGGAATGCGGCCAGCGCGCCGACGGTGCACGCCACCGCCGCGCCGAACATCAGGAACAACGCCCAAGCTGCCGCCGAGTCGCGCAGCGCGCCCACGAACAGCGTGAAGGTGGCGGCCGCGGTCGCACCGCCGCCGACCGCACCCAGCGCCACGGCGACATCGAGCACGAAGGTTCGCTGCCGCAGCCGGTGCAGGTGGCATCGCAGCTTGACCACGTCCGGACCGTTCGGCTGGGCCAGCAACAGCTCTTCCGCATGCTCCATATGGTCGGTCACGCGGGCCAGGCGGGCAGAGAACACGTTCAGCAGGGTGCCGACCCCCGAAAGCAGGAACACCGGCGTCAGCGCGACCTGGATGACGTGGGCGACGCTTTCGAGCGGCACGCCCATGGCAGCATCGGGCACGGCGTCAGGATGGTTCGCGGGAGGGCATCGCCGCACCATGCCCCAGGCCGGCCGGCCGGGCTAGTCAGCCAGCATAGGACTGCTCGCGCCTATGGCGAAAACGCTGCCGCGGACCTGCTTGAAGAATCCAACATAGTGGAACTCGCCGACCGCCCGAGCCGCAAACATCAGAGCCGTAGTCACCCCTGCCAGGCGGGCAATCGCGTCGCCAAGCTTCGCAATCCTTGGCGAACCTGACCGCGCCCTCTAATCTGCGATCCAAGGAGTTTATCCATGCAGCCTGTCAGCCCCGTCGCCAAGCGCTACGACACCACCACCATGTTCTTCCACTGGGCGACGGCTCTGCTGGTCGTCTCCCAGTGGCTTGGCGCCCAGACCATCGACTGGTTCCCGCGCGGCCCGCTACGGGTGGACGCGCGTTCGGTGCACATCACCCTTGGCGTGCTGCTGGCGGCGCTGCTGTTGGCGCGGGTGCTATGGCGCGCGACGCGCGGGCGCCGCTTGCCGCTCGCCGACAAGGGCGCGCTCAATGTGGTTGCCAAGGGGACGCATTGGGGCCTGTATGCCCTGCTGGCGGCGATGGTGCTGGCGGGCATGTTCCTCACCTGGACGCGCGGCGACAGCATCTTCAACCTGTTCAGCATCCCGGCCTACGACCCCGGCAACCACGGCCTCGCCGATCAAGTGCAGGAGGTGCATGGCACCATCGGCTGGATCATCCTGGCGCTGGCCGGAGTGCACGCCTCGGCGGCGCTGGTCCATCGCTATCTGTGGCATGACGGCGTGCTCGGACGCATGTTGCCGCGCGGCTAGCAGGATCCGGCAACCAGATGTCCGACGACACCGCAACCTGGTACTTCGACGTGGTTTCGCCCTTTGCCTATCTCGCTCTGCCAGCGGTGACAGAGATCGCGCGCCGGCGCACGGTTTTGTTTCGCCCGATCGTGTTCGGCGCCGTGCTCGCCCATTGGGGCCAGCTCGGCCCGGCCGAGATCGCGCCGAAGCGAACCCATACCTACCGGCTGTGCCAGTTCATGGCCGACCGCGCCGGGGTGCCTCTGCGCTTCCCGCCCCGGCATCCGTTCCGCTCGCTCGACACCCTGCGGTTGATTACTGGGCTCGACGGTGATCCCGGCGCGATCCGGACCGCATTCGACTTCATCTGGGCCGAGGGCCGCGACCCCAGCGAGCCCGCCGAACGCGACGCACTCTGCGCCCGGTTAGGGATCCGCGACTACGACGTCCTGATCGCCGAGTGCCGCGCCAAGGCCCGGCTCCACGCCTGGACCGACGCCGCCATTGCGGCCGGCGTGTTCGGGGTGCCGACGCTGGCGATGGGCGACGCGCTGTTCTGGGGCATGGACGCGATGCCGATGGCCGAGGCCGCCCTGGACGACCCTGGGCTGCTTACACGCGGCGAGATGGCGCGCATCGCGGCCCTGCCGACCGGCGTGCAACGGCGGAAAGCCTGACAAGCCGCCTGTCGAGGCCCGGTCGGTATATTGAGTGTCCACCCTCAGCGCGGTTCGAAAAATCGACTTAAAGTTGAAGATTTCCTGACTAATACAACCGTTCTTTGACATGGAAGGCGTTCTGTCCCTAGATGGTGCAAGCCTAGCGTGAACGAGCGGGGTCTCTCACCATGCCATCACATTCATCCAGCAAGCGAAGCTCTCCACATGCCATGCGCGCTTTGCCTCGACTGAAGCCCAGGCTTTGGCATTTTGCCTGGCATCTGGCGTTAAAATGAACATTGTTGCTGCCCCGGGCAACGTTGCCGCTGACTGCGAGGAGGTGCTGATCACGGACGAGCTGGCCCGTCGGCCTTCCCGGATGCCCGATTTTGCGGCCGAGAACGTCGCCTTGAGTGCGCTGGCCCGCAAGATGGCATCGCGCCCCGAGGCGGTACTACAGAAGCTTGTCGATATGGTGCTCAAGCTGTGCCGGGCCGACTCGTCCGGCATCAGCTTCCTGGAGCCCGGCGGCAATCCCGAGATGTTCCGCTGGCGTGCCATCGCCGGACGTTTGGTGTCCTATCTCGATGAGGTCATCCCGCGCGCGACCAGCCCTTGCGGGATGGTGCTCCACGAAAACGAAACCATGCTGTTCCGATGCCTCACCGTGCGGCACTTCCCCGCCGTGAGCGGGCTGGAACCGTCGATCTTTGAGACCTTGATCGTGCCATTCCACCGGGCCGGCCAGCCGGTCGGCACAGTCTGGGCCATGGCCCACACGCCGGAGCGGCAGTTCGACGCCGAGGATGCGCGGCTGCTGAACAGCCTGGCGCACTTTGCCTCAGCCGCCTACCAGATCGTCACCGCGCTGGACGTCGCGGAAACCGGGCGCCAGGAGCTGGAGCGGCGGGTCAATACGCGGACGCGCGCGCTGCACGACGCCAACGCGGCGTTGCGGCAGGAAGCCGAGGAGCGCGCACGGGTCGAGGACGCCCTGCGGCAGTTGCAGAAGATGGAGGCAGTGGGGCAGCTTACCGGCGGGATCGCGCATGATTTCAACAATATGCTGCAGGGCATCGGCGGCAGCCTGGAGCTGTTGCAACGGCGCGTGGAGCAGGACCGGGTGCCCGAAGCCCTGCGCTATCTCGAAAGTGCCCGCAACGGCGTGGAGCGTGCGGCGGTGCTCACCCACCGTCTGCTCGCCTTCGCCCGGCGGCAGACGCTGCAGCCCAGCCCGATCGCGCTGGACGCGTCGGTGATGAACCTCGCCGAGCTGATCCGGCGCACCATGGGGCCGGCCATCGCGGTCGAGCTGCGCCTGGGCGACCACGGCCGGCCGGTGCTGTGCGACCGGAACCAGCTCGAGAGCGCTTTGCTGAACCTCGCCATCAATGCCCGCGACGCGATGCCCGACGGCGGCACGCTGACGATCGCGACGACCGACCGGCGGCTGACCTGGGCTGATCTGTCCGGCCAGGACGAGGCGAAACCGGGCGAGTATCTTGAGATCAGCGTCACCGATAGCGGCACCGGCATGACGCCCAGCGTGGCGGCGCGGGCCTTCGAGCCATTCTTCACCACAAAGCCCGTCGGCCAGGGCACCGGGCTCGGCCTCTCGCAGCTTTATGGCTTTGCGCGCCAATCGGGCGGCTCCGCACGGCTGGAGAGCGTGCTGGGGAAGGGCACGACGGTGCGGCTGTTTTTGCCCCGCTACACCGAAGCCGCAGCGCTGCTGCCGGCGCATGCGCATCATCCGGACATCCGGACTGAGGCCCAAAGCACGGTGCTGGTCGTCGAGAACGAGGCGATGATCCCAGCCCTGGCCGCCAAAACGCGCAGCATGGTGGAGGGCGCCGGCGCGGAGTAGGCCGGACCGCTCCGAGAATCAGCGCCGTTCATCCCGGACTCGCGTTTCGAACCGCTCCCCGGCCGCGTGCCCGGCGTCGAAAGCGACCGGGTTCACCGGCCGCGCTGCTGGATTGCGCGACCGGAGGCGCAGGCCGAGCTTGTCCATCTCCGCATCCACCACCCCGGCTTTTGCGACCACCAGGTCTCGGCCCGACGACGTGCGCAAAGCCGCGTCACGCTCGCCCCGCATCACCGAGAGCTTCGACTGGATGCCGTGCGAGAGGCCGAGCACGAAGGACGTGTGCAGCGCCCGCCGCTTGCCGCCGCGGCCGCGCAGGTAATCGGCGCTGGCGCGGAATCGGTTGGCCTCGGTCTCGAAGGCACGGGCAATCAGCGGCATGAGGGTGGCAGCCGCCTGGATGTCGGCGGGGAGGCCGAAGAACACCTGGATCAGCCGGCCCTCCGCATCGGTCTCGAACCAGAACCGGCAATCGACGAGGGCCGCCACCGCCGGCGCGCACTCGTCGAGCGGCCCGATCCGGCTCCGCCCCGTCGGCAGCTCCACCCGCGTGCAAGGCTGCGCCTGCAGTTCGAGCTGGGACATCGACAGGTCATGCCGGTCCAGCAGCTCCGCCACTTTAGCCGCCGCCGCCATCGCCTCCTGTTCGGTGCAGCCGCGGTCGGTCGTCTTGGAGCGCAGGGCCTGGATGCGGGCCAGCAGCGCCGCGGTGCCGTCGGCCATTGCCGCGCCCTGCCCTACTCGGGCAGCGGGATGAACTCGGCGTCCCCCGCCACCCGGTCGAACCGCCCGGCGCGCCAGTCGGCCTTGGCCTGCTCGATCCGCTCGCGCCGGCTCGACACCAGGTTCCACCAGACGTGCCGCGGGCCGTCCATCGGCTCACCGCCCAGCACCAGCACCCGCGCATCGGTTTGCGCGCGCAGCGTGATGGGATCGCCCTGCCGCAGCACCAGCAGGCGGCCGGAACCATGGGCGTCGCCGCCAATCTCGATGGTGCCGTCCAGCACATAGACGGCGCGCTCGATATGCTCTGCTGCGATCGGCAGGCTGGCGCCGGCGTCGAGCGTTGCGTCCACGTAGATCATGTCGGAGAAGGTCCGCACCGGGGAGCGCACCCCGAACATCTCGCCGGCGATCACCCGGACGCGCTTGCCCTCCCCCGCCACCTCCGGCAGCGCGTCGCGGCCGACATGGGAGAAGTCCGGCGCGGTCTCCTCATGCGCCTGCGGCAGCGCGACCCAGGTCTGGATGCCGTGCAGCGACTTCTCCGCCGGGCGCAGCTCCGCCGCAGTGCGTTCGGAGTGCACGATGCCGCGCCCCGCGGTCATCCAGTTCACCGCGCCCGGCCGGATAGCCTGCACGGTGCCGAGGCTGTCCCGATGCATGATCTCGCCCTCAAACAGATAGGTCACGGTGGCGAGCCCGATATGCGGGTGCGGCCGCACATCCAGGCCGCGGCCGGCGTGGAACACCGCCGGGCCCATATGGTCGAAGAACACGAAGGGGCCGACCATCTGCCGCTCGGCGGAGGGCAGCGCGCGGCGAACCTGGAAACCGCCGAGGTCGCGCGCGCCTGGCACGATGACGGTCTCCACCAACGGGCCATCCGGTCCCAGCATCGGCTCGGCGTCATCTCCGGCATAGCGGCTCATGGCGGTCCCCTTTGCAGTGCAGCAGCCTAGACAGGGATATGGAGCGGCGCGCCGCTACGGAGAAGCCAGGAAGGTCCCGAATGCCCGCGGGCTCTCGCCGACCTTGATTTTGCGGATGACCTTGCCGGCCGCTACGTCGATCTCGGCCAGCCGGTTGTCCATCCAGACCGCCACATAGGCCCGGGTGCCGTCGGCGGACAATGCGATGCCCTCGGGATAGTCGCCGACCGCGATGTCGGGCAGCGCCGCAAAATCGCCATCGAACACCGAAAGGGTGCCGCTGTGCTGGTTGGTCACCAGGATGCGCGAGCCGTCGGCGGTGACGGCGACGGCATAGGGGAACTCGCCCACCGGAAGGCGCCGGGTCTCTTTCAGCGTGGCCGCGTCCACCACCGACAGGTCGCCCGACTGCACGTTGGCGACGAAGACCCGCCCGCCCTGCACCGTCACCCCGAACGGCGCGTGGCCGACCGGCACCGTCGCGAGCGTATCGAGGGTGCGCAGGTCGATGACCGACAGCGTGTCGCTCTCGCGGTTGGCGACATACAGCCGCGTGCCCTCGGGGTCGATGGCAAGGCCGGAGGGCGACTGGCCGACCTTGATGGCGCCCGCGCTCGGCTGCCCGGCCGGGTCCAGGACGGCGACGGTGTCGCCGTACCAGTCGGCCACGAACACCCGGCCATCCCGCGGACTCACGGCGACGCCGAGCGGCCCGGCGCCCGCCGGCATCTCCGCCGCCAATTTCATGCGGCCGTCCGTGCGCTCCAGTATGCTGACGCTGTGCCCTTCGGGATTGGTGACATAAACATGCCGTCCGTCCGGCGCCACCGCCACCCCGGCGGGCTTCGCGCCGACGCCGATTGTCTGGACGACGGCGCCGGTTGTCGTGTCCACGACCGAGACCGAGTCGTCGCCTTGGTTGGTGACATAGGCGAAAGCCGCCCGCGTCGGCGATGGCAGGGCCAGCAACGCCAGGCAGGCGAGGGCAAGCCTCAACCAGCGCGCTCGGCGAGGACCTTGATGTTGTCAAGCCCGGCGCGCAGCACGCCCGCGACCGCCTTGGACGACGCGGCGTCGTTCAGCTCGGGCGGCGGGTCGTTCAGCATGTAGCCGCGGTAGAAAGCGGCCCGCCACTCGATCGTGCTGCCGCCGGCTGGATTATCCTGGACCTCGAACCATGCGGCGTAATTGTTAACCGGCAGCACCTTAGGGTCCACCTTCTCGATTCTGTATTGGTAGCTGTGCGCGGCAGCGTCGTACTTGACCAGCTCCTCCTCAAAGTGCGGCTCGCCCTCGGCTTTGAGCGTAAGCGTGCGCTTCGAGCCGACCTCGTTGCCGTGGTCAGCCGGGCTGGAGGCGATCAGCGGATGCCATTTGGCGATGGAGTCGAAGTCGCCGACGATGGCCCAGAGCTGCGCCGGGGTGCGGGCGACATCGACGGTCTGCGTGACCTTCTGCCGGGTCGGACCGTGCGCCTGCGCCTCGCCAGCCGCAAAGCCGGTCGCGCCCGCGGCCAATGTGGCAACCAACCGTCGCCGGGAAATATGCAGCATGTCCGTCCTTCCATCCCGCGCCTCTGTCGCGCGGGCGACAAGATTGCGCGGAATGGCGGACGGCACCAGAGGGCTAGCGGTAAACTATGCCGCCAGTGCGCCGGAGCGCTTGGCCACATGGGTCGCAATCGCGTCCATCAGCGGCGGGGACAGGCAGTCGTACGGCTCAAGGCCGAGTTCGTGCAGGCGCGCGCGCACCGCGCCCATCTGGTCGGGCTTCGCGCCGGACTCGATGATGGAGGACACGAAAGCCGCGAACTCCGGCGCCGCCCAGCCCTCCTCGCGCGACAGCTCGGTGTGGACGAAGTCCATGCCGTAGAACGGGTGGTCCTTGTTCTCGATCCGCCCGTACATGTGCGCGCCGCAGCCGGTGCAGGCGGTGCGCTGGATCGCCGCACTGGTATCGACGACCTTCAGCTTGTCGCCATTCTCCAGCACGTTGACCTTGTCGCGCGGCACGACGGCCACGACCGAAAACACCGACCCCTCGGGTTTCCAGCACTTGGTGCAGCCGCAGGCGTGGTTGAAGGCGGTCTGCGCCGAGACCTCGACCTTTACGGGGTTGGTGGCGCACTTGCAAACGAGCATGCTGCCGGCAAAGCCAGGTGCTGCCGGCTTGATGCCGTTGTCCACGGATGGGTGGATATGAATCGCGCTGGCCATGACGGATCTCCCAAATGCAAAGCCGGTTGCTCTCCGGCTTCCACTGCTAGTGTTATAGTATAACAGCTTCACGACTGCATGTTGTCGGCGCTGTACGCCGTTTCTACACGAACGACCCGGCTACACAACATGGGGTGCTCAAATCAGCCTCTGCCGGTCAACTTCAGCCGGTCAATTTCAGAACGTCACCCGCACGCCCCCGAACCCTGCAATCGGCGCGGCGGGCGACAGGCTGCGGGTGTTGGTGGCACCTGGCGCCTGCACGATGGGCACCAGCGCCACCGGGGAGAAGCCGCCGAACGTCGCGTATTTCTCATTGGTCAGGTTCTGCACCAGACCGAACAGCTCGACCGCCTTGGTCACGCGGTAGCTGGTGTTCAGGTTCAGCACGACATAGGCGCCGGTCGTCGGGCTTTGGTTCGACCCGTCGCCCTGCAGCACGCGGCCGCTGCTGGCGATCCCCGTCGTGCCGACCGTCCACTCCGGAGTGAGGTCGTACTGCAGGCCGAACTTCAGCCGGTGCTGCGGGATGCCCGGCAGGCGATTGCCCCGCCGCACCTGGACCAGCCCATCCGCGTCGGCGAATGGGTTGTTCTGGCTGCCCAGCGTGAACGGGTTGCGGAAGGTCGCGTCGGTGTAGGCGTAGTCGGCGAAGGCCAGCAGCGAGCCTTGCCGCAGGCTGACGCCAGCCTCCACGCCCTGCCGCCGGGTCGAGCCGATGTTCTGGAAGAAGCCGCGTCCCTGGACAGTGCTGGCGGTGAACAGGATGTCGTCGCTGCTGTCGGTGCGGAACACGCCGGCATTCCACGACACCCGCGCGGCCTCGCCGGCGGTGAGGCGGCCGCGCAGCCCGGCTTCGTAGGTATGCGCCACGACCTGCTTCAGCGACGGGTCGGCCACGAAGAAGTTGGTCAGGCTGCACGGGCTGGCGGCCGACGCGCAGGACAGCTCGGCCGGGGTAGGCGCGCGGTTGCTTTCGGAGTAGCCGGCATAGGCCGAGATGTTCGGCGTGATCTTATAGGTCAAGCCGGCGGCCGGGTTGAACCGGGTGTAGCTGTGGTTGCCGCTTAGCGCCGTGCCGGTCTGATCGCGCAGGTCGATCTGCGCGACGTTCAGCCGCCCGGCGAGGGTCAGCGACAGCGCCGAGGTGAGGTCCAGCGTGTCCGCGGCATAGACGCCGTAGTAGTTGTTCACCGCCGACAGCCGCACCGGCGTCACCGACCCGTCCGCCTGGTCGATCACGACGCCCGGCCCGGCATAGGCGCGCTCCCGCGTCAGCGCGCCCAGCGAGGACCGGGCGGAGAACAGCGTGCTGCCGCCGTCGTAGCTCGCTCCCACCAGCAGCCGGTTCGGACGACCGAACAGCTCCGCCCGCTGCGTCGCCTGCAGGGAAGCGCCATAGCCGTTGCTGTCCGTCGCGGTCTGGTCGAGCAGCAAGTAGGGTCCACCCCCGCCGAACTGGATGATTTCAGGAAAGAAGCCTGGGTTTACGAAGTTGCCGATCCGGCCGCCGCCGCGGGCGGTCAGCGCCGTTCCGCCGCCGTTGCACACGAACGCCGCATCGTCGCCGCAGGGCTGCGCGTCGGAGGCGTTGCCGTTGGAGTTCCGCTGCGCCAGGTTGCTGTAGTAAGTCGTGGCCTGCAGCGTGATGGCCTCGCTGACCTCATGCGAGCCGGACAGGCTGACGCGCAGGTACTTGTTGCGGGTCTCGTCCGGCGTGGTGAACACGGCGCTGCGGTTCGCGGCCAGCAGTTCGACCGGAACCGTGCCGTTGCCGGTCAAGACGTTGGTGGCGCCCAGCAGGCTCAGATGCACCTCCGACTTGTCGCCGCGCCATCCCAGGTCGCCGTAAATCTGGCGGAGCTGCGCCGTCTGGTTGCGCCAGCCGTCCTCGTTCAGCGCGGTTCCCGCGACGTAGGCGGCCACGTTGCCGGACTGCACGCCATACTGCGCGGAGCCCTGGATGCGGCCGAACGAGCCGCCCGACAGCTCCAGTTGCGTGCCGTGATAGCTGAAGCCGTCGCGCAGCTTCACCGTGATGGCGCCGCCCAGGGCGTTCAGCCCGAACGCCGGGTTCGACCCAGCCAACTCGATCCGGTCGATGGCGATATCCGGGATCAGGTCCCAATTCGTGGTGTCGCCGAACGGCTGGTTGAACCGCGAGCCGTTCAGATAGATTGCCAGGCCCTGCGGGTTGCCAGCCAACGGCGATGCCTCGAACCCGCGGTAGATCAGGTTGGGCTGGAACTGGTTGCCCAGCGCCTGGTCCAGCGCCACCCCGCCGACCCGCTCATCCAGGGCACGCAGCGCATTGGCCGGGCCGGTGCGCTGCAGGTCGTCGCGCCGCAGCACCTGCGTGTTGGTCGGAACCTTGGCGCGCTCAATCTCGGACCCCGCCAGCGGCGCGGTCACCACCACCTCGACGTCGGGCGGCGCACCGGGCACCACCTCCTGGGCCAGCGCCACGGCCGGCAACAACGCGACGATCAGCCCGGCGCGCGCCAGGCCGCGTCCCAATCCGCGCACCATCCAGACATCCCCTCCAGCAGCCTTGACGGCTTGGCCGCTGGGTAGCCCGCTGGCCCCGCCGGGTAAAGCTACTTGCAGTCCACGAGGTCGCTGTCGGCCAAGGAGAACGAGTACTTGCCCCCACCCTTCACCTCCACGTTCCGGATGGTGCAGACCCGGCCGGGTTTGGTGGTCAGCCGGACATCGTAGCGGCCCGGCGCGATGCCGGCCAGGCGCAGGCGTTCGTCGTGGTCCACTGCCCCGTCGCGGTCATTGGCGCACTGGTTGGGACCGAACTCTCCCAAAGCTCCGTCGTTGCCGGCCGGCGCCATGACCAGGTTGGTGATCGTGAAACTGGTCAGGTTCCAGAACGCCATCCGCTCCTGCGCCACGGCCGGGCACCCGGCGCCGCACAGCGCCAGCACGACCAACAATGCACGCATCCGATCACCCAAGCAGTTGCCGCGCGTGGTGCGCGATGTGGTCGGCGACGAAGCTCTGGATGAACCAGTAGCTATGGTCGCCGGACTGACGCCGCAAAATGAGTTCCTGCCCGGACGACGACGCCGCTTCCTCCAGCGCCTCCGGATGCAACTGGCTGGTCAGGAACTGGTCGTCCTTTCCCTGGTCAACCAGGATCGGCCCTGGATACGGCCGGTCGCGCATCAGCAGGCTCGCATCCCACGCGGCCCAGGCCGCCCGGTCCGGACCGAGGTAGCCGGTGAAGGCCTTTTCGCCCCAAGGCACCGCCACGGGGTTGGCGATCGGCGCGAAGGCCGAGACGGAGTGCCAGCGCGACGGCTCGCGCAATGCGGTGACCAGCGCGCCATGCCCGCCCATGGAGTGCCCGAATACGCCGCGCCGGTCAGGGCGCACCGGAAAGTTCGCCTCGATCAGCGCCGGCAACTCCTGCGTCACATACTGCGCCATGCGGTAGTTTGTCGCCCAGGGTGCTGCGGTCGCGTCCAAATAGAACCCGGCGCCGACGCCAAAATCCCAGCCCGCCGTATCGCCCGGCAGGTCGAGGCCGCGCGGGCTGGTGTCCGGCATGACCAGCACCAGACCATGCTCCGCCGCAAGCCGCTGTGCGCCGGCCTTGATGGCGAAGGTCTCCTCGGTGCAGGTCAGCCCGGCAAGGTAGTACAGCGCCGGGCATGGCCCCCGCTGCGCCTGCGGCGGCAGAAAGACGCCGAAGCGCATCTCCGTCCCGGTTGCGGTCGAAGCATGGCTGTAGAAGCCCATCGTGCCGCCAAAGCAGGCGTGCTGGCTCTTGGTGTCCATCGATCAGGCCAAGGTTTCGTAGAAGCCGAGCGCCGGCGCGGCATCGAAGAAATTCGGGATGTCGCCGAAGATCTCGGCGCCGTGCTGGTCGGCGGCGGCCTTGAAGCTGTCTATCGAGTCGAAGGTCAGCAGCGTCGTCACGATGTAGGCCGGTGCCGCACCGTCCGGCGCCGGCAGGCCGCGCATCACCTGATCGTGCTGCAGTCCCATCGGCCCCCACAGGCGGCGCACCAGCGGCATATGGGATTCCCTGTAGTAGGCGTGGTCGAACCGGGTGCCGTCGCCACCCGGATACATCGCAGCAATCACCAGCATCTCTTCCTCCGAGGCTTTTTGGTCGCGCCGCATGCTACGTTGCCGGCCGCGTATTGGGAAAGGGGCCGCGATCAGATGACCGCCGCGACATGACTGGTTTCCAGGCCATCATCCTGGTTTGCCTCAACTCCGTTCCATCGGACCGCTGCACCGAGGAGACGGCGACGGACATCCTGTCCAAGCACGTCGAGACCGAGCTCGGCTGCGCCAGCGGTTGGCAGGAGGTGATCGGACGATCCGCCCAGGCCTATGAGATCGGCCGCGACTCCTATGTGCGCACTATCTGCCGCAGGTCTCGCGAATTAGGTCTGCGCAGGCAGGACGCGGAGGACGGACGATAGGACGCCTCGACATTCCCCCGCAGGTTCCCATAATCCCTGGAGGTCAGCGCCGGCATGGCGTGGCGATGGGGAGAGACGATGCGTTATCTAATGGGGCGTTACCTGACAGGATTGGCGACAATGGCGGCCGTGGCATTGACCTGCGGCACGGCGCGGGCGGAGGGCGATCCGGCGCTCGGCAAGACGGTGTTCAACAAGTGCGCCGCCTGCCACTCGATCAAAGCGGGCGAGAATAAGATCGGCCCCAGCCTGCACGGCGTCATCGGCCGGCCGTCGCACAGCATCGAGGGCTTCAGCTACTCCGAGCCGATGAAGGCCTACAACGTGACCTGGGACGCTCCGACGCTTGACCATTACTTGATTGATCCCCGCGGCACGGTCCCGGGCACCAAGATGATTTTCGTCGGGCTGAAGAAGGACGACGACCGGGCGAACGTGATCGCCTACCTCGAAACGCTCAAGTAAACGCTGCAGCGACGCGGGCGCCCTCGGCGATCCCGCGTCGCCGGCTGCCCTCGGGCACCACCAGTTCCTGCACCACCCGGGCCGGCCCCTCGGACAGCAATAGGATGCGGTCCGCGAGCGACGCTGCCTCCGCCAGGTCGTGCGTGACCAACAGGGCGGCGCATTGCCGGGTCCGCCAGGCCGTCGCCAGCACCGTCCGGCCCTGCTCTGCCATTGCGGGATCGAGTGAGACAAACGGTTCGTCCAGCAGCAGCAACGCCGGCTGCACGGCAAACGCCCGCGCGATGGCGGCCCGGCGTGCCATGCCGAGCGACAGTGCCGGCGGATACAGGTCGCCGTAGGGTGCGAGGCCGAGCAGCGCCAGCAACGCCTCCGCAGCCGCCGGGTCGGGCGGGTGGACCAGGGCGATGTTCTGCCGGACCGTGCGCCAGGGCAGCAGCCGCGGCTCCTGGAACACCGTGCCGATACGGGGAACCATAGCCTCCGCCCAGGCGATCCGGCCGTCGTAGTTTACGTCCAGGCCGCCGATGATGCGCAGCAGCGTCGTCTTGCCGCAGCCGGACGGGCCAACCAGGGCGACGATCTCGTCCCGGTCCAGGGTGAATCGAAGATCCGCGAGAACCGTGCGTGGCCCGTTGCGGCCCGTCACCGCCTTACGCGCGACCGCCACGTCCAGCATCACCGCCACTGGTTGGCCCGCCGCTCCAACGGCTGCAGCACCAGCCACTCGATCACTTGCACCACGACGATGAAGGCCAGGGTATAGGCCAGGATGCCGGTCACGTCGAACAACTGGAAATACACCTGGATCTGAAAGCCGACGCCGTCGCTGCGGCCCAGCAGCTCCGCCACCAGCACGATCTTCCAGATCAGCGCCAGCCCGGACCGTGCGGCGCCGAACAGATACGGGTAGAGCTGCGGCAGCACGACATGGCGCAGCACGGCGCCCCGGCCCATGCGGAAGCTGTGCGCCATGTCGATCAGCCCCTGATCCAGCGCCCGGGCGCCCTCCCGCACCGTGACCGCGGTGCTCGGCAGCTTGTTGAGCGCGACGGCGGCGATGGCCGTGGCCTCGCTCAGCCCGAACCAGACGTAGATCAGCACGATCCCCACCAGCGCCGGCAGGTTCAGCAGGCCGGTGACAAGGCTGTCCAGCGCGCGGTCCACCCAGCGCCAGCGCCCCATGGCCACGCCGAGCACCGTCCCCAGCACCATCGCCACGGTGAAGGCGCAGGCGACCCGCGCCAGGGTCACGCCCAGATTATGCGCCAACTGGCCGGACGCGGCCTCTTGCCCCAGCGCGATCATCACCGTGCTGGCCGGCGGGAACAGCCGGCTGCCGATCAGCCGCGCCGCCAGCTCCCAGCCCGCGAGCAGCGCCAGCACGGGGACCAGGCGCGCGGTCCAGCCCATCCGAAAGGAGCCTAGCCCGGCAACCAGAGCGTTCCGGGCACCAGATGGGTCGCCGGTCCGACCAGCGCGGGGCCGCCGATCGCCGCCAGCACGTCATACAGCCGCGCCGTCGCCTCCAGGTTCCAATGCTCCGCGACACCGCTCCGGTACCAGGAGCGCAGCCGGGCGAGCTCATTCGCTCCCAACGTGCCAGTCAAAGGCGCGATCCGCTCCCACTCCGCGTCCGACGCCACGAGGATCGCCCGTGCCTGGTCGGACGCCGTGATGAAGCCCTGCACCGCCGCCCGGTTGCGCGCCGCGAACGCGTCGGAGAACACCCAGCCCACGAACGGCACGCCGTGCGGGATGCCCAGCGCCTCGACCGCATCCTCCATCGCCAGCACCCGGCGCAGCCCGGCCGCCTCGGCCCGGGCGGCAAACGGCCAGTAGGTCAGCACGGCATCAAGCCGCCCCGCCGCCAGTTGCTCGCCGATCAGGGGAGGCGGGCCGAAACTCTTGATGGCGGCCTGATCCAGGTCGAAACCATACTTCTGCTGCGCGTAGGCCCGCAGCAGCAGCCAGCTTTTGTCCAACGGGCTGCCGGCGATGCCCAGCCGCCGGCCGCGCAGGTCGGCCACCGTCTGCACCGGGGAGTCCGCCGCCGCCATCACTGCCCCCAACGCGCCGGACACCGGCGAGAGCGTCCAATCGGCGCCCGACGCGCGCTGACGCGACACCCACAGCCAGTCCTGCACCGTCATATCGACGCGCCCGGCCTGAAGCGCCACCTGGGTCGCCTGCGACGCGGCGAACTCGACCGTCTCGACCGCGACGCCGGCGGCTGCGTCCAGCCCGTGCGTCCGCATCACGTCCAGCTCCCACGCCACGGAGCCGAAGCGCAGCGTGCCCACTCGGATGGCGGGTGCCGCGGCGGCCGGCCGGATGGCGCCCAGCGGCGAGGCAGTGACCAATGACGTGAACAGCAGCGTGCGGCGTCGGATTTGCCGGATTTGCATGCAGCCCCTCCCCGGGCAGTTTCGATGTCGGCAATGCGCGCACGACGCCGCTGGTTGTCAATTGCGCGCCGTGTGGCCGGCCCGCACATGTGACGTTGCGGGAGGGGCTGACAAGCCGGCATGCGCGGCCCACAATCAGGATAGCCGCAACCCCAATGCGGCCTTTGGGGGAATTGAATGCCGGCGCTTCCCGGTCCGATCGCATTGCTGCTGGCGCTAATGCTGACCGCACCCGTTGTGGCGGCCGAGCCGGTGACTGTGGGCATCGGCTATCTCGCTTTGACGGCGAAGCATGTGGGGCCGCAGGTGGTGCTGGACCCGCCATTGACCGACGAGGGCGTGCAGGGCGCTCGCCTGGCATTGGCCGATGACCAGACAACCGGGCGGTTCCTGAACCAGAGCTACGCCCTGCACGAATCGATGCAGCCGGATGCCGAGGCCGTGCTGGCCGCGGCCCGCGCCATGCTGGCCGCCGGCGAGCGCATCATCGTCACCGACCTGCCCGCGCCGCTGCTGCTGCAGGTTGCGGACCTGCCCGAGGCGCGGGACGCCATCTTATTGGATGCCACGTCGGAGGATGACAGCCTGCGCGGCGCCGGGTGCCGGGCGCGCGTGCTGCATCTGCTGCCGAGCCGGGCCATGCTGGCAGACGCGCTGATGCAATACCTGGCGGTGAAACGCTGGCGCAACGTGCTGCTGGTGCAGGGCCAGGCCGACGCGGACGCCGGCTTTGCCGACGCGCTCCGCCGCTCCGCCCGCAAGTTCCAGGTGCGCATCGTCGCCGACAAGCCCTGGACCTTCGAGCCCGGCGCCCAGCGCACCGATACCGGCCATGTCACCATCGGCGCCGAGGTCGCGCGCTTCACCCAGGGCCTGTCCTACGACGTGCTGGTGGTGGCCGACACTGCGAACGAGTTCGGCGACGACCTGGCCTATCGCACGACCGACCCGCGGCCGATCGCCGGCACGCATGGCATGGTGCCCGCGGCCTGGGCACGCCCGTTCGAGCAGTGGGGCGCGACACAGCTCCAGGCGCGGTTCCAAAAGCAGGCCGGCCGCTGGATGACCCCGCGCGACCTGGGTGCCTGGATGGCGGTCCGCGCAGTGGGCGAGGCCGCCAGCCGCGGGACCGGCGCCGATCCTGCCGCCATCAGCGCCTATCTGCGCAGCCCGAAATTCGAGCTGGCGGCCTTCAAGGGCTCCCGCCTCACCTTCCGCCCCTGGGACGGCCAGTTGCGGCAACCCGTGCTGCTGGCCGACACGCGCAGCCTGGTCTCCGTCAGCCCGCAGCCGGGCTACCTGCACCAGTTTTCCGAGCTTGACACCCTCGGCATCGACCAGCCGGAGACGACATGCAAAATGTAATGCGTAGTGCAGCCGGCGCGTCGATTGCGCTGTTGCTGGCGACCACGGCAGCGCGGGCCGAGCGGCTGTTCGTGTCGAACGAGAAGGACAACACGATCACCGTGATCGACGGCGCGACCCTGGCCGTCACCTCCACCATCAAGGTCGGCGCCCGCCCGCGCGGCATCGTCGCCAGCAAGGACGGGCGCAGCCTGTATATCTGCACCAGCGACAGCGACCATATCGAGGTCTTGGATCTCGCCACCCTGACCGTTACCCGCACCCTGCCGAGCGGCCCGGACCCGGAGCTGTTCGCGCTCAGCCCCGATGGCGCCATGCTGTACATCGCCAATGAGAACGACAACATGGTGTCCGTCCTCGACCTGAAAGCCGGGCAGATCCTGACCGAAATCCCGGTGGGCGTGGAGCCGGAGGGCATGGGCGTCAGCCCAGACGGCCGCGTGCTGGTCAACACGTCGGAGACGACGAGCATGGCGCACTTCATCGACACGGCGACGCAGCAGTCCATCGCCAACGTGCTGGTCGGCAGCCGCCCGCGGGTCGCGCGGTTCACTGCGGACGGCGCCCAGGTCTGGGTCAGCGCCGAGGTCGGCGGCACCGTGTCGGTGATCGACGCGGCCGCCTATACGGTCGTGCATACCATCAACTTCGCCATCCCCGGCGTGCCTGCGGAAAGCGTCCAGCCGGTCGGCATCGCCATCACGCCGGACGCCAAGACCGCCTTCGTGGCGCTCGGCCCCGCCAACCGCATCGCCGTCGTGGACACCAAGACCTACGAGGTCCGCAAGTACCTGCTGGTCGGGCAGCGCGTGTGGAACCTGGCCTTCTCGCTCGACGGGAAGCGGCTCTATGCGACCAACGGCGTCAGCAACGACCTGTCGGTCATCGACGTGGACGCGCTGCGGGTCACCAAGTCCGTGCCGGTCGGGCGGCTGCCCTGGGGCGTCGTGGTGACGCCGTAATGCCGGATTCCCTCACCCTGCCGATCGCGTTGGAGGTCGAGGGCCTGACCCACCAGTTCGGCGCCCGCAAGGTGCTGGACAGCGTGGGCTTCTGCATCAGGCCCGGCGACTTCACCGTCTTGCTGGGCCAGAACGGCGCCGGCAAGACCACGCTGTTCGCGCTGATCACCCGGTTGTACCATGCGCACCAGGGCCGCATCGCCGTATTTGGCCAGCCGTTCCGCGCCGATGCCTCGGCAGCGTTGGCGCGCATGGGCGTAGTGTTCCAGCAGTCGACGCTGGACCTTGACCTGACGGTGCGGCAGAACCTGGAATACCACGCCGCCCTGCACGGCATGGCCGGCGCGGTCGCCGCCCCGCGCATCCGCGACGAGCTGCACCGGGTTGGCCTGGCGGAACGCGCGCGAGACCGGGTGCGCCTGCTGTCCGGCGGGCAGAAACGCCGTGTCGAGCTGGCGCGCGCCCTGCTGCACGACCCGGCGCTGCTGCTGCTGGACGAGCCGACTGCCGGGCTCGACATGGAGAGCCGCGGCTTCCTGCTGGACCACGTGCGCCGCCTGTGCCGGGAGCGTGGCCTCGCCGTGCTGTGGGCGACCCACCTGATCGACGAGGCCGGCGACGACGCGCGTGTCGTGGTGCTGCACAAAGGCCGGGTGCTGGCGAGCGGGCCGGTTCCGGATATCGTGGCCCAGGCTGGCGGCAAAACCCTCAAGGATGCTTTCGAGCACCTGACTCATGCTAAAAACTGAAGTCCGCCGCTTGACGCCTGCGTCCTACGCCCGCTGCATGGGCGGCATCGTCCGGCGCGAGGGCCTGCGCTGGGTGCATCAGCGCGGCCGGTTCATCTCGGCCTTGGTGCGCCCGCTGGTGTGGCTCGCGATCTTCGCCGCCGGGTTCCGCTTCGTGCTGGGCGTCTCGATCATCCCGCCCTACGAGACCTACATCCCGTACGAGGTCTATATCGCGCCGGGCCTGATCGCCATGATCGAGCTGTTCAACGGCATGCAGAGCAGCCTGTCGATGGTCTATGACCGTGAGATGGGCAGCATGAAAACCCTGATGGTCAGCCCTTTCCCGCGCTGGTTCCTGCTGCTGTCGAAGCTCCTGGCCGGCGTCGCGGTCGCGGTCGTGCAGTCCTACATCTTCCTTGGCATTGCCTGGTTCTGGGAGATCGAGCCGCCTGCCATCGGCTATTTCGCCGTCCTGCCTGCGCTGATCGTCTCGGGCCTGATGCTCGGGGCGCTCGGCCTGGTCATGTCGTCGTTCATCCGCCAACTGGAAAATTTCGCCGGCGTGATGAATTTCGTTATTTTTCCAATGTTCTTTGCCTCCTCCGCGCTGTATCCGCTGTGGCGCGTCAAGGAGAGCAGCCTGACCCTGTGGTGGGTGTGTCAGTTGAACCCCTTCACCTCGGCGACCGAGCTGATCCGCTTCGCGCTGTATGGCCAGGTGGATTGGGGATCGGCGGCGATCGTGCTCGGCTGCACCGCGGTGTTCATGGCGCTCGCGGTGGTGGGCTACGATCCGGGCCGCGGCTTGATGGCGCGAAAGGCTGGACCGGAGTGAGGACGGTAAGGATCGCCTGGCTGGGCGTGGCGGCGCTGGCGCTTGGTGCGGCCGGGCCGCCGACCGATCCGGATTGGCCCTGCGTGCAGCGCTTGGTGCCGAGCCTGACCGCCGGCACGCTGTGGGGCGGGCATGACGCAACGGGGGACTGGCGCGCCGATCCCCAAATATCCGCGGTCGTCGCTGCCGTGTCGCCGCGTGGAATATCTGCTCAGAACGGCGCGGCCCGGCTGGACCGGTTCGTGGCGACCGTGCCCAGCGCGGACCGGCCTGCCCAATTGGCCCTGGTGTTTGCCGGGCTGGTTGACGAGACCAACCTGCAACGCGCTCAGGTCATTGACCGCCTGCGCGGCATTGCCCGGCGCCAGCGCACGCTGACAGAGCTCGCGTCGCGCATCACCACAGAACTCCGCGCTCTGCAGGCCGACGCACCGGTCGCGCAACGCGAGGAGATCGTGAGTCGCCGGGCGTTCCTGATCCGCGAGTACGAGGATATCGAGCGCACCATCCGCTACGCCTGCGAAGTTCCCGTGCAGATGGAGGCAAAGCTGGGCACCTTGGCCCAGACGCTGCAACGTGGAATAACGGACTAGGCTGGCACGAGGTTATGGCGGAGCATGATCTCGCGAAGTTTCGCCTCGTCGGGCGGGCCTGCGGCGACAAGACTGGCAAGCTCGCGGAAGTATTCGGGGCCGAGCACACCGGGAGTGAGGACGGCTAGGCATTTGGCAACGGCGCCGCTGCGGTTGTCGAAACCGTGGACGACGCCGCGCCGGATAAACAAGGTGCCGCCTGGGCCGACAGGGTGCGCGACGCCATCCACGGTGAAGGTGACGGTTCCCTCCAGGCCATAGACCGCTTCGTCCCAGTCGCGATGAAAGTGGGCAACCGGCATCCGGCTATCTGGCGGCACAACCATCTCAAACATGTCTAGGCTTCCTGCGGTCTCGTGCTTGTCACGCAGGAAGTGCAGCACAAGCGGCCCAACCTGGATCGTTTCGGTCACAGACACCTCCAACCGCGCGGGGTTATTCGAGTTCCTCCGGCAACGTATTCTGCGTCGGCAGGCCAGCGGCTTGCCAACCATCGACACCTTCCGGGAACCAGCCAGCGTGGAAGCCTAATTCCCCAGCACGGCGCGCGGCATTCCAGCTCATCCAGCAATCCGCAAGACAAAAGAACACAACCATTCGGGCCGGATCGTCCCGGGTAAGTTCCGCTAAACGCTGCTGAATCCGGACGGTCATAGCATCGGGTATAGCGCCTCGCCCAACATCCGGCCACCAAAGGCTGCCGGGAAGGCTAGGGTGGGCAACGGGCAGCCACGGCACACCTGGGCGCATAGTCGCCGGCCGACGCGGCGCGGGCAGCACATCGACCAGTACCGCGTCATGGAGGGCCATGACTGCCCGCATGTCCCGTATATGCAAAACCTTCGCGCCCGGCACGGCATCAGGCACAGGCGCCCGATAGTCGTCCATCCGATAGCTGTCGGGTATTGGCACGGTCGGGTCGGCATGCGCCGGTGCGACGCCCAGCCCCACCGCGATCAGCGCGGCCGCAACTAGCCTCAAGGAATTGGCTGACCCTGATCGTCCATCATTGGCACGCCATAGCTTGCCAGTACGGTGGCGATCTCAGCCTTGTGCTTGCTGATCGCCTGGTTGATCCGCCGACGCCATTCCGGCTCGTTGGCGCGCACTCCCATGGCGATGCGGTAATCCAGACGCGGTGCATTTGGCTCGGGCTCAATGAAGACGGCGGTCAGCGGCAAGTGATCCCGGGTGATCGCATAACCCGCTGGCGGTCCCCAAAGCAGGGCCACGTCGATGACGCCGTCCACAAGGTCTTGCAGCATCGCACGTGGCGGGTTGCTGACCCGGGTATCAACACGGAGCGAATAGGCGCGGACCTGCTGCATCAGATTGTGGCGCAGCAGAAGATCGGTGGGCGGAGTCGCAGCGATGACGCCGAATTTCTTAGCTGCCAAAGCCGGATCGCCAACGGATCGTGCGGTGATGCTATCCGCCGCACGCGTCACGAGCATATAGCCGGTATGGTAGTATGGGTTCGTGCTGTCCATGACCCCATCGCCGCTGACCGCTCCCATGACAAGGTCGCATTCACGGGCACGCAACGTATTCCGCACGAAACCTGTAACTTGCGGGAACCAGACGTAGCTGACCGGCAATTCCAAGTCGGCGCCAACAATCTCGGCAATCTTGTTTTCAAACCCTTCGCGCGCCTCGTTTGAAAACGGCAGATTGCTCGGATCGGCGCAGACACGCAGCTCAGCGCGGGAAATCATCTCGGCAAGCTGCGCGTAGGCTGGTATGCAGACCAGCCATGCCGCGCCAACGATGAATATGGACCGCGCCTCACGTCTCAGGAGCTTTGCCCAACCAAAACGTCGGATACGGATGAACGCTCTGCTAGCTATCATCGCCAATGCGCTTGGGGCGTCCACGCGGCAGCTTGTCGTCGGAGCGAGCCTTTAGGTAGCCATAGATGTCATCCATATAAAGCGCCACATCCTCGGTGGTGCCGAACGCCGGCATGACGTTGTTCTGTGATTTGGTCACATTCTGCCGGCCGTTTGTAATGACCCCGACCACGTCGTCATAAGACATGTGCTTGAGCGACTCAGTCAGGCTTGGCGCATAGGAACTGCCGGCACCGTCAGGTCCGTGGCAACGCAGGCAAGATTCACCATAACGGCGATAGCCGTTGAATGTATGCTGATCCACCCGGCCCTCTTGCACCTGGTAGACCGGATCATTCTCAGCCTTCGCACCAGGTGATCCAGCAACAGCAACGATCAGTCCTACGCCGACCAGGCCCGAAAGCGCGAGCAGTGATTTATTTCGCATCCATAGTCTCCGCGAGTGTCTCCGGCCGCGCAGTTCGCACGGCCGGAGATTATAGGTGCCGGCTTAGTCGAGGCCGAACACAGTCATAACGCCGCCCAACTGGGTATAGTTGGAAAGCTGCTTATAGGCGCCGACGGCACCCAAGCCATCGGTGTCGTTGCCAAGCCCGGCCGCCATGCCGATCCCGGCCCAGCCACCGACGCCCGACAGCACAGCGATGAACTGCTTGCCATTATGCGTATAGGTGGTGACATTGCCGATGATGCCGGATGGCGTCTTGTACTTGTACAGTTCCTTGCCGCTCTTGATGTCCACGGCCTTCAAGTAGCCGTCCAGCGTGCCGTAGAACACGATATCGCCCGCCGTCGCCAATGCACCCGACCAGACGGAAAACGGCTCCGGGTCAGACCAGACGATCTTGCCCTGGCCGGCGTCCCAGGCGATGAAGTTGCCGAGGTTGGTCTCGCCCTTCGGCGGATACATCGAAAGCGTCGCCCCGACATAGGGCTGGCCCGCGGTGTAGGACACCTTGAACGGCTCGTAGTCCATGCAGACGTGGTTGGTCGGCACGTAGAACAGGCCGGTTTTCGGCGAGAATGCCGCCGGTTGCTGGTCCTTGGACCCCAGAGCCGCCGGGCAGACGTTGCGGCTGTTCTTGTCTTCGCCGTTCTGCTGCGTCGAGTACTGGGCGACGACCTGCGGACGACCAGTCTGCATATCGACGTGACTGGCCCAGTTGACGGCCGGGTCATACTTCTCGGCAACCAGCAGCTCGCCCGTCTCGCGGTTCAGCGTGTAGCCGAAGCCGTTGCGGTCGAAGTGCACGAGCGCCTTGGTCATCTTCCCCTTTACAGGGATATCGGCCAGGATCATCTCGTTGATGCCGTCGTAGTCCCACTCGTCGTGCGGGGTCATCTGATAGACCCACTTCGCCATGCCAGTATCGGCGTCACGTGCAAAGATGGTCATCGACCACTTGTTGTCGCCCGGGCGCTGCGTCGGGTTCCAGGTGCTCGGGTTGCCCGTCCCGTAGTAGATCAGGTTGGCGGCGGTGTCATACGAGAACCAGCCCCAGGTGCTGCCGCCGCCGGTCTTCCATTGATCGCCCTGCCAGGTGCTGACCGACGAGTCCTTGCCGATCGGCTTGCCCATGCTGGTCGTCTTGACCGGATCAATCAGCAACTGCTCATCCGGCCCAACCGAGTAGGCGTTCCAGGCGAGCGAGCCGTCCTTCAGGTTGTAGGCGGTGAACCGCCCCTGCGTGCCGAACTCGCCGCCGCTGATGCCGACGTAAACCTTGTCCTTCACGATCATCGGCGCCATCGTCATGGTCTCGCCCTTGGCGGGGTCGCCATTCTTGACGTGCCAAAGCTCTTTGCCGGTCTTGGCATCCAGTGCCACGGTGGTTGCATCGGCCTGGTTCAGGATGATCTTGCCGTCGCCGTACGCGACGCCGCGGTTCACCGTGTCGCAGCACATCACGGCAATGACGCTGGGATCCTGGCGCGGCTCATACTTCCAGATGATCTTGCCGTTGTCGTTCAGGTCGAGCGCGAACACGTTGTTCGGAAACGGCGTGTGCACGTACATCGTGTTGCCGATGACCAGCGGGCCGCCTTCGTGCCCACGCAGCACCCCGGTCGAGAACGACCACGCCGGATGCAGCTTGGATACGTTGGTCGCGTTGATCTGGTCGAGTGTGCTGTAGCGTTGGTTGGCGTAGTTGCCCGTGGGCATCACCCACTGATTGGCGTCGCCCTGCAGCTTCTGCAGCTCGTCATTGGCGGACGCCGGCGATCCCAGAGCAAATGCGGCAACACTCAACATCATCGTGCAGCCGAGCAGAGTTCTTTTAAGCTTCACGTCAACCCCTCCTGAATGTGGCCGATCATTGCGGCCGATCAATTCTGCATTCCAGCAGACCGGTGCGCCCCACGACCAACATTAATTTGCGGTGCGATGGCGGAACGCTCGGCCTCCAGCATATGCAGGCATTGTTCAAGCCGGCAAGACACGTCAAGCGCCAAAAAAGCGCCGAAACGCACGAATCTTTCCATGCTGCACTGCAACAAGAAATTTCGTATTCGCCACGAGCGCCTACGGGGCTGGATTCATGCGTGCATTCCGCTAGGTTGCGCGCGTTACAACCTCTGGAGACGCATCTTGGACGTCCGTGCCGCCGTTGCATTCGCCGCGGGCCAACCGCTCACCATCGAGACCGTGCAGCTCGAAGGACCGCGGGAAGGCGAAGTACTGGTCGAGATCAAGGCAACCGGCATCTGCCACACCGACAAGTTCACCCTGTCCGGCGACGACCCGGAAGGCATGTTCCCCGCCATCCTGGGCCATGAGGGCGCCGGCATCGTCGTCGATGTCGGACCCGGCGTGCGCTCCCTGCAGAAGGGCGACCATGTCATTCCGCTCTATACCCCGGAATGCCGCGAGTGCGACTACTGCCTTAGCCAAAAGACCAATCTGTGCCAAAAGATCCGGGTCACCCAGGGCCGTGGCGTGATGCCGGACGGCACCAGCCGGTTCAGCTTCCAGGGCAAGCCAGTGCTGCACTATATGGGCTGCTCGACCTTCGCCAACTTCACGGTGCTGCCCGAGATCGCCCTGGCAAAAGTGCGCAAGGACGCGCCGTTCGAGAAAATCTGCTACATTGGCTGCGGCGTCACTACCGGGGTCGGCGCCGTCATCTTCACCGCCAAGGTCAAGCCCGGCGACAACGTGGTGGTGTTCGGACTGGGCGGCATCGGCCTGAACGTGGTGCAGGGCGCCAAGCTCGCCGGCGCCGACATGATCGTGGGCGTGGACATCAATCCAGGGCGCCGCGCCTTGGCAGAAAAATTCGGCCTGACGCACTTCGTCAATCCCAAGGAAGTCAGCGGCGACATCGTGCCGTATCTCGTGGACCTGACAAAGGGGGGCGCCGACCACAGCTTCGAGTGCGTCGGCAACGCTACCCTGATGCGTCAGGCGCTGGAATGCGCCCATAAGGGCTGGGGCAAGAGCACCATCATCGGCGTCGCCGGAGCCGGTCAGGAGATCAGTACCCGGCCGTTCCAGTTGGTGACAGGCCGGGTATGGCAAGGCAGCGCCTTTGGTGGCGCCCGCGGCCGTACCGACGTGCCGCGCATCGTGGACTGGTATATGGAAGGCAAGATCAATATCGACGATCTCATCACCCATGTACTGCCGCTCGACCAGATCAACGAAGGCTTCGACTTGATGACCCGGGGCGAGAGCATCCGCAGCGTCGTCGTTTACTGAAGTCCCTCTAAAAAGAAGCCCGGCATGCGGCTACGCCGGGTTCTCCCGCGGCTTGTCAACCTCGCAACGCCAGCCAGATAGGCGGAAACGCGGGTGCTCGACCACATATTCCTGCGCGATCGCCTGCGCCTTCAAGGTGCATTCGATAGGGCTGCCGACCGGCTCCCGCACTTCCCGGCGCTCCATGCAACGATCCGGAGCGGTTGATAGGCAATAGACAAGGACCAATTCGATCATGGCAACGCGCTTTCTTCAGAGTTCAACCCCTCAGACAATGAGGCTGCTATGCGCGGGTGCAACGGCCTTGGCGTCGTTGTGTAGCGCGGCGTCGTTGAGCCCTGCGCGCGCCGACGAGATGCCGCCGGAGGACACTCGGCCGCTAAGCCCCGCGCAGGTCGCATTGTTTGAAACGCCGCACCTGCGCAACGTGGAGCATGCCGAAACGCTCGGCTACAGCTTTGTGCGCGAGGGCCCATCAGGGTTCACCGACAAGGTCGCGCTGCATATCCGGCAGGTGAACCCGGACGGCACGAAGAACGTGGCGTTCGACTATTTGACCGGTGAGCATCAGGTAAAGCTTCCCGAACTCGACAATTTTCATGGCAATCCGCTGCTGACGCTCACGTTGGAGCGCGATGTGAATGAG
>JAABUS010001156.1_pt1 | contig 59817 bp, 8 predicted proteins | sample 5560161 | NCBI WGS metagenome assembly JAABUS01 (sample SAMN10711885, study PRJNA513376) | rock metagenome | isolation source: Antarctica rocks | place: Antarctica: Victoria Land, Trio Nunatak nord | collected 2016-01-04
TAATTAATTCTAAAAAATTTGTATAATTTATTATATTTGTTTTTAAGAATTATAGCAAAATCTATATTGTACTTTTATATTAAATACTATTTTCAAAAAAGTTTTTAAAATATACAAAAAAAAAATTGCAAAATATAATATATTTTAGATTAAAAAATTAGTTGTTTTAAATTAAATTAAAAAAATTATAAAAATATTTTTAAAAATATTTTTAAATATACTTGATATATATAATTAGATAGAGTATTTAATTAATTTTATAAAAAACAAAATATTGTATACAAAATATATATATAATATATTGTAAAATAAATTAATTGCAATATAAAAATATCTTGCAAATATACTAGAAAAAAACTAAATATATTTTTTTAGTAATTCTATTAAATTTTTAGTATTATTTGTAAAAAAGTCTAATAATAGTTTATATCTTTATATAAATTATTGCAAACTTAATAAGATTATTATTAAAAATAAATTTTTTTCTTTTTTTCTTTTAGAAATACTTAAATATTTTGCAAATACAAAGTATTTTATTAAAATTAATATATATAATATATATTATTGTATTTAGATTTATTAAAACAATAAATAGAAAATAGCTTTTTATATTTGATATAAACAATTTAAGTATTAGATTATATTTTTTAATTTTGTTAATATTTTTGTTATTTTTTAATCTTATATAAATTGTATACTGAAGTTGTATATTAATATTTGCTATATAATATATTTAAATAATATATTTATTTACTTAAACTTAGAAAAATAATATTAAAAAAATATTTGCAAAATACTTTATATATTGCTCGAGCATTAATTGTATATAAAGCTATCGAAATATATATTTAATTATAACAAAATAATTTTTCTAAACTTTATAATTAAAAAACAAAATATTTAAATAAAACAAACTTATATTAAAATTATTTAAAAATAATCTAAATTAAAATTAGCAAAAAATATTCTTTAATTTTTTAAATTTGCAAAATTCTATTAATACTTTATTTGCAATTTTTTTTAAAATTATAGTATTTTTAATTAATTTAATAGCAAATACAAAGAAAAACAAAATATATTTGCAATTTATATATATTAAGAAAGCAAAAAAAGTTTTTAAAATATTTAAAATTGTTTTTATAATTATTTCTATTTTAAAATATTACAATTAAAGTATTTTTCTTTACATAAAAATTAATGTATCAAATTATAAAATAAAAAATATATTTAGTTAATTTAACAAAAATATATAATAATATTTTATTGTATTTATTAGTTACAAATTTAAAAAATTTAAATTTGCTAAAATATATATAACAAAAAATTCTATATTATTGTACTAGTTTTTAAGTTTTAAAAATATTATTTATAAAATAGCAAATATATTATTTGCATAATTACAAATTATAATAATTTTTGCTACTTTATAATTATAAAGAAGCTTTCAACTAAATAAATTTGCTAAACTAAAAAATTAACTATATTTAACTTTAATATAAAATATTGCAAAAAGAAACTTAATTTTGCAAATATATTGTTAAAAAAATCTAATATTATAGAATTCGATAATAGCAAAAATAATAATAACAATTTTTTATTTATTTTGTAAAACAAATTTTGTAATTCGAAATATTAATTAAAATTGCAAAAAAATAAAAACATTTTTGCTACAATTAAATTTGCAACTTTAATAGTACAACTAAATAATACTATTATTGCAAATATTTAAATTATAGATCTAAATAAAAAAGTTTCGAAAAATTATATAATATTTTAGATTCTATATTGTTTCGACTTTTAATACAATAAATTGCAAAATTAAAAAAATTCTTTGCTAATTTAAAAAAATTAATAGCAATATAGTTGCAAAAACTATAATAAAAGAATACTTTTATTATAAAAAAATAATAGTATTAAAAATTTGCAAACAAATAGAATAAATTTTTAAAATAAAATATTAAAAAAAAATTGCTATATCGAAGTTTTGCAATCTATATTTTAAAAAATATAATAATAAAAAATAAAATTTTGTATATATTATAATAATTTTATATTTAAGTATTTTGTATATTAACAAATTAAAAATACAATATAACAAAAATATTACTAATTTAGTATAATTAAGAAAATTAATAAATATATTTATATCTATTTTAATTGTTAGTATATATATATTTATTATTATAAATTATATAAAGAATTTAACTTAATATTTTCTAGAGATTTGCAATTCTTTAAAACAATAACAATAGATTTTATTACAAATATATTGTTTATAAAAGATTTATATATTAAAAAGATTAATAATACAATTTTAATATTAATTAATAAATTAATTAAATATACAATTTATATTGCAACTATTAAGAAACTTAAAACAAAAAATTTTGCAAAATTTTTATAAAAAGAGTTTGTATACTATTATAAAATGATATATAATATTATTCTTAACAAAAATTTGCTTTTTATAAATTATTTTAATTAATATTATACTAATATCTAAATATAAAATATTAGTTTAATATTGTATTTTATTTACAAATTAATAACTAAACAAAAAAACAAAATTAGATTTTAAAATATTATCTGTATATATACTATAATTATAGACAAAATAATTAATTAAAATTGCTATCTATAATTGTATTTATATATAATAATAATATTTACTTAAATACTAAAAAAGCTTTTTATAAATTATTAACAAATTATATTGCAAATTTTGCAAATATATCTATAAATAGACTCTTAATAAAAAAGATATTTTTAGTTATAAAATAAATAGAATAGTTGCAAAGTACTAGAAAATATTTAAAAAAATTGTAGATAGCAATTTCAAAACAATAAACAAAAAGTTATAATAAGAATTACAAATTAATAAACTTTTAAATAGACAACAAAATACTATTGTAAAATATTAATATATATATATTGCAATTTAAAAAAAGATTAATTATTATTAAGTAAAATTCTTTACTATTTTAATTAAGAAAAACAAACAAATATATTAATTAAATTTATTTGCAAAATATAAAACAATTTATACTATCTTTTATATTTTGTTACTTAAATTTTAATATTTGCAAAACAAAAATTTAAAATCGAAATTAATTTTTATTAAAAATAAAAAAAAATAGAATATAAATAAAATATTAAACAAACAAATTAAAAATAATATATTTAAGTACTTAATTAGATAATTTAATACAATTTTTCAAAAAAATATATAAAAGTTTTTAAAAAAATTTGAAAACGCAATAGATAACATTTAAAAATTTAAAAAAAAACAAAAAAAATATAGTATAGCTGCAAAAATATTAAAGAAAAAAAAATAAAAAAAACAAGTAGTTGTTACGCTAGTACTTCCTACGAAGATATTAGAGTAAGTTATGCTATTAAAGAGATTTGTAAACGTCTTTAGATAATGTAAGCAATCACTTAATAACAAGAGTTTGCAACTATAGACAATTTCTATAATTAATGAATCTTTAAGAGGTTCGATGAACTAAAGTAACAATAAGTAAAAATCTATAATAAGTTAAACACGATTCATAAGAAAGTCGTATTCTAGTTTCTATATACTAAGAAAATACTAATTGTTTATTTTGTTCGTTCGTTAAACAATGCGAACATGATTGTTCGCAATGTTCGTTCGTCGAACATGACAAACATTATGCTTAAATTGTTCGCTTCTTAAACATGATAAACATAATAATAGATTCGCTCAAACGACGTAGAATCTAAATCACTAGTACAACTTTAATAAGCTCGTAACATTATTTCTTTTCTTTAGAGTTTTTGTCTCGAAATCCAATGTCTTCTTATCATGTCTTTAAAAAAAATTAATACTAGAAATTTCTTTTCTCGAAAGAAAGATTTTTTCGACGCTTTGAGTTCAATATCTTTAGCAATGCGTTCTTGTCGTAATTGTACAATGTCTAGTAAAATCTATTGTGTGAGTAATGATTTTGAAAAGTGTGTGAAGTGTGTGCGATCTAATCGTGATTGCGATTTGGCAATTTTTTCTACATTAATCAAACGAATTCATGAAGAGCAAATGCGCTTAAAAAAAGAAGTGCGCGATGCGCGTACGAAGCTAAGTCGACTAGAAAAACAACTTAATTTTCTAAAGAATAAGAAGAAAAAAATAATCGTAACGAAATGAAAAAACATTGACGATCTAAAGATAAATGAAGCACACTTCGTCAAATTTGTTACAAAGACTCTCGAGTTGCTATTTGATGTGTCGTTTGAACAATTTTAATTTTCGATTAATTGAAATTAGAATGTTGTTTCTATATCTTGTTTTAATAAAACTTCTTTAAAAGATTCTAATAACGATTAAGATTCTTCTTTGATTTCTAGATGTTTTTCGAAATAAAATATTCTTTTTATTTGATAAGATACTTTTGATTTTCTTATCGTAGAATTTTTTTAACCTCGAATTGATTCTCTTTTTGCGAATGAAAATAAAATGTGTTCTATAAAGGCGTGATTGAGTTTGTTGACTTCAACAATGAAATATAAAATACTAGAAATATTTTGGCGTTCTTAGATAAGTTGAGTTCGTAATTGATTAATTTTTTAATCTTCTTAACGAGAAACGATTCGACTTTGACATGATTTAATTTTTTGCTTAACTTTCTTGTTCTAAAATTTTTTGTAAAAAGATATATTTTATTTCTCTCTTTTAGCTAAGATGTCGTTTTTCGTTTTTTATTTTAATATTTAATTGATTTTTCTTGCATCTTTAAGATGTTGTCGTGTATCTTTTTTAATGTCGCTATTCTTTTAATGACTAATTGCGTTAATAGATGTTTACGCTCTTTCTTAAAGAGATTTAATTTCTTGTTATAGTTGACGAAGAATAAAGTTATTTTAGTGATATTTAAAATCTTTGCATTGAGTGCTAGTTGTGTCATAAATAAAAGTAATACTTAATTACTATAAGTATTGTTAATGTAGTATCTTAGATATTGCTCAAAACTTTGATTCGTTCTTTTTGTTTAATTATTCGTTATTAAATGATAGATAATAGACATTCGAAGTCTTGTATCTAACATTAAGAGAAGCGTTTTTCAATAATTAGACGTGAAGAGCTTGTCTCTATTACTAATTAGTCTTTTGAGTATATTATGATATTATATAAGTCGATTTAATATAATGTATTTTAGTTGTTTTGCGATGAACTTTTTTTTGCATGCGATAATATGTGAGTACTTAATAAGCTTATTAATCATTATTAATATCGAATTATATTTGTCTTCAATTGTTAGATTCGTCAACTTTGACAACTTAGTAATAAAGTTCATCGTAACTTTATCTTATAACGATTCAAATAATTTCTAATATTGGATTTCGTTATAACTTGCATGCGTATCATGTTTGTTTTGCTAATAGCTAAGGCATCGTTTAATGTATGCTTCGACAACTTGTCTTATCTATGAAAACTAACAATGTTGACGTAAAAGCTAAAAAATTTTTGTCACTTTTAAGTGTTTTTGCAATGATTTGTCATAATGTTCTTTTATATATTTGTCGATCTTTTTGATAAATATTTAGAGTTTTTCTTTCTTTATTAAAAACTCTTTCGTATTATTTTGAAGTATTCGTAGTGTAGCGTTTAGCTCGTACTTATTTGTTAATAATGATTCGTTTTTGTTAATCTTAAGTATGTTGTGATTGAACAATTCTTTCGTTTTTATATAATTACTTCTTTTATTAAGTGCGTCTACTTTGTCGTTATCTTTGTCTAAAGTATACTATATTCTAAACTTGTATTGTTTAAGTCTTTTCAATCATCGCATTTGTCTTCTATTAAATTGCTTAATAATAATAAAGTACACAAGATTTTTGTAATTTGTAAAAATCGTAAGTTTTGACGATTTTTTTTTGTATACTTTTTATAACTTTAAGAAGACTACTATAGCGAGTAGTTTTTTATCGTGAACATTATAGTTTTGTTCGACTAACGAAAGTTTTTTCGAAAGATATATTATTGAATGTTATATGTCTTCATGTTTTTAATTAAAGCATGCATCGATAACTAAATTTAATGCGTCAATTTCAATTCTATTTAACAATTGCGAATCGTACATTTTTAGTATTGACTTTTTCAAGCATTTTAGTTTAAGATTTTAAAATAATTTCTTTTCTACGAATTTTTATAATTATGACGTATTTTTTTTCGTAAAGTTCGTTAATGATATCGCGTTTACTAAATAGTTTTTAATGAATTTCTTGTTGTAGTTTATAAAATCTAGAAAAAATTGTACTTTTTTAACATTTATTAATGATTTTTATTCTTTAATTGCTTGTAGCTTTTTGAAATTTATGCGTATTTCATGTCGTTTAATAACAAATTTAAGAAAGTTAACTTTCTTTCGATGAAATTCGCATTTCTTTGACTTAAAATGTAAGTTTTTTATGTTTAGACATTTTAATACTTTAAAGATATAACTAATATGCTCTTTCAAGATTTTTGAGTAAATTATGATATCGTCCAAATATGCTATGACAAATTGATTCAAATATTGTCGTAGTACATTATTAATTATTTTTTGACACGTTGTTAAGACGTTTGTGAGTTCGAACGACATTATTGTATATTTGTATAATTTATATCGTATACGAAAAGCTATCTTTTACTCTTTCTTTATTTTTATTCTAATTTAGTTGTACGCTTCTCGTAAATTCAATTTAGTAAAATACTTTGCTCCAAATAGTCGATCTTAAAGTTCGTTAATGTTAAATAGTAAATATCGATTTTTAATCGTAATATTGTTTAGCTTTCGATAATCGACACATAGATAAAAAGTTTCATTCTTCTTTGATACAAAGAGAATCAAGTATCTTGCCTATAATTAGGATTTTTTAATAAATTCTTTTTTTTCGTTTTTTGCTAGATATTCGCGAAGTATTTCGAACTTCTTTTTGAATAAAGCATATATAAGTTCAAACGTAAATTGCTTGTTTGATTCAAGTTTAATTTTGTAATTTTATAATTAATGTTTAGAAAGAGTCTTTGTCGTTTTTTTTTCTTAAAATAAATGCTTTTAACTATTGTATATTCGTAATACGTACTTTAGCGATTTCTTCGTTGTATTAAATAGTTTAAGATTTCTAAAAAATTCGTAATTTTTTTCATTTACTTTGATCTTGTAATTTGATTAATCTTTGCTAGTGCTTATTAAGTTGAACTTTGTTAAATCGTTTTTTTTGCGAAAATGTAAACTTGCTACTTGCGATCAATTTTCAATTTAATCTTTTATCTATTATTAAACGTTATTAATGCGTAGATTGAATGTAAATTACGTGATCACATTGCGCAAATTTAAGTATTTGTATATTTTAGTTAACTTCTAGATTGTGTTGCTTTAATCAAAACATTTCTAGAACAATATTATGAGTAATTATTTTCACTATATTAAAGATTAGTTTCTCGTGATGTTGCTAAATAGCTATTGATAGTAATTTCGTTTTTTTATTCACTTTTTCATTCTTGTTAAGTAATGAGTTTTTATCTACAATTATTAGATTGTATGCGTTAGACTTTTTTTAAGTAGAGTATTCTTCCCTTTTAGCAAAAGCTTTGATCATAAAATTATTTATCGCATTAAAATCGATCATTACGATGAGTCAACAATCATTGATCTTAACTAGTGTGATAAAACATCGTGCGTGTGCTATTAAGTTTAGTTGCTATTGTTGGGCTAACATATTGCATTTCTTTGATATGCTCTTTACTAAAAAATTTGAACTTTTTCTTGCTCTAATGCTAAGACTTTTGCTTCGAGCGCTTTTTTGCGCTAAGCTTTCTTTCTATGCTAGATTAATAATATTGGTTTTCTAGAAAACTAGTTGACTTCTTCTTTATTTTCTAGATGAGTCTAGCATGAGTCGTTATAGCATTTTGTTCAACTAAGTGTCGCATATTTCTTTGCTTTCTTTATTGCTTGTTTGAATAAACTAACATTACTTAGTTGTTATTTAATTTTCTTAAAAATATCTCTTTTTATAGTGGCGTCGCTTTCTAGCGCTTTCTCGCATTTATTTATGATCTAATTTATTTGTCGTTTCTTCGACGAATTAGCTAAAGTTTCAAGGTGTTTCGTAATGTCGTTTAGACATTCGTGAAAATTCTTTTAATTATATTCGTCGTCTAAGTTTGTTACTAAATAAAAATATAACGTTTTTAATCGTTTCGCTTTTATAGTTTCATTAAGTATTTGATTAACTTTTTACGTAGATGCGAGTGTCTTGTTTGATGATGTTTCATCTAGGACTTTCTATAATTAATTTGAGTTTTCTATCAAATAGTAGTCGTCGTTCGATCTAGTTTTGGGGGCGTTCGCCTTTGTGTCGATTTGCTCTCTAATGTCGTCCTAGCTATTAGATATCTCTCTTAACATAGCATTGATTTGTTGGCGATTTATTAAGTTTCGTGATCGACAATCTCTTGCGAAGTGGTTCGATTTATCACATAAATAGCACGTTTTTTAGGATTTATTATTTTGCTTTTCTCTAAAATTCTTTTCTTTACGTTGTTAAGTAAAATTCAATTTTATAGATGCAAATCTACGATAATTGAAATTATTGTACTTCTAATTAGAACGAGATTCTTTTTGCTAATATTCGATCGCTAGTTCAAAGAAGGTTTCTATCCTTTTTTGAAATTAATTATATCTTTTTTTCATAGCTTTTTTATATAGTTTGTCGTCGAAATCAATAACTATTTCGATAAGATCAAACATGTCGTTAAGAGTTTTTTCATCACGTATAATTTCGTTCTTTAGATTGTTTTTAAAGTCTCGTCGAAACATTGTTATAAGTGCGACATCGTCTCATTTAATTAAATTAGCATACTTTTGAAATCTAGTTACGTAGTTTGTTGCAAAAATTCGTTAAATTAGATGTTAAATTATTCTTTTGGCGATTTATTTCTCGTTAAATGTTTTAAAAATTCTTCGAAACTCTCTTTTAAAATTATTGAAGTTTGTGAACATTGTACGAGAATTTTCGCTATTATTCTTTAAATACTTTCGTAAATTTGATTTGAGCCAATGTTAAACTCTCTCTTTAAAAAATGTTGATGCGAAAATCGTCTTTTAGTTCGTTGAAACAAAATAGAAGATGAAATAAATATTCACTTGCATAAGCTAGTTCTCCAAATCGATACAATCTTCATAGTAGATATTAAGTTTATTAATTCTAATTTTGTCGTCTTTCATGATTGATAATCGACGTAATGCTAATGAGCTAATGCTTAGAATAGAGATGCGTTGATTTAATATAAACATTCTTAGAGTGTTTAAAGTGTTACGCTAGTACTTTCTACGAAAATATTAGAATAAGTTATGTTGTTAAAGAGATTTGTAGACGTCTTTAGACAATGCAAGCAATCACTTAATAACAAGAGTTTACAACTATAGACAATTTCTATAATTAATGAATCTTTAAGAGATTCGATAAATCAAAGTAACAATAAGTAAAAATTTATGATAAGTTAAACACGATTCATAAGGAAGTCGTATTTTAGTTTCTATATACTAAGAAAATACTAGTTGTTTATCTTGTTCGTTTGTCGAACAATGCGAGCATAATTGCTCGCAATGTTCGTTCGTTAAACATGGCGAACATCATGCTTAAGTTGTTCGCTTCTTAAGCATGACGAACATGATAGTAGATTCGCTCAAACGACGTAGAATCTAAACCACTAGTATAGCTTTAATAAGCTCGTAATAGTAGTTAGTAAATTAAGAAAGCAAAAACAATTATATAAAAACAAATAAAACAAAAAATTAAATTAAAGTTCAAAAACTATATTTCTAAAAATTACAAAAACTTCTATAATAATACAAAGATTTAGAAACAAACTTAGATATATAGAAATACAACTATATATATATATTTATACAAGTTAGTTTTTGTTATTTTAAAAATAGCAAATAAAATATATTTTAATTGCAATTATTATAAATAAAACAACTATTATTAAAAATTAAATTAATATATATTAGCTTTATATATTATAGACTTTGCAATATAACTTATTATAACAAAACAATTTGCAAATTTTAATACAAAAACTTTTATTAAAAAGCAAACAATTAGAGTCGAAAATTACAATATAATAGCAAACAATTTAGAGAAAACAAAAAAAATTGTTAGTAATAATAGTTGCAACTATACAAGTTAATCTAATATTTTTTTTAAAATCTATATATTGTATTTATTATATTATATATAATAGTCTATTTTTAATTAAAAAGTATTAACAACAATAAAAAAAATTATTATTATAGTAACAACAAAGCAAATACGCAAAACAAGAAAAATTATAATAATAATAATAGAATTTAATTTGCAAAAATACTTTGTTATAAAGTAGCAAAAATATTTAATAACGCAATTTGTTATTAAGAAATATATAATAAAAAAGTATTGTTTAAAAGCAAATATACAATAATAGTATTAAACAATTATTGTATATTGTTAATTCTATTTCTATCTTTTTTAATTTGTAAATACGTTCTATATTGCAATTAAAAAACAAACAACAAAAAAACAAAAAACGGAAACAAAATTACAACAAACAAAAAAAAAATTAAAAAAACAAAAAAAATTAAAAGTAAAACAAAAAAAAGAAAAATAAAAATAAATAAAAATAAAAATAAAAATAAAAATAAAAATAAAAATAAAAATAAAAATAAAAATAAAAATAAAAATAAAAATAAAAATAAAAATAAAAATAAAAATAAAAATAAAAATAAAAATAAAAATAACAGAAACAAACATAGAAGCAGACGTAAAAACAAATATAAAAACAACAATAATAGCAACAATAACAATAATAAACAGAAAAATATTTGTTAAAATTGTATAAATAATTTGTTTATATATAGATTGATTGTTAAATTAAGTTTCGATTCCAACTATTGGAATTAATTCGACTCGACAATTCCAATATTAGAAATCGAACTAAAATTTAAGTTAATTTCTACTTTTTTAAAATCGATTCAATTTAATTTGAGTCGATTTTCGATTTTAATATTAGAAATCGAATTAAATTATTAAAAAATCGAAAATTATATTATTATATTAAGAATTACCATTTTAAAATCTGTGTAATTATAATATATTATCGAGATTATAGTTTGCTATATTATTATATTATAATTACTTGTTAGTATAAAATTTTGCTTATTTTATTTTATACTTGTATTATTTTTTTATATTATTGTTCTACTTTAGAATTTTTTTCTTTAAACTACTTAAAAATATTGTTTATACTATTTTTAATTGCAAAATATCTAATTTTTTAAAAGTTTCTAGTTAACAATTGTCTTTATTCGAAGATAATTCTAGTAAATTTGTTTTTTGTGCTATTTAGTATTTTATATTTTAATTAATTTGCAAGTTAATTTGATTAAAATTTTAATTGTATATTTAATACTAGAAAAAGAGAGCTTTAAGAAGTATCGAATAAAATTTTAAATAATTTTCTATTATTTAAATTAAGAAACAAAAACAAATATATTAAGTAAAATACAAATACTAAGATTTAGTTTGAAAAATAATAATTATATACTACAATTAATAAAAGTATCTTGTACAAAACTTAAAATAAACTTATTTATTTATATTAAATTAAAAAGATTAATATTAAAATACAATTTAAGTTTTAAAACAAATATATTTAAATAATCTTAATTATTAATAATTTGTCAAAAATTGTTTGCAAAAGTTGTCAAAAAATATTAAATTATTTTATTGTATATAATTATTTAAATATATCGAATATAAAAAAATATCTTTAATTTGCGTTTTGTTTAAAATAAAACAAATCTCGATTATAATTAATAATTAATCTAGTCTTTACTTGTATAAATTATTATTAATAATACAAATAAATAATACAAAACTAATATATTAATAAAAGAAAAACTATATTAATCTATTATTCTTTAATTAAAAAAATGAAAAAAATTAATTATACAAAATATTTGTTGATTTAAACCTATTCTTTCAAACTATTAATAATTCGAACTTTTGAAAAGTACTAGAAATATTTTAATTAAATTTAGTATTTCTAGATTGTATTAAACTATTAAAATTAATTTTTACAAATTTCGATTAAATTTGTAACAAAATTAAATTAAATTTAAAAGAGTTTTAATATATTTTTATTATTTTAAATATATAATCTAGTTCTTAAAAAGTTGTCTATCTTAAAATATTAATATATTAAATCGATATTATATTTTAATATTGTAAATATTTTATTAAATTTATTTCTTTTAATATCGAATATATAGATCGACAATTAATATTAGAGTTTATAAAAATATTAAAATTCTTTAAAATTAAAAACAATCTTTTTAAAGTTGTTATTAATAATACAAACAATAACAATACTCTTAAAAACAAACTTAACAAAATCTTAAATCAACAAAAATCTTAATAGAATAGACAACAAAATTTTATTTTTTGTTTAATCTATATTATTAATTTAATAGCTTAAAACTTTATTGCAACTCTTAAATTAAAAATAATTATTAATAATATTGTTTTTTAATTAGAGAATAAACAAGTTTAGAATATTTGTCAGAGACTAGACTCGGAATCTCTGTTAAAGAGATATCTAAATTAATAACTAGATAGAACTTAGATCTATACTAGATTTAATATACAGAACAAAAGACAAGAAAGAAAAGAGAAAAACAAAACAATACTAACTATATAAGATTGTAGACTTTATGTTTAACAAGAATTAATTTAAATTTAATTTAGTCTAATTTAAATTTAATCTAGTCTAATTTAGATTCAATTAAAATCAAATTTAAAAAGTTAAGCAAAATTAAGACAAAGAATTGTTTAATCGACAAATATAGTTAACAAACTATTAATCTAATACTATAATAGTAGTTTCTCTCTACAAGACAAAGTTTCTGCAAGACAATTAAAACAATATAATAAATTGTCGAAAAATCGAAGAATCGAGAATCGAGAAAATTTCGAAAAACAAAATAAAACAAAACAAAATAACTAGATTTATTAAATTAGATAAAGACAAGACAAAACAAAAATAAGACAAGATATTTAAATTTATTAAATTAAATTAAAATAAGAAACAACAAAAACAAAACAAAATATCTAGATTCAATAAATTAGACAAGATAAAAAAAAAAAAACTATCTAAACAAGATTTGAGCAAGATTGAACAAGATTAAACTAAATAAGTTAAGACTAAGCGCATTTAAAGTAACAAAATACTATCGAGACAAGATAGAAAAATTTTTGTTATCTAAGCAAAATCTAAGCAAGATTTAATATCTAGATTTATTAAATTAGATAAGATAAAACAAGAAGATCTCTATTATCTAAGTAAGATTTAAGTAAAATTAAGCTATCTTAGTCAAAACTAAATATATTTAAAATAACAAAATACTATTAAGACAAAAAAAGAAAATCTCTATTATTTGAGCAAGATCTAAGCAAGATCTAAATAAGATTTAATTAATTTAGTTAGAATTTAATATATTTAAAGTAACAAAGCACTATCGAGACAAAACAAAATTTTTTTTGTTATTTGAGCAAAATCTAAACAAAATTTAAACAAGATTAAAGATATTGTTTATTTTTCTTAATATTAATAGTTAGAAACAACGCAAAATATTATATATAGTTTCTCGACAATAGAATTAGCTAGATAGTATTTATTAAGAGTTTGTTAACAATTGTTCAAAAGATTAAAAGATTTTTAAATAGAAAAATAATTTTTTTAGTCGACGTAGTATTTGAACAAAACAAAGCTAAAATATCTATTATATTTGAAGTTTAGAATACTATTAATATATCAAAATCTTTTGTTATTTTTAACAATAATAGATTTACAAAATTTCTAACGCTATTTAAATAAAGAATCAATAACAATATAACTAACAAAAATAGTATAAAAGACAAAATAAATTTTTATAGATATAAGTAATTTAAACTCGACAACTAGAGAATTTCTTTTAAAAATATGTTTTATTTTAAAAGAATTAATATAACAATTGTCTAGTTTAATTGCAAAACAAGCAATATTAAAATTTTTAATATTAAGTTAGACTTTGTTATTTACAAAATATTTAAAACAAAAATAACAAAAACAATTAATATTAAATTTATAGATAGTTTAAGTAACAAGCATCTTATTATATAAATACTAAGTAAGTTTTTTTATTTTTTAAATAAAATTTTCGATATTAATTAATTGAATTCGAGTCTAAGTTATAAGATTAAGCAACAAAAATTCTAAAAACTTAAAGTCTAGACGTAAGTTCTAATTCGAATTAATTAGAAAAAGCAAAATAAGAATTATAAATAAAAAAGCATTATTAATAATAAACTTAATATCTAAAAACTATTTAATTTAGTTGTTTTGTATATAGTTGACAAAGATACAAAAATAAAATTCTATAATAATGTTAATTTGTTCGATTTAACTATTAGTCTTAAAATAATATACAATAGATAACTTAATATTAATTTTTAATATTTGACAAAAATATTTTTAAATATCGAAAATAAATTGTGTGTTTCGATTAGATACAAAGAACTTAAGTAATTTATAATATTTTCAAATATAATTGTAAAAGCAATTAATTGCTTTCTTTACTTCTATAGAAATAATCGAAACTAGATATCTTATTTTAATAAAACAATTAACAAAAATAAGAACGTATTTATACGTAATATTTATAAAGATACTAAACAATAAAGAATCTATATAGTTTATAAAGATATTATATTAACAATATTTAGAAACAAAACAAAAATACAATTATTCTTGCGTTTTTTGTTTAGAAGACTTAAAACAAGTATATATATAATAGTTTTGTACAAAGTGTTAAATATATTTATAGATATTAGATTATTAATAAACTCGACTAATTAGTTTGTAGTATTTTGTTCTTTCTAAATAACTATTAACAATACTATTATAAATAAACTAAATTACGCAAAAACAAAAACAATTTAAATTAAAAATATACTTTCTTTCTTAAAAGTACAAGAAGTTAAAGTATTCTTTATATTTAACTAGAAAAATTCTATTGTAATAATGTATTTTATTACAAAGTACTTTGAGTACTTAAGATACAAATTAATTGCTAACTTCGACTTAATTTTATAAAATTTAAGTAAAAGTATTTTCTAAGTTTTTGTTAAAATTTGAAATTTCTTAATTTAATTAAGATTTAATATTATTAATGTCGAGTTCTTTTATATCTAGCTCTATCGAAACTAATATAACAAAAAAAGTTAAAAAAACTAAAAAAAAATATAATTAAACAGAATCTAGAGTAATAGTTTAATATTGAAGATCTTTAACAATTTTAAAATATAAAATATAAATTTTTAAAATTGTCTAATATTAATATAGATATTAAGAGTTAAAAGTATCTTTTTTCTTAAAAAGATTTTCTAAACAATATATAAGAATATTTAATTTTTTATTAATTTTGTTAAAGCAATACGTAATTCGATAATCGAATTAAGACAAAAACTTGCTTTATTAAGTTTAATAACAACTTAATTGCTTAATTAATATAAAATACTTAAAATTTTTATAATCTATAATTATTTCGACTAAATAAATTGAGTTTTTAAATTTGAAATATTATTTTTTGAATATATAAATAATAGCTATAAGTTTTTTATCGTAAATCTTATAATTATACTTAACTAAATTGTACTTCTTAGAAAAGTAAACAACTAAATAAAGAATTTTCTTTTTATTGTATTAAAAAAAAATATCTTTAAATACATAATTCGAAGTATTAATTTTTATTATAATCTTGTAATCTAAATTGTAATAACAAAATACTATATTAAAGATAAAAACTTTCTTTAAAATAATAAATATTAATTGATATTTTTTAAATTAGACAAAAAATTAATTCTTTTTAGTTAAATAAATTAACAAAATAGCTATTTTACTATAATTGTAAATAAATCTTCTATAGAAATTTGCAAATTCTAAAAAGCTTTAAATATTTTTGATATTAATTAAAATAAATTAATTAACAATAATATCTATTTTAATCGAATTTATTTTAATTTTTTCGATAATAACTATTAATTCTAGATACAAAACTTAAGTAACGTAAAACTTGTATTTAATTATATCTATTTGTAAATCTACTTTGCGCAACTTTCGAAAAATAAATTTAATATAAACTTTGTATTTCAATTTATTATTGTTGTAGATTAAAATATTATCTAGATAAGCAATACAAAACTTATCTAAAAACTTTTAAAGAATCTTGTTAATATATTTTTAAAACAAGACAAATTTATTATATAAATCGAAAAGTATAACAAAATACTCGAAAAGTTTAAAACAAATACAAAAGACAATAAAAGCTTTATTTTTTTTTCAAATATATAGTTAATTAAACGCTAAAATAATATTTAATTTAATAAAAATTTTAACTCGATTAAAACAATTTAGCGTCTTAAAGATTAAAAGCAAAAAATATTTATTTTTAATTATAATAGTATTTAGATCTCTATAATCTATACAAAATCTAAGTTTATTTTCGAATTTTTTAATAAAGAGAACAGAGATTGTTGTCTAAAAGCAACTAATTTAAATAAATTTTTTGCTAAGATTTTTATCTAAATAGCAACAAAGTTCTAGAGCTTTATTACAACTTACATTATATAAAGCAAAAATTAAAGACTAAGTATCTTCTTTAAAATAAATAATATAATTGTAAAAATAATAGAAAAATAAAATATCTATCTCTTTCTTAGAGAAAATATTAAGAAACTCGAAATATTTAAAAAACAAAATTGTAATTAAATTAATATTTTTGTTTTGTCAATAGTATTTTAGATCTTTTTAAGTAATAAAGATTGTTAAATAGAGTTTCTTTTTTATCTAATAAAATGCTAAATAATAATTTTAATTATAAGTGTTGATTTTAATATTCTTATAAAACAACAATAGTTTTAAAAGATTTAATAAATTAAAAAGTTAAGCAAAATTTAATTTAAATTTGAGCAAGTTCTCGACTAAATTTAGAAAAATATCTATTTTTCAAAAAATAATATTAAAAATTTTAATATTCTTTGTGCAAACAATACAATTAAACTTACAAACTTTCAACTTAATTATATTAAATTATATAGAAAATTGTTTAACTTATTTTGCATATTGTTTAATAAAGATTCTAAAAAATAAGAGATTTCGATATTTAATTTTCGAGAAATATCTTTTTTAAATAGTTTAAAAAATATAACTAGAAATTTCTTGCTTTAAACTAGACAAAACAAGACAAAATTTAAAATCGAAATAAATAGACTATTTTTTGTAAACAAGACTAAATTGCTTTTAAAGAGCAAAACTAAATTGCTTTTTACAAACAAATTGTTTTTTAAAAGCAAGACTAAATTATTTTTAAAAAATAGAACTAAATTGCTTTTTGCAAACAAATTGCTTTTTGTAAGCAACTAAAATACTAGATATTTTTTAACAAGACAAACTTAAATAAAACAAAGAGATTTAATTGTTAAAAATAATAACAAGAATATTTTAATTTTAAAACTCTTATATATATTAAGACTCTTTAGAAGATAGATTTTTTTTTTTTTCTTAAATAGTACTATAAATTTTGACAAACAATTAACAATAATATTTAAAACAAAAAGAAAAGAATATATTAAAAAATCTTATAATTAAAGTTTGTATCAATAGAATAACAACAATTACAATAGATTTATAACAATAAAATACTAATTAAATTCAATAATATAAAAAAATAGTCTCTTAATATAATTGTTAAGAGTTATAGTAATTTCGACAATATAAATAATATTACTTGTTAAGATTACTTAACTATCAAAATCTTAAAATTTGCAAAAGTAAATTAATTAATAAAGAAAAAAATTATATTGTTGCGCAAAAAATTTATTAATAAAAATATAAATTAAGATTCTACTATTAATTAAAGTTATATCAAAAATTCGAGATTAAATTTAATATAAAATAGAGAAAACTATTATATAATTATTCTTAAATATAGAATTAAATTTAAAAAGTTTTAAAATTATTTTAATTAAAAATCTCTTATAAGATTAAAGAAAAAATAAGAACAAAAAAACTAGAAAACAAAAAAATATATAGATTGATTTTCGAATACAATTTTGTTTAAAAACTAGACTTTTCTTATTAATAGCAAAATATCTTTGTCGATACTAGAAATATTATTTAAATCGATAAAGCAAAAAGAGAAAGATTTCTTATTTAAATAATTTTTAATAATTTTGTTTAAATATTGCAATTTGCAATAGTAGTATAGCTTCTACTTATTGTAGATTTCTTTAATTTCTAAAATAGTTAAAGATTTGTCTTAAACAATAGCAATAGCAAAACTTAAATCTATTAATTTATTAAATACTATAAAGATTGTTAATATAAGTAAAACAACAAAAACAAAAAAAGTAATACAAAATCTTAATAGATTGCTAATTAAAATCGAATTGTCTTTTAACTTAATAGAAGTAACAACAATTATAATAATACAAAATTAATAATATTTAAATTGTTGAAACTTCTTATTAATCTCGATAAAAGCTTAAATCTATTGCTAAAAAATAAATAATTGTTTGTTATTAAAAGTTTGTTAAAATATAGTAACAACTTAATTAAAATAACTAATATTGCGCTTTATATAATTAATTAGTAAAGTATTCTTTATTTAAGAATATTCTTTCTTTTAATAGAAAAGATTGTAATATTTGACAAAGTTAATAAAGTTTTGCTTTAGAATTTCGCAAAAATACAAGTATATATTTTTGATTTAAAGAAATTGTTACAACAATAATGTAGATTTCGATATTATTTATTAAAGAAAACAATAATATAAAGATTATTAATTCGATATTAATTTATAAAATTTTAAATCTTTTTATCTATAATAAGTTGTAACTTTGTATAGACAATCTTAGCATAATTAATAAAATATCGATTATAATTTATATTTATATATTGTATAAGATTTTGCTTTTATATATTTAATTAATTTTTGTCTCTTTTATATTATAATATATTAAGAAATTTCTTAAATTTAAAAATAATAAAAGCAATAATATTTGTAGAGAGCAATAGAAGTTGTATAATCGAAATAGATTAATTGCTTATAACTTAAGCAACAATTTGTATAATTACAATTATAGATATCGAATCTAATTTTGCAAAAAAAGAGTTTAAAGTAGACAAAATAAAAATAATATTAATATTAAATTGTATTTGATTTTAAAGCTCTCAAAATTAACGTAGAGTTTCGATTGAACTTTAAATAATTTGTCGAACGAACTTCTTTGCAATAAGCTTGATCTCTAATAAGAGTTTGAAATACTTTATCGAGTCGATAATTAAATAAGTATTAATATACTCGAGAAGACTAGATTTTAACGCGTAAAAGTATTGCAAAAAATATAGATCTTTTGTAATATTAGAGACTAGACTCGAAATTTTTGTTAAAAAGATATCTAAATTAATAACTAGATAAAACTTAGATCTATACTAGATTTAATATACAAAACAAAAGATAAGAGAAAAAAGAGAGAAATAAAACAACACTAACTATATAAGATTGTAGACTTTATATTTAGCAAAAATTAATTTAGATTTAATCTAGTCTAATTTAGATCTAATCTAGTCTAATTTAAATCTAATTAAGATAGAACTTAGAAGATTAAGCAAGATTAAAACAAAGAATTGTTTAATCAACAAATATAGTTAACGAACTACTAATCTAACACTATAATAATATTATAAGAAGTATAAATTTGTTTGTTATAATTAAAAAGATATTTGTTTGTATAATAATATAAAAAAATAATATATTTGTTAAATTTTATTTAGATTTATGCTTTTATTGTTGCTATTAATAGCTTGTTTTAGCGCTTAATTTACTTTAGAGTTTTTTAAGAGCAAAAGAATAAAAAATCTCGAAAATTGATATAAGATATTTGTATTTGTTGAAATTCTATTTATTTAATACTTTGTTGTGCGTATTAACTATATAACTACATTAATCTTTAAATAAAAAATATTTAAAAAATCAAAAAATTTAATATATTCGACTAGATAAAAGCAAATAATAATTAATTTAATTGCTTAACAATATATTAAATTCTTTCTATAAATATATTTTTATAGTTTCTTAAACAATTAATATTAATATTTATTTAGAATTTCGAGTATTTAATACAATATTTAATTATCTTAATTATTTAAAGAAAACTATAACAAATTATAGTTGTTCTTTAAGAGAGATTATATTAAAAGTTTGTAAAAAAGTTTCGACAAAATTTGTTAAATATTATTCGAAAACAAAAAAATTTAATAAAATATTATACAATCTTATTAATATTTTAAATTCTATATAGAAATTAAATTTTTACAAGATATAAAACAAAAAGAATAATAATAATTCTATAAATTATAAGACAAAATATTAGACAAAATTTAAAGTTTATTTTTGATATTATTATAATTTAGTTGTTGTTTTAAAAGCAAAAATACAAAAAGCAAATATTGTTAAAGAGATAATACAATATAATAATATATTTAATCTTTAGTTAATTTTTTTTATAGTTTGACGCAAATATTGTAAAATTTTTACTTTAACAATCTTAATACTTTTGTTTAATTTAAGTTAAAGACAATCAATATCTTTGCGCTAATATTATAGAGAATAAATATTTAATATAAAAATATTAAAAAAAATACTTCGAACTATTTTAAATTAACGCAAATAATTAGAGATATTTTTTCTTATTTAGTGTTATTAATAGATATTAAACAAACTTTGAATTTTGCTTAAAGAGTATATTAATAAAATCGATTTTAAATAAGTTTGCAAACAATTAAATAAATTATAATAATTAAATACTATAATTGTACTATAAATTTAGATTTAAAGAAAATTATTGTCGAATTGTAAAATATATATTGTGGAGTACAAGATAATAATTAGCAAGTTAATAAAAGTAAGAATTTTTTTCAAATAAAGTTCGAGATTGTTTTAGATAAAATTTATTTATAGCTAGATTATTGTATAAAAGATTTTATAGTTATAATATTGTTATAAACAAACAAATATTATTAGTTATAATATAGATAGATAATATATTTAAAATAACTAGATATTTAATATTGTATTAAATTAAATTAATGTTTTTAACTTTTTAAGAATTATATTATCTCTAATTTTAATATATATTTAAATATAATAAGAATAAATAATTAAGTCTCGATAACTTAGTAATAGCGTATTTAGTTTCTTATAATAATAACGCATAATCTATAATATTGTTTAAGATAGTATTATAGTACTATTTAAAATTATACTATAGATTGCATATTATTAGTATAAGAAATTAAAAAACAAAAATTTAAATCTCTCTTAAGATACAATAATTTTCTTTTTGTGCAATCTTCTATAAAATTATATAGAACAAGATTGTTAAGCTCTTTAATTAAAAATATTAAATTGATAATTTAACTCTAATTATCTAGATAATCTAAATATATAATTATAATATACTTTTTAATTATTATATTTAATAGAAAAGAATACAAAAAATATATATAGTAAGACAATATATTTAGTAAATAATATAACAAGATAATGCAAATAATAAAATACAATAAGTAAAATAGCTTAAATTCTTAATTTTTTGCTAACTATTTCGAATTCTAATATAATAAAGATATTTAAATGTTAATTTTATTACTACTTATTATAGTAAAGTTCTAGATTCTATATTAATTGCTTTAATAATTACAAATTCTTAAATTTAATAGTTTTGCAATTAATATAAATAGCAAAAAGATTGCTATCTAAATATATAAAGCAAAATATTAATATATATTATATAGAAACAATAATAATACAAATAGATAATATATTTACTAGAGAAAAAATTAATTATAAAATTTTTAATAATTTTTTAAAAAGTTAACAAGATTAATATTTAAATTTAATATTTTTTATTGTTTTCTTTGTTAATAACTTTATTTTGCAAAATTTCTTAAATTAATTTTGCAAAAGATATCTTTAAAATTAATAAATTATTAGTCTTCCAATATTTGCAAATTTTATATAGAGTTATTGTTTTAAATTTGTATTTGCGCTTCTTCTATATTACAAATACTTAACTAATAATAGTTTAATATATTATTTTTTTATATTATCTTTTATATATTAGAAGTTATTTTAATTAATTTCTTTTCTTTATTATAATCAACTTGTATTGCTATATTTTTTTGCAATTTTTTGTCTATTGTCTTACAAGCTAAATTAAGTATATTAGCAATATATAATATATTAAATATATTATTTGAATATATTATTAATTTGTTTAATTCAAGTTATTAGTATTTTAGAGCAAAACATATTGTTAAGTTAAGAATTTTTAATATTAAATAAAAGAATTAACAATATAGAATACAAGAATTGACAAGTTTTGCAATTAAGAATTTAATAGATAATGCAATAGAATAATATATAGTAGATATATATACTTATATTCGATTTCAATAATTAAAAAATATATATTATACAATAATTAATATAATAGAAATAATAATTTTTAATTGTAATAATATTAGATAAAAGTAATATTTAAATTCTAATTCTAATATTAAGTATATAAATTTATCTTATAATTGCGACAACTTTTTTGTTTAAATATTATATATTAATATACAAGTTTGTTTTATATTATTTGTATATATTATTATTAAAATTAATTAAAAAATAGATTTTTTAAAATTGAATTTCTTCTTATTTAGAAATTCGAATATTGTTAAATAGCTAATACTATATTATTAAGTAAAAGATTTGCTTTGTATTATTTATATATATTATTTTTAAAACTAATTTAAAGTATAAGATATCTATTTTATTAATTCTTTCGCAAACTATTATTAGTAGAAATTGTGCTACAATATAAATCAAAGATAAAAAGCTACTTTACAAAAAACAAAATATTAATTGTATAATATTTTACAAGCGTTTAATTAAATTGCAAGCAACAATTGTTTTCAAAAAAGTCTCTAAACAAATTTAAATCAATATAAAAAAAAATATCAAAAATATAATAGCTAATAAAAGAATAGAAAAAAAACTATATAATAATATATTTAAATAATATATATATATTTAAAGAGCTAATTATATTGTAGCGCAATACTTTAAGATCGAACTAATAAAAAAAATTAAAAACAAAAATATTGCAAAATAGATTAAAATTAATACAATTGTTATATAAATAGTTTTAAAAAATAAAGATATAAATACAATACAATCTGTTAATATTTAAATATATATAGAGTCTATTACAATCTTAGCAGGCAATTGCTTATCGAGATAGAGATAGAATTGCTAGTTTATCTAGATAGAAGATACGATGCGGATTACTGCTATATATTTAGGCAGACTTCTTTTTATAGAATTTAACTATCTTTTATTTATTCTATTAATTTGATAGCTTTAATTATCAGATTTGCAGTACAATATTATTGTTTACTTATCTATCAGTATTTTGTTTTTCTAAATATATTAGTCAGTATTTTCTAAGAGTTATCGATAGAATTACAGAAACTGTATTACTTCTACAGTTATCTCGATAATCTTATATCTTCTATCAAGACTCTTGTTACAATATTTCTGCTATATTAAGAAATTTCTTATCGATACAGTAATTCTTATCGCAATTGTTTTACAAAAGCATCGAAATATTATTTCGACAATAACAAGATAGCTATTTTAACAGCATTTCTTTTATATTTGCTTATTTGTACTTTTCAAATTTACAACTATTTGAAAATAGCAAATCTACTCTATTCTTTTATTGAAACAGAATTTATTATTATTAGTATTGTCGAAAAACGTCTTTGTTCTGTTGTAGTAAAAAAATTTACTAGTCGAATTATACAACAAACATAATTCTTCAAATTATAGTTATACTTTGCTAAGTAAACTGTTAATTAAAATTAGTTTATCTCGAATATTAAAAACTTTGTTGCGAAATACAATATCTGAAAAGTCGAAATTAATATCAGCAATAAAAAATCAGATACAATAATATTATCTAGAAAGAATTATTCTACAAAAACAATTTCAATTTATATGTTTTCGACTTTATAAAAAGAGTTTTACAGACATAAGTATTCGAAAGATTTTTAGTTTATCAGTAAATTTGTTCTATTTTCTATAGAAAAATCTATTGCAAAAAAAAATTCTGCTATAAGTTAACAAGAAAATTTCTATACTAGCAATTTTTCTACAAGTCGAAACTCTCGAAACAAATTTATATTAATATTATTGTCTATTATTATATCGAATATCTTTTGACAGAATATCGATTTTTCTAAGTAGCAGTAGAATGCTTTTCAGAATTTTATTAATAAAGTTTGTACAATATTTGATTCTATTAATTTTGTTAATTTTGTTAATTTTTCTAATTCTGCAGAAACTACAAAAGATACTAATTCTAATAAATAAAATATTGCTGAAATAGAATTCTTTGACTCTTATTATAACAATAAGATTGTTGTTACTATTTCGACAATAAAATATATTGAAAAAGATATTTATTTTTGCGATATATATGTCTTTATAGAGCATTGTAAAAATATAGCAATTATTAAGAATTCTGGAATAGTTAGAAATAATCTTTATATTTGTTTTTGTAATATTGCTTTAAAATAGTATATCTCTATATTGTTAAGAGAGCAGAAATTCTTTATTAAACACAAAAATAATATTGTTTACTAAGTGAAAGTCTTAACTAAGAGATGGAAAAAATCTTTTTTTATAATATTAACTATAATTACTTGTAAGCAATATATTATAGATAATATATGTCGACATTGCAAATCTATAGAATTTGCTTATATTATTATAAAAGCAGCTAGATTTGCAAACATATTAATCTACAATTAGATTTACTTAATATACAACAATTTTAATTTAAAATTTTGTCGAAATCTAAGTTTATTTATTGAAGCAATTAATATAAATTTCTTTCTCGATAAGATAAAATTAAAAAGAAAATCTAATAAATATTAGATACTAGATATTGCAAAAATATTGTCTATATAATATTTGCTAAAAATTAATATAATTTAGATAACTTCAATAACTGTTCTAGTAACGCAGTTCGATCTTACAATTAAAATTAGTACTATTAAAACAATTATAAAAACAATAGTAACGCTACAAAAATAGACAACAATACTAGTAAAACACAATCTATTTATTTTAGCTCGTAGTCTCTGTTACGCAATTAATTTTCTATATTTTATTAATTTCAATTCTCTGAATTACAATTTTAAGTCTTATTTTATCAGAATTGTACTTATTAATTTTAATAGTTTTAATAGCAAAAATAGCTATTTTAGTAGTTCGATAGTTATCAAAGCAAATTTTAGAATTAGATTTAGATTATTTCGTCTAATTAAGATCAGCTATTCGAAAATATCGATTAATCTATATTATTAAATTTTGCGACAAATATATCTGCTTTGCAGCAATCTCTTTTTTGTTTTTTTTAGAACTACAATAATTAATATTGGCAAAACAAGAAGACAACTTGTTATAGTTAAGATGCGCATCTTACTAGAAGAACTTTCTGCTAATCTCGAATTAGCAGAAAGCTATATTAATATACTTTAATTAACTAATAGTTTCTTTGTCTATTATAGTACTTTGTAATTGCAATTTTTGATATATATTTGAAATCGACAAAATTACGCACAAATATTTGTGCGCTCGAAAAACAATAATAATTTGTTTATTTATTTGTGTCAAATCTTGTCTATTATAGTTCTAATATATAGTAGAAATCTACAATTTATTTGAAAAATATTTGTATTAAATTTGAGCAAAATCTTGCACAATATAATTCTAGTATATAGTAGAAATTTGCAATTTATCTAAAAAATATCTGTATTAAATCTGAGCAAAATCTTGTCTATATTATATATATAATATTGCAAAATAATTAATATTAATTTAAATTCAAATATATATAGATACAATTAAATAAATTTACAAGTATTAATTTTCTATAATAATTCTTAATTAAATTTTTTTTATCTTTACTTTTTGCGTATATTGTACTAAATTGTATAATTGTATAACAATATATTTTTACTACTATCTATATCGAACTTCGACTATAGTAGATATCTATTTAGCTAAATTAAAAACTATATTAAAAATACTTTTAATATTAATAATAAATATATTATAAAAGAGTTTTGAAATTGCGCGAACAATCTTGTAATATAGTATTAATTATATATTGCAAAATATAAGAATATATTTTACAATTAAATTGCTCTTGCATAAGATTGTATATATATAGCTAATTTTATTTAAGTTTATTTTCGAAATTGTATCGAAATCAATAGCTATTCAAACTAAAATTTAAAATTATATATAAATATTTTTATCTATATTAATAGTTCTAATAGAAAAGTCTATATAAATAAAAGACTTTATTTTATAGTTTAAAAATAAAATAACTATATTGATTTTTGCAAAATTATTATAACTTCTATAATTTCTATTGTATTCTTTTTATTGTTAATACTATTAATTTAGTTATTTAATTTATTAATATTAATTTTTTTACTCTCTTTTTTTTTAATTCTATTAGATATATTTGCAATATTTTTAATACAAAATTCTATTAATCTAGTTGTGTTTCAATTTTTTGTTATATTTTCTTGTATAATTTTTTTTAATTTTATAGTAATAATTTGCGCTTTGCAAATCTTCAAAAATATTTTATATAATTTTTTTCGATTTTAGTATTTTTTTATTGTCTTTTTTTACAAATATTTTCTAAGATATAAAGTATTTTTTAGTTTAAAGCAATATAAACTTTACTATTTAATAATAATAAAATTAACAAATATATTTGATAACAATAATCTTCAAAATATTGTTCAATATTAGTTTAATAAAAAATAAAAAAGTTTGAAAATCAACATATATATATAGAACAATCTCGATAAATAAGTATTTGCTCTTTATTATTACTATCTAATTAAAAGATAGAACAATTAAGTTAAAATATATTTCGATTTTTATTAAATTTTCTAAATAACAAAAGTTTTTTTTTTTTTAATGCGCAAAAGAAGTTAAGTTATTGTTCAAAAAACTCGAAAAATAGTTTTTTCAATAATTTTGCAAAAAATAATATTTTTCTTAATTTTTTATTAAGTAGATCGAAAAACAATTAGTATTTAACAAAAGTTTTACTATTTTAATTGTTAATAACTAATTATATTTTTTAGACTTTAAATATTTTAAAAAAACTAGTATATTTAGTTTCAACTTCAAATTAATAAAGAAATCTTCTTAAAAAAAGCAACAAAAAATAAAAGAACAAAACAAAAATATCGACAACTTTGTATTATATTAATCTTCGAACAAATTTAAAAATAACAAAAAAATTACTATTTAAATTTCAAAAATCGATTTTAAGAACAGCAACAATATTAAAAAAAAAAAAAAAAAAAGAAATAATACTAAAATACAACAAAAAAAGAATAAGATTAAAATTATTAATAATAATAAAAAATACAATAAAGACAAAATTGTTGCAAACAAAGTTAATAAAAAGAACTAAAATATTTAATAAATTAATTGCTCTCTTTTGTTAATATACAAATTGATTTTCAATTAAATAGAATAGTTATTTAGAATAGTTAGTTTTGCAAATATTTTAATTTAGAGTTTTAAACTTAATTTGTACACATTGTTTGTATTGTTAATTCTAAACAAATTATTGCAAAATTTAAATAGTTTCTTTCTAATCTAAAGTTTTATCTCTTTTATTAACAATTGTATCTAGTAATTATTATTGTTTGTATAAATAGCAAAGTCAATAGTTAATATAATAATTTAATTGATAATAAAATAGAATTAGAAAAAATATTATAGTTTTTTAAAAACAACTAACTTAAAAACAAATATTAATAAGCTATAGACAATTTAGACAATTGCTATAGCTATATTTCGATTGCATCTATAAATAAAATAATAGAAAATTTGCAAAAAATAAACAAAAAAGTTAGAGTTTCGATAATATTGTCTAAAAACAATATTATTAGAAAATGTTTGCTCTCTATCTTATATATCGAAAAAGTAATTTGCTATATATTTTTGTCAATCTAAATTAGATTTTTTCAACAATAGATTAAATAATAAAGCAATTGTTTTTTTTGTATTAATAACAAATATCGATAAATAATTCGATACAATTAAAATTTACGTCGATTTAAATAGTCTAGATATTTAGTTTGTTAATATATATACTTTGTTATTATTTATAGATTATTTTTTGTTGTTTATAAAGAAGAAACTTATAGCAAAATATTTATTAAATATAGTACTATTTAAAAGCAAAACAATCTTATATAATATAGATTATTTTAATTGCTCTTTTAAAGTTAGCACAAAAATCTAATTATTTAGTATATAGAAAATCTAACAAATTAAATTTTGAAACTTAACAACAATTAAATATATATTTAAAATAAAAAAGAAAATAAAAAAGAAATATATATATATAATATATTGTAGTATATTTGTTGTTAACAAGTTATATATTATAAAGAATATTAACAAAAATTTGTAAAGATTTATTAAAAAAATTAAAATTAATTAATCGAAATTTTGTTTTTAATTTATTGCTATATCTAATACTATTATTAGCACAAAATCTTCGAATATAGTAGCACTACTTAATATTATATTATTTTTAATATAGAATTCTTTTTAATATATTTTTTATAATCTTAGCGCTTGCAAAATTAAAAAGTTTATTAAAACGCTAAAAAACTATTAAATTAATTTTATATTAAAAAACAAAACAAAAGTAGATAAAGCAATCAAAAAATTTGGTTAAGTTTTTCTATATAATTTTATTCGAAAATATAAAGATAATTAATAGTTTCTAAAATATCTACTTAAGTTAATAAAGTTTTATTAACAAATTGTTTAAATTTCTTTTTTAGCAAAATACAAAGAAATTTATAGCAAAATAATTAACAAATAAAAGAAATCGAAACTAAACAAACTTAAGCTTTTATAACAATACTAAAAAAGCAAACAAATTAATACTATCTATATAAAAAACTATTTTAACAAATCGACAAAACTTAATATCAAAAATATTATTAATATTGTTAAAATACTTTGTTTTTGCAACAATATATCTTATTTTGCAATTAAAAAATTTAAATTAAAACTTAAAACAAAGATATAATAGACAAATTAAAATATTTAAAATATCTATATATATAACAATATCGAACAAATAATTAAAAGTTGTTCTTTAAACAATATATATTTAGTTTTTGTTAAAATATATTCGAAATTTATTACAATTAAATATATACTTTTTAGATTTAAATATTTAAACAAATCGACTTTAATTATATCTATTTTTCTTAAAATAATACTAATAATTAAAAGAATAAATAGTTTTTTTAAATCTTAATTTTTGTATTTTCTATTTTTATTTTTTATTTTTTAATAACAAGTATATTTTTTTATCTTCTAATTAGTTAACAAGTATTAATTATTTTTATTTAATTTATTTTCAAATATCTTATTTTTTAGCAAACAATTATAATATTTTACAATAACTTTAAAAAGTATACAAAAATTAAATTGTTTTTTATATTGCAAAGAAGTTTTAAAATCGACAAACTACTAAACAAAGAGAAATCGAATATTTTAATAGAATTTGCTAAAATTATAGATACAAACTCGAATATACAATATATTTAAATTGTTATTTTGTACAAATTAACGCAAAATTTCAAGCTTATATTGCAAATTTTCAAAAAAATCTATTGTTAAAAAAATTCTTTCGAAGTCTTCTATATTGTTATTTATATTGATATCGATATTAAGAACGCAATTAATACAAAATACAAGAAAAAAACAATTTTTATAGTAACAATTTTTTAGATATTTAAAAAAAAAAGTAGATTTGACAGTATTTGTAATATTAACAGTATAATATTTAATAAAAAGAATATATTAATTGTAATATATAATAATAGAATTTCTATCTATTAGATATTCGAGCAAAAATTTGTCTACTTCTATAAGACGTATATCTTTTAAACTTAACAATAAGATTTTATTAATTATACTAAAATTTCTATAACAAAGTTTTGTAATTTGTTTAATAAAATATCTTTGTTAAGATTTTGTTTAGATTTGCTACAAATCTTTGCTATATAATTGCGCTAAATTTTTTTTAAATTAACAAATTATTTAAATACAACTTTAATAGTTGTCAAATATTATATTATTTCAATAATTAGTTCTTAATTATTTTAACTTAATTCTACAAAATACTTTTCTCTTAGTTTTTTTTTTTATATTTTTGCACGTATTTTGCAAAACTATACTTATATTATAGTATATTTTTATTATTATTTGTCTCAAACTTTAACTACGTTAAATATTCTACTATTTAAAGTAAAAAGTATAATAGAGACGCTCTCAATACTAACTATAAAAATATTGTAAAAAAGTTTTAAATTCTTGTTAATTAATTTGTAACACATTATTAGTTATATATTGCAAAATATAAGAATTTATTTTATAATTAAATTGCTCTTAAACAAGATTGTATATATATAGCTAATTTTATTTAATTTTTTTTTTCAAATTTATCTCGAGATTGCAAATTAGTTAATATAAAATTTAAAACTATATATAGATATTCTAATCTATATTAATAACTCAATTAATAGAATTTATATAAGTAAAAGATTTTACTTAATAATTTAAAAATAAGATAGCTATATTAACTTTTACAAAATTACTATAATATTTATAACTTCTATTATATTCTTTTTATTGCTAGTATTATTAATTTAGTTTTCGAGCTTATTAATATTAATTTTTTTATTTTCTTTTTCTTTAATATTGTTAGTCTTGTCTTTAATATTTTTAGTACAAATTGTATTAAGTCTTATTTTATTCGAACTCTATATTCTATTTTTTTTCTATAAGTTTTGTCAATTTTACAATTATAGTTTGCGCTCAACAAATTTTTATTGTTTCTTTAGATAAATCTTTTAAGTTTATAGATTTTTTTTTCAAATTTTTTAACAATTATTTTACAAATTGTCGATTTCTTTTAAACTAAAAGTAGTATTAATTTTATTATACTACAATTGCAAAGTTAATAAATATATTTAATACAAAAAATTTACAAAGTACTATTTAATATCAATTTTATCGAAAATAGAAGAACTCGAATATTAATATATATATACAAAACAATTTCGATAAATAAATATTTGCTCTTAATTGTTATTGTCTAATTAAAAAATAAAACAATTGAGCAAAATTTTTTGCAATTTTGTTCTAGCTATTTAAAAGACAAAGACTTATTTGTTCTTAACATATAAAAAAAGCTATATTATAATTTAAAAGACTTGCAAAATAATTTTTTTAATAATTCTACAAAAAGTAATATTTCTCTCGATTCTCTATTAAGTAAATTGAAAAATAGTTAGTTTCTAACAAAAGCTTTACTATTTTAATTATTAATAATTAACTATATTTTTCAAACTTTAAGTATTTTAGAAATAGTAGTATATTTAGTTTTGATTTCGAACTATTAAAGAAATCTTCTTAAAACAAACAATAAAAAGCGAAAAATTAAAATACAAATATTAATAATTTTGTATTATACAAATATTCGAATAAGTTTAATAGCAACAAGAAGAATTACTATTTAAGCTTTAAAAATCGATATCGATATTATATTAGATATTATAGAAAACAAAAAAATCAATTATATATAGAAAATTGTATTACAATATATATTCGAAATAATATATATATAAAATAAGATATTAAAAAATAATATTAAAAATACAAATATAAATTAGTTTAGTACTATTGTATATTAAAAAAAACAATTAGCTAATTGCTTTTTTCTATTAATATTAAAATTAATTTTCGATTTAGTATTACAACTAAACAAATCGATCAATTTTTAAAATATTTTTTCGAGAAATTTTAAATTCGAATTACTAATATTGTCTATCTAATTATTTTCGAAATAACAATAGCAAAAGTTAAATAACTTTTATCTAATTTGAAGCTTGAACTCTTTTATTAACAATTGTATTTAATAATTATTATTGTTTGTTTAAACAATAATATTAATAATTAATACAACAATTTAGTTGTTAATAAAAATAAATTGAAAAAAGATATTATACTTTTACAAAAATAAATAGCTTAAAAACAAATACTAACAAACTATATATAACTTAGATAATTGCTATAGTCTTATTTCGATTGTAATTATAAATAAAGTAAAAAGAGATTTAAGAAAAATAACTACAATAATTAGAATTTCGACAATATTGTTTGAAAACTATATTACTAGAAAACAACTACTTTTTGTTGCAAACTTTTAAAAAATAGTTTGCTATTTATTTAGAATCTATATTCTTTAACAATAGATTAAACTATAAACTAATTGTTTTTCTTATATTAAGAATTAATATTAAAAAATAATTTATTGCAATTAAGATTTGCGTTAATTTGAAAAATTTAAGTATCAAATTTGTCGATATTTATATCTTGTTGCTTTTTATAGATTATTTTTTATTTTTTGTTAAAAATAAGTTTATAACAAAGTACAAATTATAAACAAAGTAATTAAAAGTTAGAGCAATCTACATTAATAGTTTGTTAATAGAATTGTTAAATATTTAAAAAAATTAAAAGAGTTAAGTTTAAAACTTATATTTAGTATAATATATAATTACTACTATCGAATTTGCAGATTTGTTATAGAAGAATATCTTAATAATATATAATATTTATTGTCGATAAATTATATATTGTAAAAATTATTAACAAAAGATTATAGATAGTTATTAAAAAAGCAAAATATAATTGTTTAAATTTTTGTTTTTAACTTGTTGTTATATTTAAAACTACAATCGACACAAAATCTTTAAACTCTATTATATTACTTAATACTTTAATTAATATTTGTTTTTGAACTTTTTTTGTTACTTTAGTATTGTTAGAAACAAATAGTCTACTAAAATACAAAAAAACTATTAAATAGACTCTATAAAATTAATCAAGCAATGAAAAGTTTTAGTCAAATACTTCTCTATAGACTATTGCAAAAACAAAAAAACAATTAATAATTAAAAGATATCTACTTAAGTTCAAATAATTAAATCAACAAATTACTTTTGTTTTATTTTTAATTAAATATAAAAAGTACTATAGTTAAACAATTAATAACTAAAAGTAGTCGAAACTTAACAAGTTTCTTAATTTATAAAATTTCTAATATATTAAACAAAATAGCAATATCTATCTAAAATTTAATTCTTAATAATTAACAAAATCAAATATTAGAAATATTATTAACGTTGTTAGAATATTTTTTTTATATAATAACTTATCTTATTTTGCAATAGAAGATTTCGACTTAAAAGTTAAAACAAAAATAATACAAATAAAACAAAGTATACAATAAGTTTGCATATATAGCAAAATCAAATATATAATAAAGAAATATCTATTAATTAGTATCTATTTTGCTTTAATTATAATATATTTGAAATTCGATACAATTAAGTATATACTTTTTAGATTTAAATATTAAAACAAATCGATTTTAATTAAGTTTATTTTTCTTAAAATAATATTAATAACTAAAAAAGTAAATAATTTTTTCGAATTTAATTTCTGTATTTTTTATTCTAGATTAATATTTTTTAATAATAAATATTTTCTTTTATATTTTAACTAGTTAACAAGTATTAATTATTTTTGTTTAATTTTTTTGCAAACATTTTACTCTCGAGCAAATTAAATTATTGTTTTACAACAATACAATATATTAAAAGAAAACAAAATTTGCTTGTATATTTGAGTAAAATCTTAAATTTAAAAAACTAATCTACAAAGTAAATCGAACTCTATTAATCGACTTATTAATATTATTAATATTTGCGCAAATTATTAATTCTTTCGAGTCGAACTTTTGTGCAAAATTATATAGTATATTAAGTTTGCAAAACAACTCTTTATTAACAAGTATTAACAATAAAAAAAGAGTTAGCAATACTATCTTGTGCATTTTGTTTAAACTAATATTAAAACAAATATTATTTTAATTAAATCTTAATCAAATTTAAGCAAAATATATATTAGATCTATTTTAATTAAAGAAAGAATAAACTATTTACAAATACAATTTCGATCAAATCTCGATTAAATCTAAGCAATTCTATTTGTAAATATAAAACTATAACTATACTATATATCTCTTTTTCAAGTATAGCTCTTTGTGTTACTACTCGCACTAGATATAAATTAATTAGTAAAAAAGATAAATAATTAAGCGCGTTTTTCTATATAAATAATATTTTTTGATAAATTTTTAGAATTTATCTAGAGTCTATAATTTAAAGATTTATTTATTTTATAGAGTAAGTAGTATAATATTCTTGAATTTGCTTACTAATATATATTAAATTAGCTCTAATATTAGAAGAGAGTTATTTTTGATACTTGAAATTCAAACTATTAGAAAAGTCAATTATTAGATAATAGATTTTTTAATTAACTATAATATGCAACAAACTAATTTTCGAAATTTTATTATATTAAAAAACTAAGATATTTATTGCAAATTAACAAGAATAATTACTCAAAAACAATTAAAATTTAATATCTCTCTTATATTGAAAATTATATACTATTAGTATTAAAGCAATTAATACTTTTTCTTATAATATAAGTATTTTTATTTAATATTACTAATCTTTATATATTTACTAATATTTTATTATAGATATATAGAATCTTTTTTGCAATATTTCTTTTCTATTAAATTTAGTATTTAATCTCGAGTTTTGCGACACAATTTGTTTTTTTAATTTGTTGTCAAAAATACAATAACTTGCAATCTATTTTTAGTTGTTTTTCTACTTTTTATATTAGTACTTCATATATAGTTAATAGACTTAATAGTACTAATAATTATATTATTATATTTTGTATCTATATTGCGTATAATTTTGAGTCAAGAAACAACAATAAACTAACACAATATCTCGATCAATATTTAGTAATTCGAGAAAAAAAATATCGAAAAAAATCTAGACTCGAAATAGAAGAAAAAAAGAAATTTCATAAAAAAAATTTATATTAAATATATAATAATTTTCTTAAAATTAAACAAATAATAATAAAAATTAATATATTAGATATATTAAGTAAAATAATATATAACAAAGTTCTATAATTGTTTAAACTAAGTTAAGATTAATAGTACTATTTAAATATATATATTACAAAAATTGTAATTTGTTATTTTTTAAGTTTGCAACAAGAAAATACAACTAACTAAAGATAGATATCGAAAATATCGAATATTTTTGCAAAAAAAAATCTATTAATAGTTTTGCAATCTACTATTTTCTTATTAATAATAGAAAAATATTGTAAAGAAAAAAAAGCTAAAGAATTTAACAATATTATAATTCGAAAAAATTGCAATCTCTATTAATTTAAAAAAAATACAAAAATTTTATTTAAAATTTGCTTAACAATATATAGTTTGTTTTAGAATATTATCGACTATAAATTTGCAAAATAGTTAATAGACTACAAATTTACAAAAAAAGCTATTAATATCTTTTTCAAAAATAAGAATTTTAAGAATTTTCGAAAACAATATAATTTTCAAAATATTAAAAAATAACAAATACAAATATATTGTATTTTGCACAAAATTCGAAATAATAATTAAATAAATAAGAATTTTATAGTTGCAATTAAAGTTAGCAATCTTGTTACTATTAAGTATATTATATATTATCGAAATATAAAAAATATAATATATTTTTTACTTAAATATAAATTTTTTAAAAACAATCTAATTTACGCGTCTATTTAGATTAGAACAATCGACAATAATTGTATTTATATTAAAATATATACTAAGAATTAATAATAGATTATATAGAATTAGTTGTTAGTAAAGATTACTATTATTTTTATTTTTATAACTATAAATAAGATACAAATAATATATTATTATAGAAATTAGAGCTTGTAATTAATTTATATAATTATCGAAAATCTAAATTAAACAACAAAACAAAATCAAATTTAATTAGAACTAATATTAGTGAAATTAATTTTAATTGTAAAAATTAAAAAAAAAAAAATCTATCTACAAACAAAAGTATATTATTAAATTATAAAAAAGATTTTTAAATATATATTTGTCAACTATTATTTTTATATTTTGTTGCTAATTTAATATAGAATTCGAGAGTCTTAAAAAATTTAGTATAGATATTCGATATATTAATAGTTTTACAAAAAGTTGTTATTTAATTATTAAAAAAATAATAGTAAACTACAAAAAGCAGATTCTAATTACTAATATTAAAAAAACAAATATTGCAATATTTGTAAAGTTTCTTCGAGAAAATATAAAGATTTTATAAGATATTAAAAGTATTGTATTTTTAAATATATTTAAACTAAGCTTATTAAACAATATTCGAATTTATAAAAAAAAAAAAAAAGCAATAATAATTTATTTAATGAAAAACTAAATATAAAATTATAAGTATTGCAATATTTATATTTTAATAAATCTCGATATTTTTTATTAATTGTTCAAAAATATAGTTATATAATTGATCGATTAATATATTGTTTTAATTAACAATATTATTTTTAATATTAATTTCAAAAAATTAACAAAACAAAAGAAGAAAGAAGAAATAATTATTAAATTAAAAAAATCGATTTAACTTAACAAATACTTTTGTCAAATTTTAAAAATTACTAATTTGAAAAAATTTAAGTACTTTAACAAGATTTAGCAATAGAGTAGAGTTGAACAAAAAATAATAGTAGTACAATTTGTTTCTACAATAATATCTTTTTTAATAGAAAAACAAAATATAGTTATATATTGTACTTAAGTAATTATAAATTTTGTTATACTTGCTTAGTATATATTTTATAACAAAAATATATTAAATTATATAAAGTATATTTTGTATCAAATCGACAACTTAAAAACAATTTTTGTTAAATATTGATTTTAGAATACAATATACAACAAAAACAATAAAAACAAAATATATTTTAATATTTTTAAACTTTATATTTTAATATATTAAGTAGCTTTTATTCGATTGTATAACAATACTTAAAATTTTGATATATTATATAGAAAAGCAATATATAAGTTTCTATTAAAACAATTCTATTTTAGAACAAACAAAACTAAAAAATAAAAAAAACAAATATTAATATACAATATTCGATATTATAATTTTGTTGCTATAAAAGACTTTATTATATATTTGAAAATTAAAACAACAATTGTTGCAAAACAAGAATCAAAAAAAAGAAATTATTTTATTTAGTCGAAATTTAATAATTATATTAATAGTACTTAATTTAGATAACAATATACTACTATTCGATTTTAACAAAAACAACTGCTATTAACAAAAAGTCGAAAATATTGCTATAGATAGTTAATTTAGTTGTTAGAATTTTATAGACACTCTAGCAGTATTTATTCGAAAAAAATATAAAAAAATAGTTAAATCTCTATATAATATTGCTAATTTAAATATTTGCAAACAAGACTTGTCTTAAATTAAGAATTATTTTATTAAAATTTATAAATTTTTAATTTATTAAAAATTAAACAAAAAAAATTATATTAATCTAGATCAATTATAAAAGAATTTTATTTAATATATTTCTTAATAGTATAGAAAAAAAGATTAACAAAGAGATTATATATAGATATAGAACAAAGAATCTAACAAAAACTATAAAAACAATAGATTAACAATAGAAAATAACAAATATATAGAAAGACTATAATTTATTGTTACAATACTCGATTATTTGCAATTAAGATATAATAAGCAATTACAAAAATATACAAAAATATTTATTAAATTAAAATACTAAATTAACAAAGAAACTACTAATAAAATACACAAAATATACAAGATAAAAAACTATTTAAAAAATACAAATAAAATTTTTAAATATTTGTATTTTTAATATTTCTATAACTTGTTATATATTATTTGCAATATATATTTTGTATTAGCAAATCAAAAATATACAAAATACTATATTAACAACTTTATTAACTAAGATTTATACAATACAATCTATAACTTATAATTTAAGAAAAACAAAATTTAAATTGCAAATAAATAGATAAAACAATATTAAATATAGAAGAGAGTTCGACAATATAATTGTTAAGTTAGATTATATTTAATTTAAGCTAGCTTAAATTAATAAAATAATAAAAAACAAAATTAAAAATAAAGAAATTAAGTAAAATCGAAAGAAATAACAATAAGAAAGAAAAATATTATTAATAAAAATATTCTATTAAAAATAATTAAATAGAGAGTTAAACTACTTTAAAATATAATAGTATTATTTTTCTACTTTTTTACAAGTCTTTATCGAACAATATTAAGATATTCTATAACAAAATATTAGTAACTATAATTTTTAAGACAAAGAAAATAATTAATTTCTTTAGCGCTATACTAAATTATATTTACAATATTAAAAATTCTATTTTTTAGAAAAACTTCTTAATAGATTTTTAGAAAATATTTAAAGAGATAAGCGACATTGTTAATAGAAACAACAAAAAAAAAGATATTAAGAAGTTCTCGAAATACAATTTCTAGTCTATATTCGACTACTATAATAGACAATATATTGAGAAAAAAGTTTTTTTTGTTATCGAAAAAAAAAAAAAAAGAAGCAAAGAAAAATGCAACAAAAGTATTTTATTAGTATTGCTTATTAAATAATCGCAAACAAATAATAAATAATTTTCGAGTTAAGCTATCTAAACTATTTCGCAATCGCAATAAATATTTAAAGACTAGCAAAATTAAGATTAGAGTATAAAATAAACAAATTATTATTAATATTAATAAAAAAACTATTGTTTTATTATTGTTCGAAAATTATAGTTAAAAGAAAATTAAGTATAATAATTAAGATATATAACTAGCAATATAACAAAAGAATATTAATAATATCTACAAGTATATAATATTTGCAACTAACTTCAATATCAAATATTAAAACAATTTTAATAAATTTGAGAAAATACGCAAACTTAAGAAATATATTAATTGTATTTGCAAAAACTTTATTGCAAAATTAAAATATAAAGTTATAATTAGTTGTTAGCAAACAAAAGCAATTTATTTAATTAACAAATTTGTATTTCGCGCAAAAAACAAAAAAAGTAATAGTAAAAAATAGATAAAAACGCGACAAAAATATCTAATTAGTATTGCTTATAAATTAGACAAATACGAAAAGTTTCGAATCTTTATATTAAGTCTCTTAAATTATTTTGTAATCGCAATAAATATACAAGAACTAATAGAATTAAAATTAGAATATAGTCTAAACAGATTATTATTAATATTAACAAAAAGACTAGTATACTATTATTGTTTAATAATAAAGATTTCAGAAAATAACAATATAGTTTCTAAAAATATCTGATCTAAATTAAGTTTAGAGAATATCTGAATTAGATCTAGAAAATATCTGAATTAAATCTAAAAAATATCTAAATTAGATCTAGAAAATATCTAAATTAGATCTAGAAAATATCTAAGTTAGATTGTTGCTAAAATAGTATTAAACTAATTATTTAAAATATCTAATTTAAGCAAGTTTTTGTTTTTTTGCTATCTATATTAGCTTTAAGATCTGTAGCTTTGTTGTTAAAGAAAACAACAATAATAGTAACAAAAAAGATTCTATTTAACAACTTGCAAGAGAACAATAAATAAAGAATCTTTTTCTTAAATATATACAAGTTGTATTATTTACAATAGAGTTTATACTTAAGAAAACTTTTTATATTACAATATTAATAACAAAGCGCAAACACAAACAAAATATATATAAAAAAAAAGTATACAAAAAATACAAACGCAACAAAAGAACTAAGAATTTCAATAGTTAGAATTTTCGAAAATATAAAATTTAATCGAGATTGCTACTTAAGAGAACAATAAATAGAGTTAAATACTTATTTATAATTTATAATATATAGTTTTCAAAATTTATATCTTTTTTTAGAGTATATTTTAATATATTCGATTTTGTTTGTTAATTAATCTTTTAATTTGCGTTATTTGCAATTTGTTTGTTTATTTAAAAACTTAATAAAGAATATTTCTATCTAAAAAGAAATTAGCAAAAAAGTAAATATATATATATCTTGACAAAATAATTTAAAAAAACTAATTAAAATATACAATAACTGTTTTAAGATTAATTTTAACACAATATTAACTCTTTTATTATTGTCGAATATTATTTTATTGTTTATTGTAACAAACAATTGATTTTTTTCAACAAATAAGAGCAATCTAAATATAGTATAATTAATAAAAATAAAATTATATTATTTAATTCTATTAGATATTGCGTTTTTGCTATTGAAATTTTAATTAAATAATTTAATCAAAATCTTATTTATTAGACTATTAGACAACAATTAACTAATTGTTTTTTTTTTTGTTCTACTCTTTTGCGTAATATAATGTCGAATTTATACTATTATACAAAAGAGTCGAAGACAAAAACAATATTAGAAATAATAATAATAATATCGAATTACAAAAAAGTACTCTATTATTTATAAAAAAACAAATTAATAGTAACTTAATTTGTACTCTATTTCTTATTAATCTAAGTAGAAAGAAAATTGATAATTAATTTTGCAATTAAGATAGCTATTCGACAAGTATATTTTTGTCGACAAAATTTAATTCGAGATTTCTAAAAAATAAAAACAAAATTTGTTTTAAAAATAGAGAGAACAATAATATATTATTATAAGTAAATTATATTAAAAATCTTTTAATCTTGCTATCTTATATTGTAGAAGATAGAATCGACAATTTTAAAAAAAAAAAAAAACTATTAATTAATTTGTTATTTATATCAAAAAATTAAATATATTTAACTTGATATTTTTTTTGTATTTTTAAACAAAATAATATATTTAACAATCTTATTTTATATTAATTGAATATAAAATTTATAGTTAAACAAAAATAGTAAATATTTAATATATATAATATTTGTTTTGTATTTATAATATTTTTAGTCTTTCTTTTATTTTGTCGATACAAAAAAGCTAACTTAACAAAAAATAAAAATTCGAATATAAAAAAAAATTAAGAAAAAAATACAAAATCAATTTTTTAATAATTCGAAATTCGAGAGATTGTATTTTTTAATACAAGAAATATTTTTGTCGAAATAACAAAATAGAATTTCGATAAATTAATAAGACTACAATTGTTCTCAATAAATTGCGTAAAAGTTATAGAAAAATTATACGATAAATTAAAGCAATAAATATTATATTTTTTTCTATTTTGTTAAAATCTAAACAAAATCTTAATTAAATCTAAAATAATTTTAATTATTAATATATTTCGATATATTACAATAGTTTTTTTTTGTTGTTTTTTTTTTTTAAATATTATTTTTCATATTTTTAAAATATATATTTTTATTCGAACGCTACAATAAATTTGTACAAATTGTATTACTAATATATTCGAGTATCTTAATTGTTGCTACTTATAGCTCTTAAACAAACTTTACAAATATAGCAAATAAGTATATTGTTACTTTTTCGATCTTTAAAAATATATATTAATTTGTTTTATAAAAAATAATAAAAATTTTAATACTAAAACAAACTCTAAGATCTTCGAATTTTTATATATTGCAATTAAGTATAGAAGACAAATATTGTTAATCAATAATAAAGAGAACAAAGAAATAGAACTATTGTTTTTACAATTAAATTACAATATAAGTTTCTTTCTAATTATTAAGTATTTTAATAATTTAATATAGTTTACAATTAATATCTTATTTACAAAAAATAAATCTCAAAAAAAGAAAATATATATTTTACAATTGTTTTAATCTTTTTGCAACAAAATCGATATTTTATTTTCAAAAATTAGTAATATAAAATCTACGTTTTAAATATTCAAGTTTGTAAATAAATAAAACAATATATTGTTATTATACAAAACTTAATATTGCAATAGAAAACTTCTTTAAAACAAAATAAAATAACGTTAGAAATATATTTCTATATTAAAGTATAAAATTGTTGTACTTAATATACAAATATATTTGTAGATTATATTTGCTACTAAATATTTTAGTAAAAAATATAAATTTTAAATCGATTTTTAATAGAAAATTAAATTGTTTATACTAATAGAATATATATAAAGAAAGATAGCAAATTGTTTAGATTGTGTTAAAAATTAATATAACAATAATATAAACAATATTTCTGTATCGAAGAAAACAAAAAAAATAACGCTATTAACTCTTTCTATAATAAAAATATACTTATGCAAAAGTAGTTCTACAATACAATAGAAGACTATTAATTTTATATAATAGAGTAGATTTGTAAAATAGTTAAGAATTACTATAGTTTTAACAACAATAGAAAGTCTTACAACTATATTTAGATTTTGCTAAATAAATTTGTTTTTTTAAAAAAAGATTATTAAAATATAAATCTATTTAAATTAACTAAAGTCTTGCTAAATTACAATCAAATTTAGATTAATATAAAAAAAATATTTGTAAATTTAATAATAATTAAGACTTTTATATTTTTGTTTTTTAACAAAAATTAAGAGAGTTTTAAAATTTATTTATTAATTAAATATATATTTAGTTCTATAATTCTAGAAGTAATAAAGATAGTAAAAATTATAATTTGTTATTGTATTAAGAAATACAAATACAAAATTTATATATTAATTAATTTCGAGAAACAATATATTAAAAATATATTTTTTATTTTATTAACAATTAATATTTAAATATTAACAAAATATTAATAGATATTTTTAAAAAAATACAAAAAAAATAGAATTTTTAGCTTGCAATACAAAAAAAGAAATATACGCAAAAATTGCTGCAAAAAATTGTATTTTGCAACAAAAAAACTTTCGATATATTTGACAACAAAAAAATTTTATATTTTTCTTTTAATAATACTCTTTTAAACTTAAATATTAGTAAATCGAAGATCGAATATTTCTCAAAACAATATAATCGACAAAAAAATAGAAAAACTTGTATAGATATTTAAAATAGAGATTTTGTACTAAAAAGTTTAAGCAGTAATAAAATAAATAAAAGTAAATTTATTTCTGTTATTAACTAATAACTTGAATAAAGAGAAAGCGCTAAACAAATAAATAATTGCTCTATAAAAGTAAGTTAATCTCGAAGAAGTTTAAACAAATTTTGTCTATATTTGTTAAATATTAATAGATAAATTAACTAATTGCAAAAGTAATTGTAGAGAGATATTGTTAAAAAGAACAACAATTAGATAATTATTCTTAAATAGTAGCGGAAATCTAGATTAGATCTTTGTCAGATCTTTGCTAGATTTTTGTTAGATTTTTGTCAGATCTTCGCCAGATTTTTGTTAGATTTTTGTCAGATTTATTAGTTGACTGCAAGAGTGCTTACAGAGAGAATTTCAAAAGAGAAACAATATTTAGATAATTATTTCAAACTAGTAACAGAGAGCTAAAACATATCTAGATTAGATTTTTGTTAGATCTTCTCTAAATATAGAGATTAATATTGCTAACTACAAATATACTTATAGAGAGAATCGAAAAAAAAAAACAATAATTAGATAAATATCTCTATCTAATAGCGAAAATCTGCAAAATATCTAGATTAGATTTTTATTAAATCTTTGTTATATTTTTTTTTAATCTGTCGAATAACTTTGTATTTGTTAATTGACTGCAAGTTTGCTTGTAGAAAGAATCGAAAAAAAAAAATTAGATAAATATCTCTATCTAATAACAAAAATCTGCAATATATTTAGATCAGATTTTTATTATATTTTTATTATATTTTTTCTTAATTTGTCGAACATAGTTGTTGTATCTATTAATTGATTGCAAGTGTATTTAAAAAATAGAGTTAATACTAAAATAAATATTTTTAGCAAAAAATATCTAATACAAACTATATTAAATAATTTCGAGAGCTAATATTTAATACAATTAGACAATTACAACTTATCGAAAAATATAGCTAGAAATATATATTAATCGAACTTTTAACAACAAAAATTAGTTTAATTAAAGCTAACAAAATAACAACAAACAAAATATCTTGCGTAAGACAAATATTAATATTGTAGATTGTATTCTTTTATTATTTGTATTACTAATACTAATATAATTGATAAACAAATTTTTTTTGAAATCGAAAATTATTACAAAGTATTCTTTTAAATAAAATAAATATATAGTTTGTGTTAATACAGAGAAAAAGAAATTAATATTAAAAATAACAATTAATTAAACAATATAAAAAAGAAAGCTAAATACTAAAAAAGAAAACACAATTTAATATTTAAAAAAAAAAAATCTATTTTGCTTGTAGACAATATAGAGATATACAAAAGATTCTTAATCTATATTAGAGATTTTAAAAATATAGATATTACTATAAGTAATAAAACAAAAAACTACAATTTTTTAGAATAGTATAGAGAATCTATATAGAAAGCAAATTATACATTTGAAAAATTATATATATTTGTAATTACAAATAGATTAAATATTATAAAATTAATTATAGATATTTTGATTAAAAGACGCAATTCTAACGCAAATATAGATTTTTGTAAATATAAAAACTCTAAAATTTGAAAAGCAGTTATTGTTATATTTTGTAATATTTGTATTGCAAATAATTATTTTAATATTGTATAAAAAATTAATTGGAATATCGATATTTAAAACAATATTTTTTTGTATAGAAGAATATTTTGATTTTTAGTCGATTCGAAGTTAATTGATTTCGACTAATATAATTTGAGAGCCAAAATATATATATAACGATCTCGAGAGCTTCGAAAGACTAAAAGCTTTCGAAAAGACTTATTCCGATTTGTCAATAAAGTTTAGTTTTAACATTTTTAGTATTTGTAGTAGCAACAGCAAGCTTGCGCATATTACAATAAAACAGACAAAAACAAAAATTTTAATTAAGAAAATAATTCTAAGCATAAAAAATCTAACTATCAGAAAGATAAAAAATACTATATCGAGAATAATATTGCAAAAAAACAAAACTACAATATTAAAATCTTCTTTTTTTAGATTTTAAAATTTTGATTAAAAAATACAAAATACAAACAATACAATATAGAATTTTTCTCTCGAAACAAACTTTATTAGTATTTTTGCAATTGCAAAATTAGATTAACAAAGAAATTAACTCTTAGTATTACAAAAACTAATTACAATAAAATTATTATCTCGATAATTTATTATAATATCTCGAAAATTGTCTACTCAAAGATATTTTTTAACAAACTACAAAATCTGAAATTTCGATTGTAATATTATGCTATTATTAAGATTTCTGTTGTTGTTGTTCAGAATAACAATAATGTTCTAGATAATAGAAAAAATAATAATAATATTATATCGAATTTCGAATACACAATATTAATAATCGATTGCAAATTTCTGTACAAGCAATTAATTATTGCAATTATTAAATATATTTTTTAATCGATCAAAGTTCGAGATATCGAAAATATCTATTTTTTATTATCGAAATATACTATTTTAGAACTATTTGTCAGCAATAGTTTGAACAATACTTTAATTTGCAAGAAATTTCAGAGACAGATATATATTGTAAACAATCTAAAAATCAATATATTAATAGAATTAAATATTCTAGATTTTTAGAAAATATATTTAGATTACAAGTACAAACAACTTATTATAGATAGTTGCAAAGAAATATTTGTTTCGATAAAAATAATTTCAATTAAGAACAAAATAAATCGAATAATACAAACTCTTATAGTAATTACAATTTATCTAAATATAATACAATAATTTCTGTACGTTTACGCGAAGATATATAGCTATCTTAGAATCGCAATTTTATATTTGTATTTTATTAGCAAATATCTAATTGTTTCGATTTTAAAAATAGAATTCTTTTTTATATTACTAACGTCAATTTCTCTATAATATAGATAAACAACACTCTTGAACAATCTATTAAAATAGACAAGAATTTCTATCTAAATAGTTTGCAAGAATACAAAAAAAAAACTATTATATAGTAGTCTTAAAATATTTTTATCTAGTTGTCGACTTTAATATCTCTATTAAATTATAAATAAAAAAAATCTTTAAGCTAGATATAAGTGCTATAATAGCTTTTGCTTTTGTACTTATTAAATCTAAATTAATTATCGAAGTATCTATATTGCTTATAATAGTACTTTTTGTAGTTATAAATACTTCTTTTGCTATATAAGTAGAATCTACTCTAGTAAATTTTATTTTCGATACTATCGAAATACTATCTAGTTCGATAAATTAGATATCTATAAAGTATAACAATCTCGATAATATTATCTTTTACAATACAATCGAAGCTATTCGAAAACAACTTATTGCAATTGCGAAAATCTTTTTATTACTATAGCAGAATATCGATTGCACAATCGATCTATCTAAATCGAAATAAATGTCGATTATTTTAAAATCGAAAATTAAAATTAATATTGCAAAAATTTATTTACTTAATTCTGCGAATAGAAAATTTCTTAATTAGAAATTCAATAAATTGTACAATTAAGATTGTATACAATTTACTATACAATTTACTAAATTCGAATAATCTATATTTGTAATATAAAGAATTATAGAACAAATAGAAAAATAGTTTTGTAAGAGCAAAATTGTAATAGATATTTGCAATCTAAATAAGATTACTATTATTAACAACTATTTTTTACTATTTTAATCAGATATTATTTTATAGATAGCTAAATATAGCTTTATAATTGTAATAGATATTGCGAATTTCTTTTATTAATAATTTGTTCGCATAGAAGATCGAAACAAATTAATAATAGTTTTTTATTGCAATTAAGAGCAATTTAATATAGCAACAATAGAATTCAAAAATTTATTATCTTATATGCAACAATAAATTAATAATTTTTTTCGATTTTATTGTCAATATATCAGAGTCTATATAAATAATATAATAATATTCTTTAAGATTTTAGAGAAGTATATCGATTATCTACAAACAATTTTCTATCTATTAAATTTTAAAAGAGTTATTTTGTTTTTTAAGAAATTATTTCTAAGCTATTTGTTTGTTATCTTATTAAGATAGAAAATAGATATTTTCGATTTTATTATTTTAGTTAATAAAATTGCAACTATTAAAAAACTAAATTTCTTGTACAAGCTATTTAATCTAAAATTGTATCTAGATCTAACAGAATAGTTACAAAAATACGTTGTTTACTATATTTAAAAGACAAAAGCTCTTTAATATTGCAAAATTATATTGTTTAAATTGTTTTTGTTAAACAAGAGTCGAATAAGAAAAATCTATAGTTAAAAAATTGTATTGAAATTATCTATTGCAAAAGAACTAAATTTCTATCGACAACTTCAAAAAAATTTTAAATGCGCTAAATTTTTTGTTTATTTTAATTGCAATTGTATTTTCTATATTAATATAGATATTTCTAAACAGTATAATTTCAATATTATAATCTATTATTTTAAGAAAAATACTAATTTAGAAAAATTACAAAAAACTAATATAAAATTTATTTTGTTTCTTAGTCGATTATTTAATTTTGCGAAAATACAATACTAATCTATTAAGCTAGAAATAACAGACTTAATATAAATAGTAAAACGCGTTCGATATATAATCGAGACAGCTTCTGCTATTACAATTGTTTTTACTAATTACTTTGTTAATTCTTCTATAGTATATCAAACTACGCTTAGTTTAAATAGTACAAATAAATTTAATCTATATTTAGTTTGCACTTTTATTTATCTTAGTTAGTTTCAATTAAATATAAAATATTGTTTCGAAAAACAATATATTATTCTCGACGCATTTTCTAAACTGCTTGCTGTATCTACTATAAGAATAGATATCAATAATTCGAGAGTACTAAATATAGATATCTATTACAATTAAATCGAGAATTTCGAGATATCGAATTAGATATATATTTATTAAGATATTTTAATTGCTATATTAACAAATTTCAAACAATATCTGTTTAACAAATATATTAAGAAGAAATTCTGACAAAATCTAATAGATATACTAACAAGCTTAAAAAAACAAATCTTTCAGAAATAGATATTTTCGAAGCAGATATTTGATAACAACAATTAGATTCTTAATAATTATAATAATATCAATAAATCGAGAAATACTAAAGAATCTATTTTCAAAAAAATTTGTATCGAAATCAACTTTAAGTTTCGCGACAGTTTAATATATTATTTTAGCAAAAACAATACTTGTTTGCAACTATATATATTTAGATTGACAAAAAAAAAATTTTAAAACAATTTACAACAATAATTATTACTTCGATTATTATTGTTGCTTTGCAAGAATCTGCAAAATACTTTTTATTTTTTAAATATTTAGTAAGATTTGTATCTATATTAAATATTGTTCTATCTATTAGATTAATTAGACTAAACATTATTGTTTTTACAGTAAATTAACATTAATATTTATTGAATCTTATTCTTTTTATATTATAGCTATAGATTATATAATTGAATTATCTAATAAATATAATTGTCTATTTATTATTATTAACAAATTTAGTTGTTATTTGCAATTAATTGTCAATTATATTACAAATTTTGCAATTATTTAAATACAATATATTTTAAATTGTTTGCAGACAATAGATTAAAATATATTTTAGACTATTATTTTCGATTGTAATTCGAAATTTATTTCTAAATTCTAACAAAAAATCTTTTTTTAGCTAGATATATTACTTTTGATTAGTATAGTTTACTATTTGTAGACAAACAATCAATTAAAGCAATCTAATTAAATTGTAGAAATTGCTATTTGTTATTTTATTACTATCTATTCTAATATTAAGTAATAACAAATCTTATCTACTCTACAGTTATAGCTAAATAACAATTTAAATATTGCTATTAATCTTGTCTCTAACAAGATAGTATATAGATTTAAAATTAAAAAAGTATTTTTCTTACTTTATAATACTTATTTTATTACAAACGTGTCTGAGAAATATTTGAAATTTTGTGTTAAAATTGCTAACGCAATCGCATTTGTTAATACAAAGACAAAGATTTATTATAATATCAAATATTAGTCTATACTATTTAATTTAGATAATAAAATCTATTTGCGTCTTAATTATAAATATTATTTATTAGAAAAGTTAAGCAAGAAGATCTTATTTTAATATTGCAATTTTTTTTTTGTAAAAAAAAGAATTAATTGTTTTGTCTATTTTCTAGAACTATTATTTACTTAAAGAATTTATTCGATAGTATCTATAATTTAACTGAAATCTTTTTTTTTCGATACAAATTTCTATAAATATTCTAGATCGAATTATTCAGACTTAATCAAAATTGAACACAATATATTGCAGTAAAAGTTTTATAAGATAGAACGCATTATCGACAAGGAAATACGTATCTATAGCAGCAAACAGATAACACAATATTTACTACAATAGAAAAATTATAGTTCTGAATACAATAAATAGCAAAATATTATTAAGCTAGATAACTGTATAGATTGATAAAAAACTACAAGACAAGAATTATAGAAATTTCTAATTGTTGTTAATCTTCTGATCGATTTCGAAAATCTGCTACTGCAGTACAATTTCGATCTTGTGTTGCTATTGCAACGAAATCTTAGATATTGAAACAAGTCTTACTGTCTTGTCTATCTAGATTATTTTATTAAGAGTCTAGATCTATTATAAGAATCTTACGCAATTCTATAATAGTTATACTATTATTGCGCAATATCGATTCTTCTTTAACTATTTTGCGCAAATCTATAATACTTATATCTTGTCGCAGTTCGTCTTAATAAAGAAATCTTGCTGAAAAGAAATCTTGCTGTAGTAACAGAAATTGTCTGATAGCTTAGAGCTATTTGCTAGATATAGTATTAGTAAGAGCGCTAATTTTTTTTCTGTTTTAATAGTATGTTGTTACAGTCTTAGCAGACAATTGCTTATCGAGATAGAGATAAAATTGCTAGTCTATCTAGATAGAAGATGCGATGCGGATTATCGCTATATATTTAGACAGGCTTCTCTTCATAGAATTCAATTATCTTTCATTTACTCTATTAGAGTCTAATATAAATAAAATAACTAATCTATATATTAGTCTAATTCTAATTAGTTTAAATTGAGCAAAAATATAACTAAATATATAATATTAATTATCGAAATAATTTAACAGCATATTCTATATTATAAAGAGTTTAATAAATTAAAGAAAGTATACAATTTAGATACAATTAACAAATTTAAAAAATTTAAAGATATTTTTGCAAACAATAAAAATATTGTAGATCGCAAAATATTTAATTCTTTAAAATCGACAAATAATAATACTAAAAACTTAATTAAGATTAATAATAATAAAGTAAAAATAAAATAGAAGAAAATAGAGAATAATACAAAAATAATAGATAACAAATATAGAGATACAAAGTACAAAGACAATAATAATAATAACAATAATAATAACAATAATAATAATGCTAAAAATAAAGTTAATTATAAGATTGTAGAGATCTCGAACTAGTTAATAGTATTAATAAGTTTAAATATATTATCTAAATATATTATTATACATTTTTTGATAAGATATAAAATCGAAGTTTATTAAGAAACTATAATAGTTGTAATCTATTTACTATATAAATATCAAATAGTTTATATATATTACTTTATTGTATTATTATAGAATATTTAGATAAAAAAATAATAAAATTTAATTTTTAATTTTTGTTTATCAAATTTGTTACTAAATAATTTTATCTCTTAACAATTTAAATCGATTTTTTCGCATTGATTTTCGATTTTAACTCTAGAAATCGATTCGATTTAACTCGATTTTCAATTTCAACTTTAGAAATCGATTTGTCAAGACTTTCGAATTAAATTGATTCAAATTGTTAAGATTCGAATCGATTAATTAATTCGAACTCGATTAATTAATCCGACGCGATTAATCTATTTATATATATATTAGTTTTGTTTTTAAAACAATATTAATACTATTAAACTACTTACTGTTGTTTAATAATTTATAAAAATACTAATAATACTTTATATAATAAAAAATTAGTTAAATTCTTAAATTAATCTTGCAATTATCTTTATTGCAATTAAAATTAAAACAAAGTTATTTTTTGTATAATATATAAATAATCTTAATATTTATATATTAATTGCAGTAAACAAATAGAATACTAAAAAATAAATATTTGCAATTATATTTGCAGAATTGCAATATTTGTTTGCAAAAAAAATAAAGATTATTATTATTATTGCAAGACAAGCTTAAAAATTGCAATATTAATTGCGCTAATTTAAATTAAGTATTATAATAATTAAGTATTTTTATAGTTTGCAAACAAATATAGAAATAGAAGCAATTATATTTACAAGATTGTTCTGCAAAATAATATAAAAAGCAAGAAAGCAAGATAATAATAATAATATCTATATTATTATATTGTATCTAAAAACAATAGCAACGTATCTATATATTACAAAAAAAATTACTACTATCTATTTAATATTTGTCAAAAACAGTTTTGTTAAAAAGATAAATCTACAATTATTAAAATAGATAAGAATAATAATTATAACTATATTATTGCAGATATTTATTGCTTTCTTATTATCTACAAAATATAAAAAGTTATTTTAAATATTTATTTCTATCTATTGTTATTAAGAGTAATTGCAAAGTAGAACTTTATATATCTACAAAATTATATATTAATCTTGTAAATATATTATCGCAAATATTTATTATTTTCTTATTATCTACAAAATACAAAAAGTTACTTTAAATATTTGTTTCTATTTACTGTTGTCGAAAAACAAGTAATTGCAAAATAGAATTTTGCGCGTCTATATTACAATATACGCAACTTTGTAAATATTGTTATAATAACAATTTAAAAATTATATTGCAACTAGAACTAATAATATAAATCTTAGAAACTAAAATTCTAAAAAAAAAAAAAATTGTAAAATATGTTTTACAATACTAGATTTGTTTTGCAATAGTATATTTAGTATATATTAATATATACTTAACAAAAAATTGCGCAAACTAAATTTAAACAAAATTAGTATTAAATTAGCAAATACTGTTTGTATATTGTTCTCTCTTAATAGCAAACAAGAAAGTATCTTATAGAAAATAAGATTTTTCTTGTATTTGCGTTTCTTAGCAATTAGTTCTATTACAAATGCTATTATTACTATTACACATACTATCTAACTTAACTCGTTTAACTACGCAGCTCTATTCAAAGAGATAGTAACTACTTTACAGTTTATTATAGAATACTGCCTAAAATACTATTAGCAACTAAAAGTTAACTTGAATGTTCTAGAACTTATTTAAGAAGTCTACAAGAATAAAAGCGAAAATCTTAAGTACAATTAAAGATTTTTGATACAAGTAAGAACTCTTTCTATATTGACTCTATAAATCGATCAGAATCTAATTAATATCTTTAGATACTGCTTATTTATTAAGAAAAATTTGTTAATTATTTTCGAAGCAATTACAATTAATATTTTGTATATCTTTTTTAACTAGCTTTTGATCGAGCGTAAAAATAATATCGATACAACTAGCACTTTGCAAATATACTAGAATATCTTATATCTTGTACAAAAAAAAGAGATTAATTCTTATTAGATTAATTTGTTTATTAAAAGTTAAATATACAAAATATATTAATTGTTTTTTAGAGCAAATCTTTGCTAATAATTATTAGATAAATTAACAATTTGCGATTGTCTATAGTCTACAAGAAAATAAGAGAGAAAAAATTGTATTGTATATCGAAGATAAGTTTAAGCTTCTAAAGATACTATATATCTTTATTAAAGCAACTTTTTTGCATAAATAATATTGTATATAACTAGATAGAATAATACAATTTGCAAAAATAATAAACAATTAATCTAATATATTGTTAACAATTTGTTATTAATATATTAAAATAATTTTGTTACTAAATTTTAATAGTAAAAAGTAGTCTTAAATATTAATCGAAATTATCTTTCTTAATACAAAAGACTATCTTAAAGAGAAAAATATATAAATATTTCTATTAATATTATATTTGCTATAGCTTTTAGATATATTATAGTTACTAACAAATATAGTAGAAATAAATTTAAGATTTTCGATATTTCTAATAAGTTTTATCTATTACTTTATTCTTATATTACTATATTTATTTTACTTTTTGCAAATTAAGTTTTTATTGTTTTATTTTATATTTTATTAAAGTATTTGTTTTGTCTTCGAATTGTTTTAAAGCAAAAATAGTTGTTAATATCTCTTTAAAAAAAACTAACAAAAAAATCTTTGTTTTAACAATACAAAAATATTGTAAATTGTATACAAATTTCTAAGAACAAAATATTAATTAACAATATTTTTTGCTTGCAAATAATTAATCTCGAAAATCTAATTAATATAGAATTTTTTACAAATTTATATATCTTTTGCTATAATAATAGTTAAGTTCTCGATAATAGTAGTAAGTAGATTTTGATTTTCGATTAAATTTCTACTTATAAATATATTGATAAGATTATAGATATATAGCAGAATATTATTCTACAATATTATAATTTTTTGTTTTTCAAAAAAACTATATCTTAAGATATATATTTAATATATATATTAAAAGATATAACAAACAACGTAGTAGATTGTTAATACTTTAGAAGATAATTGTATATAAAGAGCAAAGATTACAAGATATATTGTAGTCTTTAAGTTAGTTTTTATTAAATCTAGTTTATTTAAATTAATTTAATTTAGATTTAAGTTAATTTGCTAAGCAAATTAATTAAAATTAGATAAACAACTCTTTAGATTACTTACTTAATACTATTTTAATTTGTAGACTTTAAATATATTGTTATTGTATTGCACAATACTTCTATTTAATAATAATATATCTATTAGCTTTTATTTGTTTTTTGATTTACTAATTTAAGTTGTCTAATAAAGATCTTAAATTTATCTCTAAACAATAACTTTGTTAGTTTATCTACTATTATATTTGTATTTTAAACAAAATTAATACAAATACAATTACTTTTACAAAGATCTTTAATATAACAAAGTATTATATTAATATACTTTAATCTATTATTAATATAAGTATCTTTAATAAATACTAAAGTTGCTTAATTGTTATCTATTATTAAATAGAAAATACAAATTTATATATTTTTTTTTCGACAATATTTATGCAATTTGGTAAATCTTTAAAGTATTTTGTATAATAAATATCTCTTAGAATCTATATAATTTATAGACTCTCTTTAGTATATATAAATAAAGTTATATATTTAATCTTAGTAATAAATATTATTATTAACTTTTGCTTGCATAATATTTATGCAATTAATTCTTTATCTATTATAAATATATATTTAAAAATTAACTAGATTGACTGTTCGGTTCCAACAGTTGAAACCGAATTGCATAAATAATAAAAATACTAACTATATTAGGTTAAAACTTGACCTAATTAGATATAACTTTCGGCTCGGATTATAGATTTTGGGGAAAAACCGATCCGAACAGTTAGTCTAGAATTAACTTTTAATTTAATCTATTAAATATATAGTTTAAATTAAAATATATTATTAAATATAAACTTTTACTACTATTGTATATTAGTCTTTTGTACAATAAAGCAAAGATATATTTTTAATATAATTTTTTATATTAAAATACAATAGAAGTTAAGCTTTTTATTTTTGAACTTTTTTTTTAAAACTTTTTAATCTTAATTTTAGTATAGCAAATCTTTTTTGCTAAGTTATATATAGTTTTTAAGATTCAATTAATTACTATTATTGTTTAAGTGGTTTTTAATTAATTATTAGTATTTGCTAGATCTTTTACTAATATTCGAATTATTATATTAAATATTGTTAACTTCAAAGTAGAAAAAATAATAAATTTTTTTTTTTTTAATATATTGTATTATAGATACTACTCTTTAATAGTAGAATATCAAAATTTTATTTCTTTGTTGTCGAAAATCTACTAGTTTGTTATTAAAATTTATTGTACTTATTTTTGTAATTTTTTTGAAAAAACTCTTCTTAAATATATTACATGTAGAATCTACTTTCTAGTACTATGAAGACCAGAAAGAGATGGTTTGAGAGCTGCTTTAAGTAGCTCGAGTACCGTGCAAGCTAATTGTTAGTACGAACAGGGGCTTTTAGGCTTTTAACCCTGCCGCACTAACAATTAACCCCACCAAATGGGCCATGACTCTTGCCGGCATCTGGTGCCCCTCTGAGACGTTTGCATCATTTCTGAGACAACGAATATAAATTAGGCCTGGAGCCCATCACTTTTCTTCTTTATATCTTCCCGTTCCCTCACTTCCATTCCCCAGCAATACTACACTCGTATTATTTGCTCCCATTGTTGTTATCTTTCTAGCCACCCGATTGCAACTGTCTGCTTACCACTGATAGCATGGGACCAGCACACCGCAAAAAGATCAGACTACCTCCGGGCTTTTACATTCAGCAAAGCGCACAGCTTGCCGCAGAAGGAAAGACCAAGCGAAAGGATGCCGCCAACACGAGGAAGAGTCTCGAATCGGTATTGAGAAAGTGGAAGCAGTAATTCGTTCTCCATCGAATCATGCGATGCTGTCACTAACGGACCATTATCCAGGTTTTGCGACAAGCTCGGGTACGATTGTCGAACCTTCCTCAAAGACGCACAGGTGTCAGACTTCAAAATATTCTGGAGATGGACGGTGGATCACTACAACAAGATCGAAGCGGCCTCAAGTTTACGGACCTACTGGCGGACCCTGAGAATGTATGCTCTTGACGTCGCTGATCGAGATTTCGATCTTCGTGAGAGACGAGATATACGCAATGTGAGATGTTAGTTCTTGCGAGCTTCGAAACCCACGCTAATGTTGCGAGTGTGTCAGTACATCGATTTGCTCATTCGCGAGTACAGTCTTCGCGTTCTTCCAAAAAAGAAACCTGTTATTGGTCTCGACGATCTCTATCTTCTTCTCTATACACACTGGGTGCTCGATGACTCGACATTCAAGGATGAGCGACAGCGAGTTCAGGTTGCCACCGGCTTACTTACGGCCGCTTTCTTCGGTTGCCGACCGTGCTCCTTATTCGATACACGAGTCAAATTTGACGATTCTGATAACTCGGATGCACTCGTTGACGAAATCGTGATCGCCAATTCCCCCGAAGTTAGAAGAGTTTCAAACGATGTTCATATAGGCGGAACCAGCGATTCGAAGAGCAATCGTAACAATGATACTAGACTGTCTGGCGAAGTCGACAACGGTGTCAACAAATATTGGGATGATGACAGTGACAGCGATCTCGACTCTTCTTGTGACTACAGTGAGGATTGCGAGACTGATGACGATTGCCATGCAGGGCTCGAAGAAACTCGATCGTTTCTGTATCGTCATTTCACCATCAGCATCGTCGCCAATCCAATTGCTGAGAAACCTAATCTGGTCTTTATGAAGGCGACTCTTCTTCACACCAAAGGAGAGGATAATAATCCGCGAACGTGAGTCAATCTGCATGTCGCGTTTTCCTTCCTCTCTCAAGCCTCATGCTGGTCCGTCGCTTACCTATATACTCTTACAGAAAAACGTTGGTTATCGGTGGAGGAGAAGACGATCCGCTGTTCTCTCTTCTTGATCATTTCATATCTCTCGCGGTGTACGATGACGCTTTTGAAGCTACGTACGCGAAAAACGTGGAGAATATGTTTCGGGTGCAAGTACCGTCCGACAGGAAGAGTTTGACGTTGAAATGGAAAAGTCGAGTTCTGGATCTTCCAGTCTTCCGGGAGCCAATGCGCGATGCAAGTGAAGTGGGCACATCGTCGACAGCACCGCTACGAGCTAGCACGTGGATCCGTCATCTTAAACGTCTCGGTCAGAAGGCTGGCTTCGAACAGTCTTTCACTCAATATGGGCTTCGACGTGGACTCCTAAATGTTGTCAACAGTATGTCTATTCATGGATCCTCGCTTTCGATTCGCTTTCCGAGAATTGCTCAATAGCTAATCACATGCGCTTTCAACAGACAGCGCTCCCGCTTCGGTGCGAGATCAACTCTTTGATCATCAGCAAGGAGCAGTTGGCTACTATTTGGATCAAGAGATTCGATTCGACACCGAATCCTGCTACCTCGGGAGACCATCCAACGAGATGGTTCAGAAGATGGCCAGGCTTGCCAGCTTGACGGCCGATGCGAGCGCGCCGACGAAGCTGTCGTCCGAGCAAACGACTAAGTTAAGACAACACTCTCGAGTGGTTCAACTCGGCCAACGAAATAAGGCGCTCACGTCGCAAATCCACGACGCAGGATACAAGACTATAAACGATGCCGAAGGAACGACCCTTTATCAGGAAAAGAAAAGGATCGAAGCCCAATTGAGTTGTTTGAAAGTCAAGTTGCGAAACCACTTTATCGTGCAATCCCGTAAACGACACTTCCGAAAGACTGACACTCAAGCCTTTGACGCTCAGTTTTCCGTAACCAAAGTCCCTCCCACGATCGAACCAGACATTCAACCCACGACGCCGATCGGATACAATATCCTCGAGCGAGCTAAAGTGGTTCGACTCACTTGCAGCTCCGCCGATGGTCTGAGCGATCGAGAAAAGCTCCGACGGAGACTCCAAGCCATCGAAGCCAGGGCGGCTTTATGCGGTCGACGGGAAACCCAGCATCGCGGTCGGCCCAGAATCACTGTCGAACCACAGGAGTCGAAGGGGGCGGCGGATGAGTCGGAGGAGAACGAATTCTCGTTCAAACTGGAATGCTTGCCCACTCAATGCCTGTTCTGCTTGGGTGATGAAAGCCTACCCTACCTCCACCGGATTTACCCGTTTTCCAAGCCGAACAAGATGATGAACGAGGCTGGGAAGCACCTGGAAAGGTTCGCTCCAAAGGACCAGGTCCCATGCCCGCACCCACAATGCAGAGCAGCAGGGCTGGTCCTGCCCAGCGTGATCAATTTCAAGAATCATACCGAGATCGTGCACAAAATCCGTTTGCGAGGGTAGGCTCGGTCCACATTGCCTGTTGATCTCAAAGGAAAAGCAGTGAGTGCTAAATTGGAGGCGTTTGCCTCCCGTGACCCTCTCCCTGCCATGGCATCTGCCCTAATCGACGATCAAAGGACTGCAACCGTCGACCGTATTAGACTGGGTGTGTTCCATTTGAACGAGACAGTGAAGAGTAGGCTGCGTTACATATGAAGCAAGAAGAACTTGTCATCTTAGAGTTAGGCTTCTTAGCTACAGCTCCATTCTTCGTGTCATCGTTAAGATTTTCTTCGACGACAGCATCATTGTTAGACTCGATGGCACTGCTGTTCTCTTTTGCAGTATCAGGCTCGTTCGGGGTAAACTTGCTATCTTCAGCAAAGAGACCGAGAGTAGAAGCCTGCAACGACTGTCATGGTAAGGTAGTTATTAATGCAATCCACATATTAATACAACCGCTAGTGGCACGAATCCCTAGGATTGCTGCTTATAACCCTGATCTTTGCACTAAAAACCACTAGCGGTTGCATTCATGGGTGGGTTGCATTAATAGGCGAAAGCGAGTAAGGTACAGCCGGAGCTCGGCTGCTCTTGCACTCCCCTTGCACTGCCTGACCAAGGGGCCTAGCGCCACCGGAAACGGGCTTCGTGGGACCAGCAGCATTAAGTAATTGGGTTTGCACATTCGACATCACTAAACCCCGTAACTTCCGTGCATTGGTAACAATTTCTAATAGTAGTGAAGTGAAGATCAAAGTCTCTCGCTCGATCTATTCAGAGAATGGTACCATCGCCCCAGCCCAGGAATCCAATATTCGCAGCCCCCAGGCTTGATCACCTGCATTTTGTTGATCTGGTCGTTATATTTGCTGCTCCACTCAAGATTGCCTTCCCGCAGCAGCACTTCCTTCATGGAATGGAGGATTGCTTTGGTCGTATAACCGTTGACCAAATACTATTATTAATCGTAATACATTATTATTAGTAATATATTACGCCGCCCCTACTTGCGAATAGGGGAGCGCCGATGAGTACTTCTATGAGGACGACCCAATCCCTGGCCCATTAACCCGATGTCTCATGCAGGGCCAAGTGCCCCTTGCTGGGGCGAGTAATTCTGCCTTGTTGTCCAAGGACGGTCAACCTACGGGCTTGAGCCATGGGTGCGAGACATAAGTTCTCGATACGACGTCCAATAGGAGCCAAGTATCTTCCAACTTGACAATGCCGAACGCTCTTGTCGTCATAGCTTATGGAGACCGCTCTTTTCGCATGACTTTCCACCAACTACCAGACTATGCAGCTCTTCTTCTGACCAGACGTAGTTGCCATGCTG